>Ga0310786_10007922_pt1 | contig 13751 bp, 9 predicted proteins | sample AusTroGonzalo_MG_FD_203881 | JGI IMG/M metagenome (GOLD analysis project Ga0310786, IMG submission 203881) | Bovine rumen microbial communities from tropical cattle in Woodstock, Queensland, Australia - Gonzalo_03 (v2) (version 2) | ecosystem: Host-associated > Mammals > Digestive system >... | reverse complement strand
GTGAAAGGCCTTTTACGGGCGGGCCGTTCTGTTCGGACACTCGTCCGACTGAACAGCTGCGTAGTCTACCAAATTTTATTTAGACAAGACCTATTTTCCACTTAGTGGAATTGGGTTAGGCGCGGAGGATGAGGGTTAGGGAGCCGATGGATTTGCCGGTGAGAGGTCGGATAAGCGGGACGGTGATGGTGCGCTCCTCCCCCTCGGCGGGAAGGTCGGTGACGTCAAGGACGCCTTGCGCTATCACCTTCGGGACATCCTTCTCACCGATCATCGCGGCGAGGGCTTCGATTGGCGAAGAGGCGATGTCCGCATAGCCCACCATCGCCTTCTCCATGAAGTCCGCGCCCATCTTAAGAGCATACTTCGCCGTCAGCCGAAGGAACCGCCGCACCTTCTGGACGCTCACCGGCTCGGTAATCGAAACGGCAAGCCCGCAATGATCCTCGACCTCCTCGCGGAACACGATGCGCTTCGTCCACGGCTCGGCCGTGAAGTCGCACACGCCCTTCTTGAACACCATCTCCCTTGCGCCCGACTTCTTCGCTACACCAGTCCTCGGCCAGATCAAATCCACCTGCCCGATGTTGCGGCTACGAAGCAGCCCCTTCTCGGGGATGCCCTTCAACTCTGCTTTCACAAGCAGAAACTCAAGATTCGCCTTTGCCTTTTTCGCCATCGTTTTTGCCTCCTTCCGCGTTATCTTGCAAAATCGCGCAATTTTCCTGCCAAAAACATACGCACCATTGGGGTGTCTCCCCGCCGACCACTCACCTGTCCTATCACTTGTGCAGTAGAGTCGCCAAGCCGATTTAAAACCAAAGTGACGAACCAGCAATAAACACCTTCAACTCTATTCCTATTCCAACCACGACCCAACCAAAGCTGGGAAGTCAAACCTTTTCCATCACCACTCAACCACAACCAAGCAAAGCGGAGGGCACGTCAGTGGTTCACGTTCTGCCTGAACAACAACGACCTCTGCGACGTCTTCTTCACGGCACGATTCCCTTCACAAATTCACCGCCTTGTTTCAGCATGTTAAGCCTTGACAGACAAGCGACCTTCCCTTCCCTCGACAAGTCCAACATCCCAGACATCCTGGCGAAGGTGCAAATTTCAGCACCAACAAAATTAGCAACAACACCTGAAAACTCTTCTAACAACCACATTACAACGGTCGAATCACTTCCTCTTCCAGCCGTCCGGCAAGATGACGTCGGCGTGGACTGCACCGTCGGAACCTCGCCGCCACGAAACTTTCGCTGATGCGCCTTCCAGCAGCGGCACTACGCCCTCGCACCAGTCAAGCGGAAGATCCGCAGGCGCCGCGATTGCGATAATCTTGTTCCTGTGGTCGATCGACCTCACCCCAAGCGCGTCGCGCACGAGCAACCATGCCGCCATGCATGGGAAGCCGTGGCAGCAGCTATAACCGTCGGATGACACGGCCTCCCACAAAGTTCCCGTCTTCTCGGCCATCGGCAGATAGCAATGCTTAACTTCTTTCAGCACGCGTGCCGACATGCCCGCCTCCGAGAGCATGACGAACCGAAGACTGTAGCCGAAGAGCATATTCGAACGGCATACCGACGGATATACATCATCCTTGCGCATGGGCCCCATCTCCTCGACAAGCCTCCTCCATAGCGCCGGATTGCTCGTCGGCGTCGCCACGCCCGAGAAAAACGCAAGGTACTGGCATATTTCCGAAGAGCCCTCTGGCGTGTCGAGCGCACCGCCCGCCCCGCGTACGGAATGGTCGCGGAACCATTCGCCGTTCCACGACAAGCGGCGAATCGTCTTGCGCAGCTTCTCGGCCTCGTCCCTGCAATCAGTCTTTCCGTACAATTCCGCGAACGCATCGAGGAAGCGTATGTAAATCATGTTCGTCGGATAGTTTATCCCCTTCGTGAACTTGTCCGCGTCGCTCCATTCGACGAACACCCATCCGGGGAGATCCTCCAGAAGACCTTCCGCATTGCGGCTCTTGCGGAACCACGCCAGGATTCCCTCCGCCTTGGCGCGAAACATCGCCGCCAAGGCTGCATCGCCGCTGCGACGGGCGTAGTCGGCAAGCTGTATGATCGACCACATGCAGAAGTTGGGGATCCAATGCGCCTCGCCAAGAGTGGTGTCGCCGGGATATAGCATCGGCATCAATCCCTTCGGCACATCGGCGAACCGCGGCGCAAGCGCATAGTTCTCGAACTGAGTCCGCTCCATGAGCGTGTCGCCGAGCAGCACGGTCGCGCCACGGGCCGTGAATACCGTGTCGCCGAAGTATGCGCCGCGCTCGCGGCCCGGACAGTCCGTGAAGATGTCCACGGCATTGCAGGCGAGCGACTGCGCCGCAGCGGCGAACACCTTGTCTAGCGTCGGATCGGAGCAACGGAAAGAAGCGCGGGCCACGTCAGGATTTAAATAGGTGCGCATGTCGAACCCCAGCACTTCCGCCTCGCCTCCCTCCACGATTACGTGGGCGACCTTCAATCCGTACGGCTGGAAGCACTCAAGGGAATAGCGGCCTGGTTTTTCAAGCCGCCACCCGCAGACATTTGCGCAACTGAAGAATCGGACGGGATCGGGCAAGCCGTCCGGACCGGCCAGCTCGTCCATCGCGAGCCACAGCGTTGTCGGTGCGATGCACTGGACCTCTATCTTCGGGAAGCCTGCCGTGTTCTTCGCACCCTCGAACACGACGCCCTCAAGCCCCTTGAGCGCAATCGCCGTCTTGCCTTTCCCGACAGGCTCTATGCGATCCGCAACCAGCTGCTGAATGCTCTGCGACAGATTGACGTCCAGGTCTTCAATCGGAAAGCCCTTGAGCAAACCCTTCCCGGTGTTCACGACGTGGATAGGCTTCACGGCCTTTCCGGGATCGCGGCGAAGAGCCGTCTTGAACGTGGGACGGAAAGTGCCATCGAGTTCGAACGTCGGATAGGGCGCTCCGCGCCCAAGCTCCTTGAGCGCCTTCGCCTCGACAAGCAGCAGACCGGACCCCGTCACGCCGTTCGTACGCCAGTCGTCCGACCCAGGCTCCACATGGTAGAACTCAGCGAACTCGCGCTGGTAGCTGAACCTGTTCGTCTTCGTCGTCCGAGGAAGCCGTATGGCCTTGAAGTCGCGCCCTGTCGCCGCCAAAGTCCTGCCGTCGGCAACGACCTCGGCGAAAAGAAAGCCGTCCTGCTCCGGCAGATAGAACGTGTTGATGGCAGGGTTGGACACTTCTATGGCGATAGTGTTACGGCCGTCCACTGCAAAATCCCCAAGCGGCCATTCGTCCACGCGCATGTATCCCTCCGGCGCACGTGCGGGGCCGTAGCCGGCGAACATCCCGTTCACCCACACGCGGGCGATGGCGCCGGCGGAAAGCCTCAGCGTCGGACTCTCGCCCCTCTTCGCGTCAAAGGCAGCCGAGAAGCCGTAGAAGGCGTTCATCTCCTTCTCCGCGCCCTCGACCCACACTGGACCTGCCGCTCCCGCAGCGCACAATGCGCCAGCGCAGGCAGCAAAAATCAACGACAGCAGTTTAGTACGAACATCCATTGTTCTGACATTCCTTATTGATAACGGAAGATCGTGGTTGACATACCATCAACCTGTGGAGTGAAAACAATGCGGTCGGTGTCGGCGGAGAAGACTTCGCGCCGCCCTGGGTAAAGCATCGTCACCTTCGCCCGGCGCGGCAGTCGGATTGTCTTCACCCCTCCCGTCGCGCAATGGAGTGCTACGCACGACGCGCTGGCGTAAATCGCGGAATCGGCATCGTCGTTCCAGACGTGTATGCCCTCCTTTGCAAAGAGCGTCCGCAATTCCGCCGTTGAAAGCGGATTCTCCGGCAGCAGAACGGTCTTGCCCTTTGCGCGAAGGTTTTTGACGATCCGTTCCTTCTCGGGCGTCTTATGGTGCAGGTTGCAGAAGATGTACAGCTTGTAGTCCTTCAACTTGCCAGAGGCGACATCAACAACGGATGCCGAATCAAACGGCACACCCGTATGCCCGAGCTGATAGACAAGACCGCTCGTGCGCTCATGGCAGAACATCGGCGAGTCCGCATTTGTGTAGATGACGCTCTCGAAGTCTCCGACGACCAGAACCTCCGCAACGCTGCGGCAATCCTTGATCTCGCGGCGGATCGGATATATCTTCTTGAACAGCTCGGTGAACTCCGGCGCGTCGTACCACCCATAGCCGAAGTCGTAGTACCAAAACCCGCATCCCCAGCAGAGCGAACCCGCGAAATCGCGCGCGAGGAGCGCAACGTCGTCCGAGCGCGTCTTCGCATAGAGGAAGTCGCCGACGTTCTTGTGCAGCGTCGTGCGCGTGTCGGCCTCAAGGACGGCGAGCTTGCCGCGCCGACGATACCCCTCCAAAAGGCACCGCGCATACTGCAGATTCCCGGCTCCACGCGATGGTTTGGCATAATCATACGGCGAACACAGGAAATCGACGCAAGGCGAATCAAGCACGGCGTCCGTCTCGATGTGCCAGCCTTCGGCGCGGAACGGCATTCCGAAGAAATAGCCGTAGTAGTTGCCGACGAGGGCGCGTCCGCCGCAAGCATCCTTTACGGCCTTGTCGAACTCCAGCAGACAGTCGCGCACCTCCCTGCTCATACAGCGCATGAACTCAAGCGCGGCACGGTCCTTCACAGGATCGCGCATAACGCCGGCGGACGTGCGAAGCCGCTCTTCCTTCGACGGAATCGGCTTGCCGAACGCCGCCGCCATCGCCTTGCCGACGTCGGGCATGCACTCCGCCATGCCGTAGTAGTGCCATTCATGATAGACTCCGAAATCGGGACGGTACGCGAAGATGCGCTTGGCGTATGGCGTCGATTCAAGATGCCTGACGAGCCGCGTGATGTAGTCGCACATGTCGCGCCGCCACACCTTAGACGCGAACGACGGTGCACGGCAGTTCTTGATATGGTCATACTCAGCTGGATTCACTTCTGCGTTGGCATAGGCGACCAGTTCGTCGGGATGCCGGTCCATCCACCACTTCGGCGGGAAACTTGTCGTAATGCAGAACTGGAACCGCGCCTCAGGGTCGATGGAGAGCACGTCGCGCATCTTGCGCTCGGCATCGGCGAAGTCGATGGAGCCATCCGGACGCCACACGTTTGGCGTGAGGACGCCAAGCCCGTACACGTGCATTCCCGCATCGCGGAACGCCGCCATCTGCCGCCGGAGACTGCGGTTGCCGCCGTTCCAGTTCTCGTTGACGTTGTAGTACGCCGTGTCGAACAGCCGTCCGCCGATGTCAAAGTACGACTTGCCGTTTTCATACACCACCTTGCAGACGGGCTTGGTCTCGCGCTCCATCGCCGCAAGAGCCTTCTTTGCGCGGGCCTCTCGTGACGCTACGACTTCGGCGCGGCGGCGGCGCTCGCCGTAAAGCTCCATCTGCGTCATGTCGGCTACGGACGTCCACGGCGCTGTGAAGAGATCGCCATACACCTTCACCGCCGCCCAGCCGGAGTCGTCCTTCTTGCATTCCCAGCTGCCGTCGGTATAGACGCTCTCGTGCCGTCCATCGGCGTACTCAAGGTCGATCGAGACACACAGGCCACCAGCCGCCGCGAGATTCGTACCCTCAACCGAAATCACATGCCGCCCCGGCTTCTTCAAATGCGCGGTCAAGTCCGCCGACTGATCAACCATCATCGCCGAATGCGGCATCTTCACGCCATCGACGAATACACTGCCCGTGTCGTCCACCCACCAACGCGCCGTAGCCTTGACCAGCCCTTCCTTCGTCTCGAACGACTTGCGGTAGTAGCGCGGCTTGCCAATGCCGTCTGCAAACGGCTCGTCGGGACACACCCACATCACCACGCTCGTCGGCAAGTCGTCAGAAGCGTCGGCAACGGTGCCAGTCGCGAAAAGGCTTGTTGCCATCAACGCCACAACAGCGAACAAAACCGCTTTGTCTGCATGGGCATTCATTGCTCTAATATACCTTTGCATGCGAACATTTCTGAGTATATTTCGGCGCCCTTGTGCCCAAAGCATTCCAGCGGACGTACCGCGAAGCGGACTTCCGTTGCGCCCTTCAGCTCGTCCAAGGCGAAGACGATATGACCGCTCTTTGCTTCCCGCGATGCCGGCAGGAAAAAGCTCTCGGAGAGAACCCTCTTCACAGCCACCGGATAGTCCACGTCCTCATGGTATGCGAGCGCCGTCACCTCGTAGTCGAACACGCGAGAAGTCGAGCTGGGATGAGCGGCCGGAAACGACACCGTAATCTGGTCCGTCTCCTTTCCATTGCGGTCCTTGCCCATTCCGCGCGATACCGTCACCTTCGCATCTGCCGCGAACGCGGGGGCGATTTTCTCCCGCGCACGAATGTCGAACGCGAACGGACGCGAACCGTCGAGCGGCACGATCCAGTCCGCACCAAGACTCTCGCCATACAGGAACTCGCGGCGCTCAATGTCGATTCTGTCGTCATAGACGCGCACAAGCATTCCCTGCCGGCCATTGCACTCGGGCAGCATCTTCATCTGCTTCACGATTCCGGAATGGTTCTCGCCGTTGTCGCGCCAGTACTGGGAGAAGATGTACCTGAGCGAACTCGTGCCGATGGACGAGAACTTGCCCTGCCAGATGCTCCGCTCGTCCGTGAGCGAATAGTGCGAATGACCGGAGAACGCCACGGCATTCGGGAACTTCTCCAAGGCGCGCGTCGTCCTGCCGCCGTCGTTGCCCCACGCCCACGGCCCCTGCACGGTGTTGCCGGGATGCGCATGCTGCGTGTAGAAAAACGGCCTCCCGCTGCGAAGCCCCAGTTCCTCCGCGTTCGCCTGAAGAAAGGCGTCGAGATCCTTCTCGCTGCCCCAGTGCGCACCGATGAACGTGTATCCCTTAACCTTCTTGGCCCAGATCGGACGGTATGGTTCCTTGAAAAGCCGTTCCCACGTCTTCGCGCGGTTGTCGGCGGGACCGATTCCATGCGCTTGAATCCAGTCGTCGTTCTTGTGCCATTTCCAGCCGTCGATGTCGTGGTTGCCATAGATGAAAAGCTGCTCGACGGGACGGCCATCGGGCGCCTTGCCATCCGGAAACGTGCGCCACCAGCAGTCGGCGCAGCGTTCCATCTGCTCGATGACCCCGCGATCGGCGATGTCACCCGCGATGAGCACGCCATCCACGCCGTTGTCACGGAAATACGCAAACGCCTTGAGCAACGTGTCTTCGTCGCCAGCCTTGTTGAGATGCACGTCGCTCAATACGCCAAACGTGACATTCGGGCCCTTCCCAATGCCGCCGAACACGGATGCGCCGACCGCCGCAGTTGCGGAGGACAGGAACGCCCTTCTCGAAATGTTGAACATGCAAGCCATTGGAATACCTTTACAACACGCCATCCGGCCACTTCCAGTCCTTCAGCTCTTCTGCGATTTCCTTGGAGCGGTTGGTCGTCACCGCGTCAACGCCGCGCTCAAGCAGTACGCGGGCGTTCCGCGTGTCGTCCACCGTCCATACGCCAAACTTGAAGCCTGCCGACTTAACCTTCTTCACATACTCTTCGGTCACCACCGACATGTCGCCAAGCATGTCAACGCCAGAAAGGTTTGCTTCCTTCAGAAGCGCGATTATCTCTTCCGCCGTATACGCGGGGCCTTTGTTGTCGTCTTTGCGCTCCAAGTCCTTGTGCGACAGCGTAATCCACAGCACCTCGTATTTCGGCAACGCCTTGCGCAGTGCACGGCATATCTCCCGGTCAAACGAAATGAAGAGCATGTTCTTCGGCGTGGCGATGCGCTGGCTCTCGACCGCCTTCTTGATATACGGCACAATTTCGACGCCCGCCGATTCCTTCACCTCGACGAACGACTTCCGTCCGTCGCGCATGAGCGCGAGGATGTCCTCGAAGCGCGGCGGCGGCGTTCCCGCCCATCTGACGCCACCGAGCGTACGCCCGACATCGATCTTCTCGATTCCAGACCACGGCATAGTCTTGAACTGCACATCCCCACCGCCGTACACCAGTGCCGACGGGTTGTGCGCGGCAAAAATGCGATGGTCGGACGACATCTGGATGTCGCACTCGAAGCCGAACCCCGTCGCAACCGCCGCCTTGAACGCGGGCAACGTGTTTTCCGGCGCACCGTTCCCCTTGCCCGCATGAACGACAAGCCGCTTCTGCAACGGATACTTGACGCTCCTGCGAAGCGCGGGCCTGCCGCGCCAGAAGTCGGGAATCTTCAACCCTAGCAGCCAAGCAACCGTCGGTGCGACATCGCTGATCGTCACCGGCTCGCGGAAGACGTACCCGTCCAACCCCGGTGCGACGACGAGGAATGGTATCTCGTAGCATTCAAGCGTCGTGTCGCCATGCACATTGTCGTGCCCGCCGTGATCTGCGAACAGCATGATCGCCGTGTCCTTTGCCATGTTGGCCGCCACGTAGTCAGCTATGCGCCCGATGAAGCCGTCAATCTGCGCACAGGCGTTCGCATATTCAGGCGAGTCGTAGCGAGAGGCGTGTCCCGCATGGTCGCACATGTCGTAGGTGATGAACGCCAGGCGCGGACTGTTCTTCTTCAAGAGTTCGATGAACTCGTCGGTGTACTGCGACTCGCTCTCGAAGTTCGACGGATAGAGCTTCGTGAAGTTTGCAGACGCCGAATCATGATACCAGCCGATGCCGTTCCAGTCGTAGAGCGAACAGGTGTAGGCATTCGGCTCCTGACGCCGCACCTCCGAGAAGATGCAGGGATGGTTCCCGCGCGCAGTGGCGACGGCGGGCGGCACACCCGGCTTCGGCGTGTTGTCGCGTACACCATGCAGGTCGGGCGTCGTGCCGCATAACGCGGAACTCCAATTCACGCCAGACGACGTCGGGAACGTGCTTCGCGCAACCGTGAACGCTCCCTTGTCACGCAACTTGCGCAAATTCGGCATCTTGTCCCAGACAATATTCCTAATACCCAATCCGTCCACGCCTATCAGCACCACATGCTCAACGCCACGGCCAAACGCCGCCACCGACAGGGCTGCACAGCAACCCGCCAAGACCAGCAACTTCTTCATGTTTTCTCTTTCCCTACTTATTCTACACGTGTGACCACACGGAAACCTACACGCGGATATCGGGTGTTGCCCTGGTCGGACGTGCGGTAGGAGGATGTGCAGGACGGGGCATTGTGCAAAAACGAACCGCCGCGCTCCGTGCGCGCCTCGCCGTTCTTTCGCGTGTCCACCGCGCCGTTCAGACTGCTGATGTTCGCATTGTAGCAATCAACGCACCATTCCCACATGTTGCCGTGCATGTCGTAGATTCCCCATGAATTTGGCTTGAGTGTTCCGACCTGCTGCAGACTGCTGCTGGAGTTTGCCAAATAGTGACCGAGCTTGGTAAGGTTGGCGTCCGTATTGCTTCCTGAGATCGGCGTTCCGTCACCCCAATAGTTGCCGTAGTTTCCGGCACGGCAGGCATACTCCCATTCGCTTTCACCCGGCAGGTCGAACGCGATTCCCGCATGGCTCGAAAGCTGTCCCAGCCACGACATGGGCGCGGGGGCCGCAGGATAGGCGTAGGTATCATTGCCGGTGATGCCCGTAGAACCCTTGGAGTCGGAGTTGTTCGGGTTTTGAAGCACGTTGTTGTCCTCGGGCGCGACCTCGCGTATCTCGTTGTACGCCGCGTACTGCACCGGATAGAAATCGCGGGTTGCCGCGTCGCTCGGCGCGTATTGGCTCTGCGGATACCAGCCGATGATTCGTTTCCACTGCCCCTGCGTTATGGTGTAGATGCCGATGTAGTAGTTCTTCGCGAGCGTCGCGGAATGCTCCGCCTCCGCGCCGCTTGCGCCGGGCTTGCCCATCGTGTACGTCACGCCCGCCGCCTCAACGAACTTCATCACAAGGCGGCTCGATGCATAGACGCGGTTCGTGAGGCCTCCGTCCGGCAGCGCGTTCGTGCTTGCGTAGTATCGCACGTTGTTCGGCGTTTCGAGATCAACCACCATGTAGTCGGGCGGCGAAGAGCGAGACCATGCATTGATACGCACCTTGACCGTGTTGCTGTCGATCTGATGCCCCGGCCACGACTTCTGCGCGAACCATCTGATTTGCCGGTCGCCCGGCTGGACGAGCCGGTTCACGTCGCCTTCAAGATACTGGATGTTGGCATCGCCGATGCTGACGTTGTTCGTCAATACATCCATCGTGATGATAGCCGCCTCGCCCGACAACGTGTAGTTGACCATCACCGTGCGCGGCCCTGTCGTCTCCTGAGAGAACGTCACACCCGTAACGGACGGCGCGGCAAGGAGGGTCGCGCTTGTCGCGACCGCCGCCACAGCAAACAGAATTCGCTTCGTCATGACGCCCTCCCCTTACTGCGCGATGCGCGAGACGAGACGGAATCCAATGCCCACGGTGCGATTGCCTTCGGGGTCCTTGTCGCGGTATGACGACTGGCACTGATAGGCGCGCGAATGTCGCGCGCCGCCGCGTTCGCTGTGCAGAAGCTTGCCGTTGGCGTTGTACGAATCCGAGTTCGCGACAGTATTGATGGCGCCGTCCAGACCTGTTATGTCTGCCGTGTAGATGTCCAGGCACATCTCCCAGACATTGCCGTGCATGTCGTAAAGCCCCCACGAATTCGGATTATGGGAGCCGACTGGAGTACACATGGCAGGATTCGTCCAGTATGTTGCCAATGGGGACAACGCCGAATCAGTGATGTTGTTTACTCCACCTGGAAGCGTGGCAATGCTTCCGTCGCCCCACTTCGCGCCGTAGTTCCCGGCGCGGCAGGCATATTCCCACTCGCATTCGCTCGGCAGGTCGAACGCCACCCCCGTGTGCGACGAGAGCCGACCAAGGAACGAATCCGGCGCAGGCGCGGCAGGATAGTGATACGTGCTGTCGCCGGCAGGACTCGACACAGACACGTTGGGCGTGACCTCGCGCATCTCAACAAACGTGATGTACTGCAGCGGATAGACGTCGCGTTCGCCGGCGGTTGTCACGTCAGCATATGTCGGATATGCGCCTGCAATCCTGTACCACTGCCCCTGCGTCAGCTGGAACACGCCGATGTAGTAGTCGTTCGTCAGCTGCACAGAATGGATCGTATCCTGCGTACGGCTCAGATACCCCGGCTCGGTCTTGTGTGCGCCCATGTTCCACCTGACGCCAACCGCATCGATGCGGCGCATCACAAGGCGCGAAGTCTTGTAGAGGTTGTTCGTGACGCCGCCAGGCAGAGCATCCACGCTCGCATAGTACGTGACGTTCGAGGGCGTTTCAAGGTCGGCCACCATGTACGGCGGCGGCTCCACGAGAGACCATGCCCGAAGCTTCACCGAAACGATGTTTTCCGATATCAGCTGGTCAGGCCAGTCGCGTCTGGCAATCCACTTGAACTGCCGCGCGCCCGGTTGCACGACCTTGTTCACGTCGCCCTGAAGGTGCGTCACCTTGTCCGCACCGATGCTCACTCCATTCGTAAGTACGTCCACCGTCACGATAGCGGGCGCATATTGGAGATTGTAGGTCACCGTCACAGCACGACCGCCGCCGGGCTGGTCGAAGGTTACGTCGGAGACGACTGGCACGTCCGTCGACGAGCCAAAGAGGGTTGCGGTGCACAAGGCGCACGCGAAAACCGACAGAATCTTTGCTTGCATGTTCATTGACTTTTCTCCTTGTTTGTTGTTGACATTAACGAATGATTATACTGAACCCTATTGGCGTGGTGTCCATGCCGCGAAAGTCCGATTCGGACCAAGAACCAGTTCGAGAATCCAACGCCTGTCCGCCAACGGCGAACATCGTTCCAATGCGCGTATCGAGCGATGCCGGACTGGAATCCTGAAACGCAGACGGACTGCGTTCCGCAATGACAACTTGCACCATAAGCGCAGCCATAGCCGCCGCGCCGATTGTCAGTGGTCTTTTCATTGTTTTTATCTCCTTGAGGTGTTGGTTTTATCACAGGTTAAGGGTTGACACTCCCATTTTAAATTTTACATCCTACATTCTACATTCCCAGCGTCTCTCCCTCGACCCAGACGGGGCCGACGACGCTATTCGGCGGATAGACGCCCGTCTTGAGATATTCAAGGACGGCATCGGACAGCACTTCGCCCGCATGACGCGCATCGAACTCCATGCGCGTCAGCTCGCGGATGTAGACGGGGCCGAGGTGCTTGTTGGCGAACGTCACCAGCCGTAGGTCTTCTGGGATCTTCAGCCCCGCGCATGCAATCGCCGTCAGGGCGCCGCTCGCGAGATAGTCGTCGGTTATGAGGCAGACCGTCCCGCGCGGCAGACGGCCTTCGGCGATCAGCCTTGCGAACGTCTCCATCCCCGCCCGCTTTACGTCGATAAGACTGATCTTGGACAATTCGACTTTCACCAGCACCTTGCGAACGCGCACGCCGGCCTTGCGCAGCACCACCGCAGCATCGCCCCGTGTCGGCCAGAAGTAGAACATCACGACCTCTTTCACGCCCTCCGCCTTGCAAGCCACCGCGAAATCGGGCATTGCGAGATCGAAATCGAGCCATGTGCCGCCAACGGCGGAAGGCGGTATCTTCGCGTATTCGCTGAATACGGCGTAGGGTATCTTCTGCCGCGCCAGGCGAGCAAGTATCGGGGGGCGCGCGAACACCGTCACGATGAGATCGACCGACTGCGCCAGCGCCACGTCCAGACGTGAGAAGTCATATTGCCCCGGCGACGTCTGAGGAAGGCTGACCTGCGTCATGAGATAGCCCGCAGCCGTCAGCCTGTCGAGCAGGACGCCGGACAATACCGTCTGCGCATAGTTCTCCTCGCCCACCTCGCTTACGAACACCACATGGCCGCGCCACTGCTTCTCCATGCGGTCGCGAACCACCGAGCCGATGCGCGGACGCGACACGATAAACCCCTCCTCCGCCAACTGCCGAAGCGCGGCCTTCGTCACGATCTGGCTCACGCCCAGCATCGACGACAGGTCGCGATAAGACGGCACCACGTCCCCTGGCCTGTAAAAGCCACCGACGATTCCCTGGCGAAGACCATCCACAACCTGACTGACAAGTGTCCGGCCGTCGTTCTGGCTCACGGTAAATGGAACATGCTTTTTGATAGCAACCTCCTTGTGAATCGAAAACGCCACGTATTATACTCAATATACTCATTCCTGTCAACAGCACCAGGCGTTGATGAAAACCTAGTTCACAATCACAGACACGCCTTTATTTCATTGACCCTACGGGGGCGGACCCCGCGAAACCAGTGTAAAACGCGCATTCCCGCCCAATTCCCCCGCGACTGTCCCAGCAAGCGGCCACTTGCGCCCCTCCCGCCCCGCGCTTCTCCGGCAGCCCCGGCATCAGGCAGTACTACACGCTATATCCATCCCCCGCCACACCTCCCCAAAAAACATCAGCGGCGATACCTTTCGATACCGCCGCTGGACTCGCCGCCTTGACTAAGCACGGCATAGGGGTTATTTGGTGGTGCGTTTCTCCGGCGGTATGTTGAAACTAAACACAGTTTTACCGGCGTTCGTAAGATGAAAATCGCCCTGCGTTATAATGTCCATCCCCACAAGGGCGTCGCAGATGTTAAGGTTGAGGCCGGAAACCATGACATCCTTTATCTGCCGCCCATTGGGCAACATCATGTCAACCATATACATCGGCATTTCGCAACGCCCGTTGGCAGTAGAGAAGAACGCCGTCTGCACTGGCGTCAACCCAAGCTTCCTTGCCGTGTTGAGACTTATTGCCGACGCAT
>Ga0310786_10007921_pt1 | contig 13752 bp, 11 predicted proteins | sample AusTroGonzalo_MG_FD_203881 | JGI IMG/M metagenome (GOLD analysis project Ga0310786, IMG submission 203881) | Bovine rumen microbial communities from tropical cattle in Woodstock, Queensland, Australia - Gonzalo_03 (v2) (version 2) | ecosystem: Host-associated > Mammals > Digestive system >... | reverse complement strand
AGATGATTGGGGTTAAGTCGTAACAAGGCATCGGTACGAGAACGTGTCGATGGATTACCTCCTTTCTTGAGAAGGAATTGATGCGCTTGAAACAGCAATGTTGCAAGTAGCTAGGTCGGTTACGGTTATGGTTTGCAAGCTTGAATCATAACAAACCTCTTTTAGAGGCGTAACGTTAAGCTTTACACAAATTGTCAGATGAAAATTGCACAACTAAGTTGTTAAACAAAAATGCTCCCTCAAAGGGAGCATTTTTACAAATATTATAAATATGCTCTACCGTTCGTCGCCTTCGCCGTGCAACTTATTCCTTTGATAACGACTTTCCAACTTGTCGATATTGCCTTGTGCAATAGACTCTAAGTCCACTCCAAGATAGCGCGCAATTGTTGCTAGATACCACAAGGTGTCCCCTAACTCCTTTGCTATAGCTGCACGATCTTCTTCAGATGCAACGCCGTCCTTGTCGCGCAAAATTTTTTTAATTTTATCACCGGCTTCACCAGCCTCGCCCGAAAGGCCAAGCACTTTTTCGACAAAACCGATATCTTTTAAGCTTCCAGTCGGTTCAAAAAAATCATACTTTTTTATCCGCTCTTGATACTCATTAAATTTCATCTCACCTCCTCTGTATGATATAATTATAACACATATGGAAGACACGCGAAATTTGATTGACGAGTACAAAGGTCTCACCAATGAACAAGTTTTTGACGCTTTGAGCAAGAAGCGCACCAGTCTTGAAATTGCAATCGAGAATGTTGAGCACGATTTCAACATCGGCTCAATTATTCGTACTGCCAACTCCTTCAATGTCAACAAAGTCCATATCATTGGCAAGAAAAAATATAATCGTCGCGGCGCCATGTGTACGGATAAATATCTCAAAATTATTCATCATGCTACAATAGAAGATTTTCTCGCCTCACAACAAGGTAGGGAACTGGTTGCTATCGAGAATAATACCCCGCGCGCGTTGCCACTGCATGACAAGAGCTTTACGAAGAATACTACTCTAATTTTTGGTTCTGAAAATAGCGGTATCACGCCAGAGTTACTCGAAAAGTCTCACGACGTTCGCTTTATTGAAAGTTTTGGTTCCACTCGTTCTGTCAACGTCGGCGCCGCTGCGGCAATTGCAATGTACGAATATATCCGCCAAAATATACTATAATATAAGTATGATCAAGATTAAACATGTCACCAAAACATACGGTCACAAAAAAGCTCTAGATAATGTCTCATTTGACGTGAACGATGGGGAAATTTTTGCTCTTATTGGACACAACGGGGCCGGCAAGACTACTTTAATTAAGGCAATTTGTGGGATTCACGATTTTGACCACGGAACCATTCTCGTCAACGGTAAGTCTATTAAAGAGGACCCGATTGGCTGCAAGAAGGAAATGGCCTATGTGCCAGATGACCCAGAACTCTACGAAGATATGAAGGCCATAGATTTTATTAATTTCGTTTGCGATATATACGATGTCCCCAAGACGATACGCGAGCAGAATACTAAACGCTTCGCAGAAATGTTGGACATTAGCGGTGAACTAAGTAGCCCCATTAAAACTTTCTCTCATGGTATGAAACAGAAAATCGCCCTAATTGCGGCACTAGCACACGAGCCCAGCGTGCTCATTATGGATGAACCGTTCGTTGGCTTGGACCCAAAAGCCATCTTCGATATGAAGGAAATTATGCGCAAAATGGCCAAAGATGGCAAAACCATTTTCTTTTCTACGCATATTTTGGACGTTGCCGAAAAACTTTGCTCACGCGTTGCCATCGTCAGAGGCGGTAAAATTGTAGAGACCGGCAGTATGGACGAGGTCCGTGGCGACAAATCTCTTGAAAAAGTATTTTTGGAATTAGAATCCGATGAATAAACTTATTCCCATATTAAAAGCTACAATGGCGGAGGGTATACAACTATTTAACTATCGCGCCAGGACCGAACGCTCTAGACGTCTCATGCCATTTTTGCTGGCAACGCTGATAGGAACCTGCATGCTTTTTAGTGCTAGCGCCATGACACTTGAATTTAAAGAAGATGGCGTCGCGCCCACTGCGACTTTATCTCTCTATGTGATTATAACTGCGATTATTATCATCATGGAGGGTATTTACAAATCTGGGGACTTACTTTTTAGTCCAAGAGATAATGATTTGTTGCTTTCTATGCCAATCGAAAAGTCTACCATTGTGTTTGCCAGAATAATAAAATTTTACGCGTTTGAGATGCTGTATTGTCTGATTTTTCTTTTACCGGCTATCCTCGCTTACGCAATAAACGTCGAGACGGATTTCTTCTTTTGGCTTACTTCTATCACGATGCTATTGCTTGTACCAATTGTGCCAATCACAATTTCTTGCATCATAGGGCTCATCTCGTCGATCATTTCGGCAAAATTTAAGCGCAGAACTTTCCTGCAGGTTCTTATTTCGTTCTTCTTTTTATTCGTTTTTGCAATTATGATTCTTGCGTTCAACACAACATCGGAATTTGATGGCTCCTCCGTGGCTGCATTTAGTGACAAAATAGCCAACTTTTATTATCCGGCATCAGCATTCGTGGATCTCGTCGTAAATTTCAACATATGGCAGTACTTAATTTTTATAGCGGTGAATTTGGTCGTGTTTGCTGTGACGGTCGCATTTATTGGCCGATTTTATTTTCAAACCGTTACGAATCTTAGCGCGGTTAAACAGGCGGAACACGCCAGCATAAAATACGATTTCACAAAACATAGTCAGACTTTTGCTATGGTCAAAAAGGAACTGACTAAGTATTTTAATACTCCAGTATTGTTGATGAATACGGCCATTGGTTTAGTGTTATTCGCAGTAGCAGTCGGGGCGCTATGCTTTAATTATGATGGCTTGATGGCTTCTCTAATCTCTTCGCTCGAAGATTTTCCATTAACAGCTGAAGAGCTCTACTTCTATCTGCCTAGCGCAGCCTTTGCAATGGTGGCGTTTGCCAGTCTGATGACATTTATCACGACTACTATGATTTCGTTAGAGGGTAAAGCTTTCAATATGCTCAAATCAATGCCAATCAGTGGCAAAAAAGTTATCATGACCAAAGTCCTCGCTGCTATGATTTTGATTATTCCGGTAACGGCCATCGGGAGCATCGTGATGGCTATCAGATTTAATTTTAGTATTCTAAACACAGTTTTAGTCCTAATGGCGGTAGTTGTTATGCCTCTAGTAACTGAACTAATCGGTATCCTGATAGATTTAAAATATGCTCGTTTTGATGCCGAGAGCGACGCTGTGGTCGTCAAGCAAAGTGCTGGCGTACTGGTCTCTACTTTCTTGGGACTAGGCATGGTACTCGTAACAATTTCTTTAGCTTTCGCAATTGTCTTTATCGCAGGCCAAACTGCCAGCCTCATCATCATGGACTCAACATTCGCCATCGTGGCAGCATTTCTGTATTTTGTCATCGCAGCTCGTGGCGAAAAAAAATATACAAAACTGGTAGCCTAGCTCATATTGAACAAAAAAATCGCCCGTTACGGCGATGGAGCCTAAATGGTGGACTAATTCAGAAAAGTTTAACACCTCATTCAGAGGGCAACCTCAATGAAAAAGTCCTTAACCCAATTATATCACATAACGGAGATACAGTAAATACAGTTAATACGCTAAATTTGGAAAAAATAAAAATAATTAAAAAAGAATTGAGGCGCTGGCTCTCTGTTATTGAGGTAGATTATAAGAAGTGGCAAAAGGTCGGAGAGCCTGATATTTATTCAAGTAACTGGTTGGGTTCTCACTTTTGGGAGTAGGGGGATTGGTGAAGAAAAATGATTGGAACAGGTGGTTTTAGTTGAAATCAAGGTTAGAGATATGGGAGCATAAGAGAGATAAGAATTTTTAAGTGATATATGAAGCCGGGGAGTTTTGGGGTTCAAAAAAGTTGAACCGTTTTTTGTGCCGTATGTGGTATAATAAAAAATAAGAATTTTAACAAAGGAGGCTTAATGGAACAAAATGCAGCTGCTACGATGCCAGTTATGGATAGTGGCAAACAAGATAATGGAAAGGGGTGGAAAATTGCTACGGCGATTGCTTCTGTTGTGGCGGTTTGTGGTATTGGGTTTGGTGTCTATGGTATGATGCAGAGTTCTCAAAAGGATAATCAGATTTCTGACTTAAAAGTTCAGGTTGAAGATTCTAACGGTAAAATTACTACTTTGGAAACTGAAAAAATTGAAACTACTGACGGAAATGGCACAACGGTAACGATTGCCGATACGATTGCCGATAGTTATCAAATTTTTTCAAACAATTTAGCTAAGAATTATGCAGCAACAGTCTTCGGCTATTACTATCATTATACTGGCTCAGACAATGTCAAAAGGACAGTAGCAGCACGAGTCGAGAACTCTCATCTCACTATAACTGATATTGATGGCGGTTCGGCGGTTATCGCTGAAGCTGACGGCATAATTAGTGCCTATTTTGTCGAGGTTGGAAATGGTGGAGTTCCATACATTTATCTTGTTAAAAAGGACGGTAGCGTAGCCCGTATAGATATCTCCGAAAATGGGGCAAGGACAATTGAAAATCTGGACGGATACGAAAAAATCGTGTCAATCTTTGGTGGCGGTGATTTGTATGCTCATCTCATAGATATAGACGGAAACGTGTATAAGAATTCTTAGAAAGTTTCTAGAAAAGCACCGTAGATTTAGTCCACAGGTGCTTTTTCATTTCGCCGGATTTTAGCATTTGGGTCTTCAAGTAATTCATATAATCTAGGCGGTCAGTTTCGTCTGATATGTCAAAGCGGTCTAAAACTTTAAAGTGATAAAGATTATCGGAGCCTAGATATTTCATAATAGTCACAGATTTTGTGGTATTGGTGAATCGGGTCGGCTTTTTGGTAAAGAATTGCTGGACTAGCTGTTCTGCCTTTGGGTCTTTCATATAGGGATTATATGAACTTTTGAGGGCAAAGTCCAGAAAAGTTAGAGTTGCCGGGGAGTGGCATTTTCTTTTCTTCTCTTAAAAATTCTGAACAAGTTAACACTTTTACTAAGGTTTGGCTGGGGACAGCGGGAGAGATATGGGAGCGTAAGGGAGAACAGCACTTTTTTCAATGATTTTTAATAAATTTTTACAATTTTTGAAAAATTTTCACCTCTGTTAGTAAAAAAGTTAGAGAATTTTTGACAGAGGTGAGAAAATTCTTATATTTAGATTTTGAGTTTTGGCAAAAATGTTGTAGAATAGAGGTCAGAAAGGAACGCACTTTATCTCGGAGGTGAAAAACTTCTTAAAACAAAAATTCGGTAAAAACAAAAACCTCTAAAACAAAAAGCGTTATTTAATGAGGAAAGGAGTTTTTAACCGGATTATTTGCTATATGCGATTTTCCGAAGAGATTCTACGGCTTCTTCTTGGGGCTAGAATCTGACAATTCAATTTGTAGCAGTTTTTGCTACGAGACTTTGTAAAATCAGGCTTGGATTCTAACGTTTGCTTGTGCTAGTTTTTGAGTGGGTTTTTACAGGATAAAAGTTAAGGTAATCTGGCGTTCTTTTTGAGTGCCAAAAAAGGAGATTTTGAGTGAAGAAACGAGAAGTTCTCAGGTTGCCAACGGACGGATTTGTTCGGGACGTGGCGACGAATAATAAATTATTTCACGACCAATTCGGCGAAGCATATATCGCGATTGGCGGAAAAGGGTCGGAGATTTTAAGACTTAGGTCTTGCGAGTTTATGGGGTGGCTCAATACTTACGCATATAGTAATTATAGTGGTGTGATTATGAAGAATAATCAGGCAACAGATATTAAACGCGCGTTAGAGGGGTTTGCGCTCTGTGGCGAAGATAGTGAAATCTGTTTAGAGCCGAGAGTTCGTAGGATTAAAGATGAAATCTGGTATGATTTAGGCAAAGAAGCCATCTGTGTATCAGATAGGGGGTGGAAAATTGTCAAAGAACCGCCGATTATCTTTCGGCGATACGGTCATCAAAAGGCACAGGTTAAGCCGGTTAAGGGTGGCGATATTCAGTTATTTAGGAAGTTCACTAATATAACAGACGATAGCGACTGGAATTTATTTCTAGCTTTCGCAGTTGCCACGCTTATTCCAGATATTCCAAAGCCGGTGTTAGTAATTAACGGGTCGCAGGGAGCTGGCAAAAGCACACCTATGCGTATGCTCAAAGATTTAGCAGACCCGTCTCAGTTAGTGAGTGCCGGTAAGATTACTGGGGAGAAAGAGCTGGCAAGACTAGCAAATCGCCACTCTTTGCTCTTCTTTGATAATTTATCATTTTTGGAGAAAGACAACTCTGATGTCTTGTGTCGTCTGATTACCGGTGACGGATTCTCGAAACGGAGATTATATAGCGACGACGACGAGGTTATCTATAATTACAGGCGCCCGATTATGCTGAACGGTATTAACAATTTTATTACTCAGGCAGATTTGCTAGATAGGGCGTTAATCTTAAATGTTGAGCGAATTGCTGAGGATAAGCGTCTGACAGAGGTAGAACTTTGGGGTAAGTTTGAGAAAGAAAAACCTCTGATTCTCGGTGCTATGTTTACTGTTCTATCTAAGGCAATGCGGATTTTTCCGGAAACGCCGACTAGTGGATTACCGAGAATGGCAGATTTTGGCAGGTGGGGTTGTGCCATTTATTCTGCCATTAATGATAAGCCTTTTACAGAGTTTCAGAGAATCTTATCTGGTAACAAAGAGCGACAAATTGAGGAGAGCATTGAAGCAGACCCGGTTGCTATGGTCGCTAAGTATCTAGCCAATAGATATGTTTGTGTAGAGTTTACTGCTCACGATTTTCTTGATGGATTCAATGAGGAAGACGATTCTGTGCCGGATACTTTTCGCTACGCTAGCGAACACACGTATTGGCCCAAAGATTCTAGTCAAGTCGGGAAAAGGTTACGAAGAGCAGAGGGTATGCTTCGAGAAGCAGGTATTGACTTGTCTTTTGCTACGGAAAACAATGAACGTTTGATTAGGCTGGTAGATAATAATTATCCGTATCCTGAACGCCTAGAAATTATAAGATTTAGAGACGGCAAGGCTTTATTCTCTGATTATTTTAGAAATGAGAAAATCCCTAAGCGACAGGAATATGCTAGCCTGACACCTGATGAATATGCTGAGGCTCTTAGATTAGAGAGCGAAGAACTTGACGAACGTCTTGGGGAAAGTCAACGCAAAGCTAGGGCGCACGAACGAAAAATCGAGCGAAAAGTTGAAGCTGAGGCTCAGGTTTACAGAGATACACAAGCAAAAGCTGAAGCCAAAGCAAAAGCCGAAACCAAGAAGACTGATAATAATGTCGTGGACACTGATTTGGAGAGTTTGGAATATGAAGAATGCCCTTTCTGAACAACAGAAAGAGGGCGCTAGAAATATACAGAGTGATATGCGGAGTTACGCACTTTTACTCTATCAAATCTGGAAATTTAAACCAGAAGTTACTACCATTAAATAAGGAGTTTAACATAATGAAAAGTAAAGTTTCGTGGGCGATTACCAATTGTAGAGTTTCGTCCGATAAGCAATTAGAAAGCGGTAGCCTCTCTCATCAAGCAGAGGCTGTCAGAAAAGCAGCTAAGGATTTAGGAGTTATTATTCCGCCGGACGGTCAATGGAGCGGTAGCGTATCTAGTAAGCGAGGTAGAAATCTTGAGCGTAAAGATATTAACGAGATGTTGGCTTATTGTAAGAAACATCATCCGAAGGTAAAATATCTGATTATTAACGAGCCGGACAGGTTTATGCGTTCGGTTCAGGAAGCATTTTACTTTGAGACCGTTTTTGAGAAATTGGACGTTCAGATTTATTATGCGTGCGACCCAGAACTTAATTGTGATAACTCAAATGCTCGTTTACAGCGTTTTATGAAGTATTATGTCGCCGAGGGCAGCAATGAGGAAAGGCAAAGGAAATCTATTAACGGTGGAGTGGCGGCTATCAGAGAGGGTAGATTTCCTTATCACCCGAAGTTTGGTTATATGAAGAATCCAGACCCGAAAAAGCCAGGCATTCACGTTCCAATTCCGGAGATGAGCGATGTTTTGCGGTCATCTTTGGTGGGGCTGGCGGAGGGCTTTATGGATTTACACGAATCATTGGCAGAGTATAACAATTCGCATTACGTTCAGAGTGGCAAGCGAAAGCCGACTACTTACGACGAGTGGAAAAGAATTGTCGTTGACCCGTATTATGCCGGTGTAATTCAAATGGATAAACAGGTCAAGGCTTATTGCGAGAAAGGTTTACACGAGCCTCTAATCACTATGGAACAGCATAAAAAGATTCTGGCAATCGTGGAGAATACGAAAAAGCGGTATAATGGGGGTCCGAAAAAAGGTGGGAATCCTCTTTTTCCTCTAAACAGCATTGTGTTTCATAAAGAATGCTGGGAGAATTTTGAGGCATTAGGTAAGACGCCGAAGCAGAACAGAGGTAAATTGGTCGGCTTTAAATCAACGAACGGTAAGAGCAACAAGGAATATTCTAGGTATAAGTGTCGCAGTCATCTCTGTCATTTGACGATTCGTAAAGAAGAACTACACAAAGAGGTTGAGAACCTGTTAAATAGCCTAGAATTAACGCCAGAAAGGGCGAAAGAGCTGAAATCGGCTATGAAAGATATTTGGAAGTTAGAGGTTGATAATAATGCGACAGAAATTAGGGGCTTACGCAGTCGTTTAGGGGTGTTAGAGCGTGAGAAAACAGACTTAACGAGAAGTATGTCAATGACGACGAATCAGGACGTTTTTAGGGAGTTAGAGGGGCAACTCTCCAAAAAGATTTCAGAGATTAAAATGGTAGAAGAAAAGGTGGTAGAACTACAAGGGGGAGATATTGAGAACTTTGAGAAATTTGCCGAATTCGGTATAGACTTTGCGACGCACTTGGGTTCAAATTTTTTGAACCTCACCCCTGAATATGCGAGAAAGTGTAAACTTTTGCTATTTCCAAATGGATTTTTCGTGGACGACGAGAAAAAAGTTTACATCTCGGAAATCAGCCCGATTTACAGAGGTCGAGACACCAAAAAAGACAGTAAGAACTGTCCAATTCCCGGTAATGGTGGAGTAACAGGGACTCAAACCCTGGACCTCCGCCTTGCAAAGGCGGCGCTCTAATCAACTGAGCTATTACCCCATAAATTTTTAATGGTGGGGATATGTGGACTTGAACCACAGACCTCGTCATTATCAGTGACGCGCTCTAACCAGCTGAGCTATATCCCCAGTAACATCTATTTTACACCATTCCATCCAAAAAGTCAAAGGGAAAAGCTCTCAAAACAAAAGAAGAAACCGCCTCAAGGGCGATTTCTTAGGTCATACATACACTCAAGTAGCCTCGCAGTTTAATCTACTCAAGTTGATACCATTTTATATCATGCCATGCATAATGTCAATACTAATTTTCCACAATTTGTGCAGAAAGTCATCAAAAATTGTTCGGTAAAAATAAAAATATTAAAACATAAAATAAAGAAAAAGCATATTGACAAAACTAAAGCAGTATGATATAATGGAAGTATTCACTCTAAAAGGGTGGTGTATTTATTAATTAAAGAATTTGGTGGGCAGAAGAGGACAAAAAATGTCTGGAACCAAAGCTGGTGGCATGAAAGCTGCCGCTACCAACAAAGCTAAATACGGTAAAGAATTTTACGCACGTATCGGCAAAAAAGGCGGCCAAAATGGTCACACTGGCGGTTTTGCCGCTAACCCAGCCCTAGCACGCATCGCTGGCGCTAAGGGTGGTCGCATTTCGCGCCGTGGCCCAGCTAAAAAAGCTGCCTAAGCTAAGATATACTAACGAAAACAGGCGGAGCAGTCCGCCTGTTTTTAATGGGTAAAATTCTCACATCTTGGACAATGAAAATTGCCGTCTGGAGTTTGGAACCTCGTTAGGCCACATTTTGGGCAACGTGATTTCGTGTCCAACCAACCCCTATAGGTATCCAGCTCTCGTTCAACAGTGTCCTCATCAAATGCCACGCCATATTTTTTGGCAAGCCCACGGGCCTTATTCCAAGCTTCACGCTCCATCTTGAGCCTCTTGGCGCCAGTATCAAAAAAACGATGTTGAGAGAGCGCGTGTCCTACCTCATGAAGCAGCATTAAGGCGTCCCCCGGTTCCTCTGGTCCAATCACAATGGTTTTGGGTGGGCGAAATAAAAATTTCCCCCCGTGCCTAAAAACTAAGTCCGGATAATCACCCTTCACTTTATTAAGCAGGGCAATATCCATTACTTCTCCGATTTCTTTTTTGCATACAGGAAACCACCGTAGACCACCGACTCTAGTGGTCGTTTCGGGCGTACAAACTTTACTTTTGTGTCGGGCAAATATTTTGCGTAGCGTCTAAAAATTTTTCCTAGTGGCCCGCCTAAGATAATCACCCTCGGTGAATATCGTCGCACGATTTCTGGTATCCCTAGTGATACTCTCGCCGCCACGTCCCGCATGACTTCTTTACCGCGCAAATTCGTCGCTAGATCTACTTTGTAAGCCTTTTCTATGGCGCTCGCGGCCGCAATATCTTCCCATTCCAAAAGGGAACCATCGTAATCATAAAACCAATGTCCCGGTTCAAACTTAGCCGACTCTGGTAAAATCTCACCATTCTTAACTATGCCACCGCCAATCCCGGTAGAAAAAGTCAGAAACACCGCTTTGCCGGGATAAAAAGAACATTCGTAAAGCGCCGCGAGATTTGCATCATTTTCAAAGTAAATCGGACAATCGAACAAATTTTTTATAGGAGTCAATAAATCAATCTCGCCCCAGCCGGCGCGGTTTCCCAATCTAGCTGAACAATTTTTTTGTACAAGACCAGGCACTGCCACTGTCACAGCGCAAATTTTATATTTCAAAAAACTTTCTAACTGCAGAGTCAATTCGCGCCGAAATCTTTCGTAACTATGAGAAGTTTTAAACTTCACTCTCCGCACTATGCGTCCTCGCTTCGAGAACAGTGCAATTAAAGTCTTTGTCCCTCCAATGTCTACACTTAAATACATATCTTGATTATATCATGAAAATTTGCTATAATAAAACTAGTTTTAGATTCGCCCTTAAGGACGACTAAAGGAAGGAAAAAATATAATCTATGGCAAATGCCAAAAAAATAACCATGGATGAACTTCTCGCTGGTAGCGAAGAGGCATCCAAGAAAGTCATTGCAGGAGATACAGTCAAAGGTACGGTTCTCTCTGTTAAGAAGCATGAGATTTTGATTGATCTCGGCGCTCAGGGCGTGGGGCTAGTTCCTCGTAAGGAAGCCTCTTTTGCGCGCAATCTTAACCCAGGCGAAGAAGTCACCGCTTCGGTGATCGAAGCCGAAATGGATGACGGCTACGTGTTGTTGTCGCTCCGCAAAGCCGTCAAGGATCGTGGCTGGGATGAAATTCAGGTCAAGCTTGATAATGCCGAGACCGTAGAAGTTACCCCATTTGATGCAAATCGTGGTGGCCTCCTTGTCGAATATGAAGGCATCCGCGGCTTCTTACCAGTGTCGCAGCTTTCTGCCGAGCATTATCCACGTGTTGGCAGCTCTGATAAAGACGAAATTTTGCAACGTCTCAACTCTCTAGTCGGCAAGAACATCAAGGTCCGCATTCTCGACGCTATTAAAAAGGAAAATAAGCTAATCTTTTCTGAAAAAGAAGCCATCAAAGACGGTCTCGCTGAACGTTTTGCTGAGCTCAAGGTCGGAGATGTCGTCAAAGGCATCGTTACTGGCGTAGTGGACTTCGGCGTCTTCGTTAATGTTGACGGCATTGAAGGTCTCATCCATATCTCGGAGATTTCATGGGAGCGCGTCAACAACCCATCGGACTATGTCAAAGTTGGTGACATTATCGAAGCCAAAATCATTGCCATCGATAAAGAACGTCTTTCGCTCTCCATGAAGCAGCTCGTCGAAGATCCGTGGCTACACGAAGTTGAAAATCTCAAGAAAGGTTCCAAAGTCGAGGGTACCGTTACGAGAATTACTCCGTTTGGTGCATTCGTCCAGATCAGCCCAGCGGTAGAGGCTCTAGTTCACGTTTCTGAACTCGGTGAGGGCTCCGATGTGGATCCAGAGAAAGTATTTACACTCAACGAACGCAAATCTTTCAAGATTCTAGACATCGACAAAGAGGGTCGCAAAATTTCACTTTCAGTAGCGAAATAAAGACCAAACCAAACTAAAAGACGGGCTTCCAGAGCTCGTCTTTTGTGTTATAATTATGGTTATGAAAAAGAAAGAATACCAGGAAAGCCCATGGCTCGAATTCTACGACGAAGAAGGCATTCCGAAACATATTGACTATCCAGATTGCTCGATGGTCGATATGATTATGCAATCAGCCGAGAAATGGCCCGACAATGTTGCCTATGTTTATTATGGCCACAAGGTGACTTATAAGAATTTTGTCAAAAAGATTGAGAAAACTGCCCGTGCCCTCAAAAACTATGGCGTCAAAGAAGGCGATCGCGTCACCATCTGTATGCCAAATACCCCAGAAGGCATCACAATGGTTTATGCTGTCAATATGGTTGGCGCTATCTGCAACATGGTTCACCCGCTTTCTTCCGAAAAAGAGTTGGAATACTACATCAAAGTAGCTGATTCTAAATATATTCTTGTAATTGATGCCGTCTTCGATAAAATCTATCGTTTGCGCGATACCGCCCAGCTCGAACGCATCATTGTGGTGCGCCCATCGGACGGCCTCGGCTTTCTCAAGAAGAAGCTTTACAACGCCCTTCATATTAAAAAAGTTCGTCTTCCGTCAAACGACGCTAGAGTTGTCCTCTGGGAAGATTTTATTGCTAACTCCTATTTTTACCAAGGGAATTATCACGAAGAACGCGGTGGCAGTGATCCGGCCGTGATTATGTATTCTGGTGGTACGACTGGTGCGCCGAAGGGTGTGATTCTGTCCAATCTTAATATTAATGCTGAGGCTATTTGCGATGACGCTATGATTCGTCAAATTGTCCCGGGCGCCACTGTTCTCTCTATTCTGCCGCTCTTTCACTGCTTCGGCTTGGGCGTCTGCATCCATACTCCGCTCTGTCGTGGTATGGGCTGCATCTTAATCCCAGCCTTTTCGCACAAACAATTTGCCGACATCATCAAGAAAAATGAACCGAACTTTATCGTCGGCGTACCTACTCTTTACGAAGCTTTAGTTAATACTAAACTCGGCCCTGATGACCTCAAGTCCGTTACGGCGGCTATTTGTGGCGGCGACGCTCTGACTCAAACCTTGCGTGATAAAGTCAATGATTTTCTCAAATCTCACGGCTCGAGCGCAAAGATCCGCGTAGGCTATGGCCTCACTGAGGGGTCTGGCGCCGTCTGCCTCTCACCGGAAAACGCTTTCAAAGACGGCATCATCGGCGTACCGCTCCCAGATATACATTTTAAAATCGTCAAGCCAGACACTTTCAGCAGACTCCCAGTCGGAGAAGACGGTGAAATCTGCATTAGCGGTCCGCTTGTCATGATGGGCTACCTAGACAATGAGGCTGAAACTGCCCAGACTATTCGCATTCACGACGATGGCAAGGTCTGGCTTCATACTGGCGATATTGGTCGCCTTGCCGAAGATGGGTTTATTTACTTCGGCCAGCGTCTCAAGCGCGTGATCATCTCCAGTGGCTACAATATCTATCCGACCCATCTTGAGTCTATCATTAACTCCCACGAAGCCGTCCTGACTTC
>Ga0310786_10007920_pt1 | contig 13755 bp, 15 predicted proteins | sample AusTroGonzalo_MG_FD_203881 | JGI IMG/M metagenome (GOLD analysis project Ga0310786, IMG submission 203881) | Bovine rumen microbial communities from tropical cattle in Woodstock, Queensland, Australia - Gonzalo_03 (v2) (version 2) | ecosystem: Host-associated > Mammals > Digestive system >... | reverse complement strand
CGCGGAGGTGGGCTGCCGGGTGGTGGACAATTCCTCTTTCTGGAGGATGGACCCCGGCAAGAAACTGGTGGTTCCCGAGATCAACGGGGACGTGCTTTCTAAGGACGACTATATAATCGCCAACCCCAACTGTTCCACCATCCAGATGGTGCTGCCTCTGGCTCCTATACATAAGGAGTTGGGTATCAAGAGGATAGTGGTGTCTACCTACCAGAGTGTTACCGGTACGGGCTACAAGGCCATTGCCCAGATGAATACCGAACGCAGTATTGCTGAGAAAGAAAGGCCGGAGGGAGATTTGCTTGCTCCGGCGACTGCCCAAGGCCATTGGGGCGACTATCCCGCAGTCTATCCCTACCCCATCGACCAGAACATACTCCCCCACATCGACGCCTTCTTGGAGAACGGATACACCAAAGAGGAGATGAAGATGGTCAACGAAACCAAGAAGATACTTCGCGACGAGAGCATCGCGGTAACCGCCACCACCGTCCGAGTGCCTGTGCAGGGCGGCCATTCCGAGAGCATCAACGTGGAAACCGTGAAGCCCTTCACGATTGAGCAGCTGCGCGCTCTGATGGCCTCCGAACCCGGAGTTACCGTGCAGGACGACGTAGCCCACAACGTTTATCCCATGCCTCTCTATGCCTGGGGCAAGGACGATGTGTTCGTGGGCCGCATCCGCCGCGATTTCACGGTGGAGAACGGCTTCAACTTCTGGTGCGTAAGCGACAACATCCGCAAGGGCGCTGCCACCAACGCCGTGCAGATTGCCCAGCTTTTGCTGGAGAAGGGCCTGATCTAGGCCAACTCGAAAAACCTGATATAATTGCTTACGGCCTGCTCCAGGTCGGCGGTGAGTATGTGCTCATCGCTGCGGTGGGCGTAGCGTATACTGCCGGGGCCGCAGATTATCTTGCGGCTGAAGTTCGACAGGTGCGGGGCATCGCTGCCGAAGGCCACCGGCCCTGAAGGGAATCCGGGGAAGGTCAGGTAGGTTGCGGGGATGTCCCCGCCGATGAAGGAGGCGCCAATCTTCGTCATCATATATTCATGCACCGCCGCATCCGACGCGAAGGTCGTACGGAAATAAATGCGGAAACTGCACTCCGGACTCAGTATGTTCTGCGCATTATCGCTGCTCAGCTTGCCAATGTTCCAGGTAGTCTCGCCAAGCCTGTCATCGAAGGGAAAACGGTGGGCGCGCAGCTCGTTCACGAAATCCACGAACAGATCCACCGCGCTCTTGCCGAACTGGGGATATCCCGAATGGAAGGGCTCCCCGCGGAGCGTGACTTCATAGGCCTTGGTTCCCTTGGATGCGGATACCATCTTGTTCTCGGTAGGCTCGCCAATCACCAGAAGGTCCGCCTTGAAAGGCAGTTTGGCAAAGGCCTTGGCCCCCCAGGAGCCGGTTTCTTCCCCGCTCAGCAACAGCAGCCCGAAGCCCTCCTTGCCGGCCGCCGCAAGCTCGCAGCAGGCGGTGTACATGGCTATGATCTGCCCTTTGGCATCGCAGCTGCCGCGCCCGGTAACCTTGCCTTCTCCCACGCTAGGCGCAAGGTAAGGCGGCACTGTATCCATATGGGAACAGTAGACCACCCGGGGCGTGCCCCAGCTGAACAGCAGGTTGATGGTGCCGTCCCCGACCTCGAAAGTCTCGACTTTCGGGGCCTTCAGCCGCCTGGAGAGGAACTCCGCCAGAGGGCGTTCCCTGCCGGATGTGGAGTCGAACCCCAGAATGTCTTCGAACAGATTGTAATCTATCATCGCTCGTTCTATTTGAACTCCGAATATTCCGGTAGGGCAAGTTCGGAGAGGATTTCTTGCAGGCGCCGGTCGTCGCGGGGGCAGACCAGCAGGATCTTGTCGGTGTCGATCACCATGAAGTTATCCAGGTTGCAGACCACCGTCAGCTTCCCTGAATCCGACTCGGTGATGATGGAATGCGACACGTTCTTTATGATATGCTTCCCCTCGATGGAGATGGCATTGCCGTTGTCCTGCTGGTCGGCGGCGTCCTCGTAGAGGGTGCTCCAGCTGCCGATATCGCTCCAGATGAACTTCGCGGGCAGGACCCATACCTTCTCCGACTTCTCCATGAGGGCGTAGTCGATAGATATCCGGGTGCTGTCGGAGTAAGCCCTCTGCACGAAGGCTTCCTTGTCCGGGGCGCTTTCGTAGCCTTCCCAGAGGTTGGCCAGTTCGGGGCAGCACTTGCGCATCTCCTCCAGCACCACTGATGCTTTCCAGAAGAAGATACCGCTGTTCCAGAGGAACTCTCCGCTGTCGAGGAAGACCTTGGCCAGCTCGGTATCGGGCTTCTCGGTAAAGGTCTTGGCCTTGACCAGGGCTCCGGACGAGTAAGCGTCGCGCCCGCCGGTAACCTGGACGTATCCGAAGTTGGTATCGGGCCTGGTGGGCACTATCCCGAGGGTAAGGAGAATGTCCTGTTCGGTGGCGAGATCCAGGGCCTGGACTATGTTCTTGTCGAACATCGCGTTGTCCGCGATATTGTGGTCCGCCGGGGCGACGACTATCACCGCTTCCGGATCCTTGGCCTGCAGCAAGGTAGCCGTGTAGGCCACAGTCGGTGCCGTATTGCGCCCGTAAGGCTCCAGGATTATGTTCGCTTCGGGCAGTTCGGGAAGATGCTCCTGCACCATACCTTTATATTGGAAGAGGGTGGCCACGTAGATGTTCTCGACGGGAATCGTACGGGCCATCCTTTCGAAGGTGTAGCGTATGAAACTCTTCTCCTGGTTCCAGACCCGGAGGAACTGTTTCGGTTTGTATTCGCGGCTGAGGGGCCAGAATCTGGTCCCGATACCGCCGGCGAGGATGACGCAATATCTGTGGTTAGTCATAAATCGGTATGATAGCTTGTGGGTAGTACTGTATTTGTGCGGAAGTCCTGTCGAGGACGACCGTTATTATGTCAAAGTTCACTTCTGCATCCTTGAAATGCCTGCCCTCCGAATGCAGGTAGCGGAGGGCGGCTTGCACCATGTTCTTCTGTTTCGCGGCAGTCACGTTCACCAGCGGATCCGCCGCTACGGGCGCCAGGCGGCTTTTCACTTCCACGAAGTGCAGGCCCTCGGAATCTGCCGAAATGATGTCTATCTCACATCTCCCGCCCCTCCAATTGCGCTCCAGAATCGTGTGCCCCAGGTTCATCAGGTAGGCACACGCCTCGTCTTCTCCTCTTCTGCCGACAGCGTCCATCACCCGAATGTTACGATTGTCACGCCGGTGCCGCCGTGACGTATGTCTTCGTCCGTCACCGATGCTATTCCCGGCACCGTGCGGAGGTATTTCTGAATCTCTTCGCGCAGCACTCCCGTACCTTTGCCGTGGATTATGCGCACGCTGCCTACACCCAGCATCTGGGCATCGTCGCAGTAGTGCATCACCGCCTCCAGGGCCTCCTGCAGGCGGGCGCCGCGGAGGTCTATCTCGGGCTTGAAGCTGAGCTTGCGGGATGTGATGTTCGCGTCTATCTTCTGCAGCGGCTTGGAGAAGGTCTTCCTGGATATCTCCCTGAACTCGTTGGAAGATATCCTCTCCACCGCGTCCGGGGCCATCGTGCTGCTGATGCTGCCGATTATTATAGTGACCGCCTTCGAGGATACGCGGGAGACCTCTCCCACCATCCCGGAACTGAGCACCTTCACCTTCTCTCCCACCTTCAGCGGACCCTGCTTCTGCACGGGGGCCGGATTGCCGGGAGCGGCCTTCTTGCTCTGTTTCTTCTGGAGGATTTCCAGCTTGCGGTCTATGTATTCGTCCTTGGTCTTCTTGGCCTCGAGCGCGCCCAGGAAGCCCTGTGGCTCCAGCCTCGCGGCCTTGGTGCGCTCTTTGTCGGCCTGGCTTTCCTTGATTTCGCGTATGGTGCGCTCGACCTGCCTGCCCGCCCCCTTCACTATATCTTCCGCCTCCTGCTTGGCGCTGTCCAGTATCTTGCGCTTCTGCTCGCGTATGTCCTCGAGTTCTTTCTGGTATTTGGCGGTAAGCCCTTCGAGGGCCTTGTCGGTATTCTTGACTTTCTGCAGCTTCTCGTCGAGTGCCTTGCGCCTGCGGACTATCTTGCGCAGGTTGCGCTCTATGCCCACGTATTCCTCGCCGGCGCGGGTTTCCGCGTCGTGCACTATCGCTTCCGGCAGGCCCATCTTGCGGGCCAGTTCGAATGCGAAGGAGTTGCCGGGCAGGCCGGTCTCGAGCTGGAACAGGGGTTCGATGCGGGCGGCGTCGAAGAGCATCGCCCCGTTCAGTACCCCCGTGCCCTCGCCGGAGGCGTAGAGCTTGAGGTTGGTGTAGTGGGTGGTGATCACTCCGTACACTCCGCGGCGGTCCAGTTCCGCCAGTATGGATTCTGCGATGGCGCCTCCGGCCGCGGGCTCCGTGCCCGAACCGAACTCATCTATCAATACTAGCGTGCGCGCGTCTGCGTGGGACAGCATCTCCCGCATGTCCGCGAGGAAGGACGAGTAGGTGCTGAGGTCGTTTTCGAGGGATTGGTCGTCCCCGATGCTGACCGCAATCCGTTCGAATACAGGCAGTTCGGAGGTCTCCGAGGTAGGAATCAGCATTCCCCACTGGAACATGTACTGCAGCAGGCCTACGGTCTTCAGGCAGACGGATTTGCCGCCGGCGTTCGGGCCGGAGATGAGCAGTATGTGCTTGGGCCCGTCCAGCGTGACGGTGAGGGGGACTATGCTGCGGCCTTCTTTCTTCAGGGCCTTTTCCAGCAGGGGATGGCGGGCTTTCCGCAGGGCCAGGGTTCCGCCGTCGGCAATGATGGGCATGCCGGCGCGCAGGTCCAGGGCGGTTCGGGCCTTCGCCATCAGGAAATCCATCTCCCCCACGAATGCGGCCCCTTCCAGCAGGTCGGGGATGTAGGGGCGGAGGAATTCGGTGAACTCCATGAGGATGCGCTCGATCTCGCGGCTCTCCGCAAAATGGAGTTCGGCTATCTCGTTTTCGAGCTCGATCAGCTCGGCGGGTTCAATGAAGGAGGTCTTTCCGCTGGCGGATTCCCCATACACGAAACCGCTGAGCTTGCGTTTGGATGCGGATGCCACGGGGATGAGGTACTTCCCCTCGCGGATGGTGACTCCCGCGTCGGAATCGGCTATGCCGGCGGCCTGGGCCTGGGAGAGTATGGATGCGGCCCGTTTCGAGACCGCTCCCTCCTTGCTGCGGATGGACTTGCGTATGTCGAAGAGCTCGTCCGAGGCCGAGTCCTTGATGTCTCCGTATTTATCGAGTATCTGCTCTATGCGGCGGTGCACTTCGGGAAAGACGTTGATTCTCCCGGACATCTTCTTCAGGTTGGGATAGACTCCGTCCTTGATGCTGCCGAAGAAGTGTACTATGCGGCGGGTGGTGTCGATAAGCGTCCCGAGCTTGCCGAGGGAGAGCACGTCGATGCGCGAACCGTCCTTCCGGAGGGGCTCCAGGAAGGGGATGGCGTCGATGTATCCGGTGGTGGGGAAGCTCTCTTCGAACATCAGGATCAGGCGCATCTCGTCGGTGAGCACAAGGCGCCTGCGTATCTGCTCTGCGTCGGTACAGAACTCCTCTTCCGTCACGCGGCCGCTGGCATAGTCGGTGCTGCAGCGGTCGGCAATCATCTCCCGGATCCTGTCGAACCCCAGCTTAGCTTCCAGTTTCTGTACACGGTCTTCCACGGCTTACTTTTCTTGTTTAGGAGGTTCCAGCAGGAGTTTGAGCTGGTTCCTGCTCTCCACGCGGTTGATTATCCCGTCGCGCACGAAGCATACCGTGCCCCGCTGCTCGCTCACTACGATCACATCCGCATCGCTGCGCTCGCTGATGCCCACGGCGGATTTGTGCCTCATGCCGTACTTGGCGGGGAGATCCGTCCGTTCTGTGATGGGGAGGGTGCAGCGCGCTGCCAGTATGCGGTTTCCGCCTATTATCATGGCACCGTCATGCAGGGGAGAGTCCTTGAAGAAGATATTCTCTATGAGGCTGCTGTGTATCTCGGCATCGAGGGTGTCCCCGGAGTCGATGATGTCCTGCAGGGGATTCTTGTGACGGATGACGATCAGGGCCCCGGTCTTCTGCTCCGCCATTTCGAAGCAGGCACGGCTGAGCTCCTTCGCCGCCTCGTCGTCGAGGGCGTTGACGCTACGGCCCAGCAGCTTGTCGAGCAGGTTGCGGCGCTCGCCCGTGATGCCAGTGGAACGGCCCACGCGGCTCAGGAACTGGCGGATTTCGGGCTGGAAGATGACAATCAGTGCAATGGCTCCTACGTCGATTATGGTGTCGAGCAGGGCGGACAACAATTTCATGTTCAAGGCCACCGCTATGATGCGGATTACGAAGAGCATCAGTATGGCTATGAAGATGTTGACAGCAGACGATCCCCTAAGCCAGCGGAAGGCTACATAGAGGATCAGCGCCACGACTATTATGTCTATTATATCTGCGAAACCCAGGTGCAAAAACCCGAGAATGTCCATAATCATCATATGTTTACAAATATAGCAAAAACTTTTCATCCTTTGTTATTTGGAAAATAAATCGTATATTTGCAGCCCCAAAAATTGGGACTACTTTTATAAAGTACTTATTAACAATCAATTAACTTACCAATGCCTGGATTAATTGGAAAGAAAATCGGAATGACTTCCGTTTTCGGTGCTGATGGAAAGAACCTTCCATGCACCGTCATCGAGGCTGGTCCGTGCGTTGTCACGCAAATCCGCACTGTCGAAACCGATGGTTATGCAGCAGTGCAGCTTGCCTATGACGAAACAACTGAAAAGCACGCCAGTAAGGCCCTTCAGGGCCATTTTGCAAAGGCAGGGGTCGCTCCTATGCGCAAGCTCGTAGAGTTTGAGGCAGATTTCAAGGGCGAACTCAAGCTGGGCGACAAACTCACCGTTGCCGACATCTTCACCGAGGATGTGGCTTTCGTTGATGTTGTCGGTACTTCCAAAGGTAAGGGTTTCCAGGGCGTTGTGCACCGTCATCACTTTCAGGGTGTAGGCGGCAAGACCCATGGTCAGCACAACCGTCTGCGTCACCCCGGTTCAATGGGTGCATCTTCCTGGCCTTCCCGCGTATTCCCCGGAATGCGTATGGCCGGCCGTATGGGAAATGACCGTGTCAAGGTGTTCAACCTTCAGGTCGTCAAGGTCATCCCTGAGAATAATCTCATCGTTGTCAAAGGTTCCGTACCCGGAGCCAAGGGTTCTTATTTAATCTTGGAGGCGTAATTATGAAACTTCCTGTTTACAAAATCGACGGAACAGATTCCGGAAAGAAGGTCGACCTCGCAGAGGACGTCTTCGGTATTCAGCCCAATGATCACGCCATCTATCTCGACGTAGTGCAGTACCTCGCCAACCAGCGTCATGGCAATGCCAAGACCAAGGATCGCAGCGAGATCGCTCACAGCACCAAGAAGCTCGGTCGCCAGAAAGGCGGCGGCGGTGCTCGTCACGGAAGCTTGAAAGCCAATATCTTCGTAGGCGGTGGCCGCGTGTTCGGTCCCGTTCCCCGCTTCTATCACACCAAGCTCAACAAGAAGGTCAAATCCCTCGCACGTTGCTCTGCTCTCAGCTACAAGGCTCAGGAGAAGGCTATCGTAATGGTCGAGCCCTTCGTGATGGATGCTCCCAAGACCAAGGAATTCGCACAGATCCTCGCCAACCTCAAGGCCGGCGACCGCAATGTGCTCTTCGTGCTTCCCGCGAACTCTGACAATATATTTATTTCATCCCGTAACCTTCCTTACGCAGATGTCATCACTGTTGACGAAATCAACACCTACGCTATCGTAAAGGCCAACACCCTCGTGATGGTCGACGGCGTGCAGGACATCCTCGCAGAAAGGAAAAAATAATTTGAGCGATGGGAATAATCATTAAGCCAATAGTAACAGAGAAGCTGACGGCTCAGGGCGAAAAATTGAACCGTTACGCATTTGTGGTAGACCGCAAAGCAAACAAGCTTCAGATCAAGGACGCAGTGGAGAAGCAGTATGGCGTTTCCGTTGCCGAGGTCAATACGGTAAACTATCACGGAAAGAAGAAAAGCCGCTACACCAAGGCTGGCATGCTCCGTGGCCGTATGAATCACTTCAAGAAAGCATATATCACTCTTGCCGGCGACGACAAGATCGATTTCTATGCAAGCATATAATAGGAGGGACAGAAAATGGCAGTAAGAAAATTCAAACCGGTAACTCCCGGTCAGCGCAACAAGGTCATCAGCACATTTGCTGAGATCACTACCAAGAAGCCTCACAAGGCTCTTCTGGAACCTCTTAAGAGCACTGGCGGCCGTAACAACACAGGCCAGATGACAGTGCGTTACATCGGTGGCGGTCACAAGAGAATGTACCGCGTCATCGACTTCTTCCGTACCAAGGACGAGTGCACCGCAACCGTCAGGACCATCGAGTATGATCCTAACCGTAGCGCACGCATCGCTCTCGTAGAGTACGAAGACGGAGTAAAGAAATACATCATCGCTCCGGACGGCATCAAGGTTGGACAGGTTATCGCTTCCGGTAGCGGCGTCGCTCCTGAGGTTGGTAACTGCCTCCCTCTCTCCGAAATTCCTGTTGGTACCCTCGTACACAACATCGAGCTCCGCCCTGGTCAGGGTGCTGCAATGGCCCGCTCCGCCGGTGCTTCTGCACAGCTCGCTGCCCGCGAAGGCAACCACGCAATTCTTCGTCTCCCTTCCGGTGAAACCCGTATGGTGCTCGTTACCTGCCGCGCAACGGTCGGTACCGTATCCAACACGGACCATAACCTGGAGAGCCATGGTAAGGCGGGTCGCCGCCGTTGGATGGGCAAGCGCCCTCACAACCGTGGTGTTGTCATGAACCCTCACGATCACCCTATGGGAGGTGGTGAAGGACGCGCTTCCGGTGGACATCCTCGTTCACGTAAGGGCTTGCCTGCAAAGGGTTACAAGACACGCAATCCGAAGGCTGTGTCCAACAAGTTCATTATTGAAAGAAGAAAGAAGTAACAGGTTTAAACTAAGAGAATATGAGTCGTTCACTTAAAAAAGGACCATACATTCAGGAAGCTCTCGAGAAGAGGGTCATAGCCATGAATGATGGCAGCAAAAAGAAAGAGGTGGTCAAGACCTGGTCCCGTGCCAGCATGATCTCCCCGGACTTCATCGGCCATACTATCGCCGTTCACAACGGAAACAAGTTCATTCCTGTTTACGTTACTGAACAGATGGTAGGACACAAACTCGGTGAGTTCGCACCTACACGTACATTCAAGGGTCACTCCGGTAATAATAAGTAATTATGGGAAATCGTAAACACCTTATGGCCGAAAAGCTCAAGGAAGCTAAGAAGACCACCGCAGTAGCCAAACTGAATGATGTTCCTACTTCTCCCCGCAAGATGCGTCTTGTGGCCGACACCGTACGCGGCGTCGAGGTCAACCGCGCCATCGATCTGCTTCACTTCTCCAAGAGGGAAGCCAGCATCAGGCTCGAGAAACTTCTCCGCAGCGCAGTCGCCAACTGGGAGGCCAAGAATCCGGATCAGGCCAAGGAGCTTGACAACGGTAATGTTTATGTAAAGACCATTATGGTTGACGAAGGACGCACTCTCAAGCGTATCCGCCCCTGCCCTCAGGGCCGTGCCGGTCGCATCCGCAAGCGTTCCAATCACGTTACCGTGGTTCTTGATGTCAAAAAAGCTCAGGAGGAGAAATAATATGGGACAGAAAACTAATCCTATCAGCAACAGAATCGGTATCACCCGCGGTTGGGAGTCCAACTGGTGTGGTGGAAACTACGCCGAGAAGATCGCCGAGGACTACGAGATCCGCAAGTATCTGGGTGGCCGTCTTGCTAAGGCCGGCCTCAGCAGGATCGTCATCGAGCGCACTCTCAAGCTCATCACCGTCACCATCTATGCAGCCCGCCCCGGTTTCATTATCGGTAAGGGTGGCACCGAGGTCGACAAACTCAAGGAAGAGCTGAAGAAGGTTACCAACAAAGAGGTCCAGATCAACATCTACGAGGTCAAGCGCCCCGAGGTTGATGCCCGCTTTGTCTCCGATAGCATCGCCCGTCAGATCGAGGGCCGCGTCTCCTACAGGCGCGCCATCAAGATGGCCATCGCTAACGCAATGCGCGTTGGCGCCGAGGGCATCAAGATCCAGATCGCCGGTCGTGTCGGTGGCGCCGAAATGGCCCGTAGCGAGATGTTCAAAGAGGGTCGTACCCCTCTGCACACCTTCCGCGCAGATATCGACTACGCTCTTGCAGTTGCTAACACCAAGGTCGGATGCCTCGGCATCAAGGTCTGGATCTGCAACGGTGAGAAGTATGGCAAGCAGGATCTGACCCCCGCTGCTCTCGCAGCCGCCAATGCACAGGCCGCCGGCCAGCGCAGCAACGGACGTGGTGAGCGTCGTGGTGGCAATCGCCGCGAAGGTGGCGAGCGCCGTGGAAACCGTCGCGAACAGAAGTAATTCTGATTCTATAAGCAAATGCGGTATGCAAGACTTCGGTTTTGCATACCGTTTTGCTTTTTGACTATCTTTGCATATTGATGGACATCCGCGAAAAGATAAGCCTCCTGCCTCACAGCCCCGGCGTGTATCGTTACTACAATGCCGACGGGGAAGTTATCTACGTGGGCAAGGCCAAGGACCTCCACAAGAGGGTGGCGCAGTACTTCGTGCCGCCCGAGAGGCTTAACACCAAGACCCGCATACTGGTGAGCAAGATCGCCGACGTGCAGTACAGCGTGGTGGATTCCGAGTCGGATGCCCTGCTGCTCGAGAACAACCTCATCAAGCAGTACAAGCCCCGCTACAACATCCTCCTCAAGGATAGCAAGACCTACCCCTGGATATGCGTCACATCCGAACCCTATCCTCGGGTGTTCCTTACTCGCCGCGTGGAGAAGAACGGGTCCCGGTATTTCGGGCCCTATAGCACCGTCATGCACGCCCGCTATCTGCTGGAGTTCTTCGAGAAGAACTATCCTCTGCGCAGCTGCCGCCACAAGATAGATTCCGATGTCATCCTCCGGAGGAAAATCCGTCCCTGTCTCGATTTCCACATCGCCAAGTGCAAGGGGTGCTGCATAGGCGCTGTTTCGATGGAGGAATACGGGGGATGGGTCGAGGAGATAGTGACCTTCCTCAAGGGCGGCGTCGGTGCGATCGTCTCCGAATATGAAGGTCGGATGCGCTCCGCCGCCGAGGCCCTGGATTTCGAGCAGGCCCAGGTCTGGAAAGACCGCATCGATGCCCTGCAGCAGCACTACTCCCGAAGCATCGTCACCCAGGTCCGCGACCTCCAGGCCGATGTCTTCGCCCTGGTATTCGACGGTCCGGAGGCTTTCGGCTCCTTCCTGCGCCTGCGCGGCGGGGCCATCGTCCAGAGTCTGAACCTCGGATTCCGGATGAACATCGAGGAGGAGCAGGATGCGGTGCTGAGCGAGTTCATCGCCGAGATAGAGAGCAAGTTCGGCGAGCTCTCCCGGGAAGTCATCGTCCCTTTCCTCCCGGACGTGAAGATGCCGGAAGTCAAGTACGTCGTGCCGGTGAAGGGAGATAAGCTCTCTCTTCTGGAGCTGGCCGCCAAGAATGCCCGGGAATACCATTTCAATACCATCAAGCAGCGCGAGCATACCGACCCCGACGAGTTCCGCCGCAGTGTGCTGGAAGAACTCCGTAAGGCCCTCGGCATGAAAGAACTGCCGGTGCATATGGAGTGCTTCGACAATTCCAATATCCAGGGGACCAACCCCGTGGCCAGCTGCGTGGTGTTCCGTGGCGGGGTGCCGTCCAAGAAAGATTATCGTAAGTTCAAGATAAAGACGGTGGTGGGAGCCAACGACTACGCTTCCATGAAGGAGGTCGTGAACCGTCGCTATTCCCGTATGCTCTCCGAAGCTCCGGATGATCTTCCGCAACTTATAGTGATAGATGGCGGCAAGGGGCAGCTGGAGTTCGCCTGGCAGGCCCTGTGCGAGCTCGGGCTGAACGACAAGCTTACCGTCGTAGGTCTTGCCAAGAGGCTGGAAGAGGTCATCCGTGTCGGAGATCCATATCCGCTTTTCATCGACCGGAATTCCCAGGCCCTGAAGCTGTTGCAGCACATACGCGACGAAGCCCACCGCTTTGGTATCACCTTCCACCGCAGCCTGCGCAGCAAGGCTGCCATACAATCGGCTCTGTCGTCGATAAAGGGTGTGGGTAAGGCCACCGAAGAGCGTCTGCTGATGCATTACGGCTCGGTGGCGCGCATTGCTGCTGCAAATCCCGAAGATTTGTCTAACTTTGTGGGCCCTAAACTGGCAGAAAGGATATTAAAAGAACTGAACAATGAGCGAAAAGACATCGACTAAACTATTCAATTACTTCATTTTCTTCGGCATGCTGGTCTGCGTGCTGATCGCAAGCATCATCAACATCCGCAACAACCCTTCAGATACCGCCCTGCAGATAGTGGTGGCCTTCGGCGCCATGTTCGGAGTTACCAGTACCATACTCGCGGCGCAGGGGAATATAATGAACTTCGTAGTGGGACTGCTCGGGGCGGTCATCGAGACCTACGTCCTCTGGAAGAACGGGGTCACCTCGATGTTCCTCCTCTATCTCTTCTACTTCATCCCTATGGACTTCGTGGGATTCTTCCAGTGGCGCAAGCGCGATGCGAGCGTGCACAAGGCCGTGAAGGCCCAGCGTATGGACGGTCGCAAGTGGCTCTACGTGGCCCTGGGCTACGTCGCCGTGGCTGCGGTAGCGTTCGGCATATCCTACTTCGCCGGGCAGCACAACCTCGGCTCCGGAGTCCCTGCCAAGCTGGTTATGGACGCCCTCACCACGGCCGCTTACGTGATGGCCATAATAATGATGACCTTCGCCTATATGGAGCAGTGGTACATCTGGACTTTGGTGAACCTCTCTTCCATAGTGCTGTGGTCGGTGAATCTTGCCACCACTCCTGATTCGGCATATACAGTCGTGATGCTCATCAAATACGTCTTCTACTTGCTCAACGGACTGAATGCGATACGTATCTGGCTGAGGCTCAGCAGGAAAGAGGAGGTTTTGGAAAATTAAGAATATTTAGTAACTTTGCAACGCTAAAGACGAATGTACTAATAAATAAACTTAATATTCAAATTATGAACTACGAAGAAATCGTAAAGAAAGTGAAGGCCATCATCGTCGACAAGCTTGGCGTGGAGCCTTCCGAGGTTACCGAGACTGCAAACTTCACCAATGACCTTGGTGCAGACTCCCTTGATACCGTTGAACTTCTTATGGAGTTCGAGAAAGAGTTTGGTGTTAAGATTCCCGATGAGGAGACCAGCACCATCGCTACCGTTGCCGATGCTATCGCAAAGGTTGCCGAGAAACTTGGTGTGTCCGAGTAATCTCGTTGGTTTAGACAGAAATTCCCTAACCGGCCGCCTCCGCGACCGGTTTTTTTTGTGCCCAGCCTTCCCCGTCCTGCCCGGCCTTTCCCCGTCCTGCCCGGCACTTTCGTCATGCCCGACCTTTCCCCGTCCTGCCCGGCCTTCCCCGTCCTGCCCGGCACCTTCGTCATGCCCGATCCCACTTGTCATGCCCGGCCTTTCCCCGTCCTGCCCGGCACCTTCGTCATGCCCGATCCCCCTTGTCATGCCCGACTTGATCGGGCATCTTTTGTCGCATGCTCGACCAGTGCCCGTGGCGGCTAATCGGTTGATACACAGCAGTTAAACACAAAGTCTCCCCC
>Ga0310786_10007919_pt1 | contig 13755 bp, 4 predicted proteins | sample AusTroGonzalo_MG_FD_203881 | JGI IMG/M metagenome (GOLD analysis project Ga0310786, IMG submission 203881) | Bovine rumen microbial communities from tropical cattle in Woodstock, Queensland, Australia - Gonzalo_03 (v2) (version 2) | ecosystem: Host-associated > Mammals > Digestive system >... | reverse complement strand
CGTCGCGCCCCGTGATGGACACGTGCCTCGTGGCCCTCCAGCTGATGGTGTACTACCGCTACCTGCCGACGACGCAGACCAAGGCCGCCGTCGCCGAGGAAGACGCCGGCAACGCCGCCGCCGCCGCAGTCGGCAAGGACGACGTCGTGGTGCTCGTGGACAACATATAGCGCCAGGTCCGCTCGTCTGCGTCGGTTGCCGCTTTTGCTTCCGTTTCGCCGCGGTTTTTGGTAAAATCTACAACTCCTAGGCGAAAAAGGGAAAGGGACATCTGATGACAGGAAAAACGAGTGGCGGACTTCCGGCCCTGCTTATCTGCGCGGCGGCTGCGAACATGGCGTTTGCGGCGTATGACGACATCACCGTCGAGCGTTATCCGGACGCGGACTCGGTCCTCGTCGAGGGCGTCGAGACCACGGCCTACAAGCCGGACGGCGCCTACGTCGCCGAGAGCCGGAACACGATCAAGATACTTACCGAGAAGGGTCGCCGCGAGGAGTCCGAGATCTCGCTTGGCTACAGCGCCCGGTACGGGACGGCGGAGATAGTGAAGGTCTGCGTCGTCGGCGAGGACGGCAAGGAGCGGGATGTGGACGTCTCCGCCACGACGAAGGAGACGACCGACAACTCGTCCGAGGCGGAGAACATCTACGACCCGCTGCACCGCAAGGTGACATGCACCATCCCCGGCCTCAAGGTCGGCGACGTCGTCCGCTACACCACGCGCCGCAGCGTCTTCAAGGCCCGCGTCCAGGGCCACTTCGCCGACCTGGCGGTCCTGGAGTGGACGTGTCCCGTGGTCAGGCAGGTCGTCTACGTAAAGTCGCCGAAGGAGCGCCCGCTCAGGCGAATGGCCGTACGCAATCCCCTCGGCAACGTGGACTACAGGGCCGAGGAGCAGGCCGACGGCTCCGTGCTCCACACCTGGACCGCCACCAACTCGCCGCAGGCGTTCGCCGAACCGGACACTCCGCCAATTTACACGCAACTCCAGAACATGCGCTGCTCCACGGCGGAGGACTGGCCTCAGCTTTCGCGCTGGTACTGGGACCTGTGCCTCCCGCACCTGTCCAAGACGACCGAGGGGATAACGAACAAGGTCTCGGAGATCCTGGCGACGACCGCCTCCGGCGATTCCGCCGAGAAGCGCATCGGAGCCGTCTTCAAGTGGGTTTCGCAGGAAGTGCGGTACATGGGGCTGACGATGGAGGACACCTCCCCCGGGTACGCCCCCCACGACGTGGACATAACATTCGACAACCGCTACGGGGTCTGCCGAGACAAGGCCGCGTTGCTCGTCGCCATGCTCAGGATCGCCGGGGTCGAGGCGTATCCCGTCCTCATACACGTTGGGGCGAAGATGGACGACGAGGTCCCGATGCCGTACTTCAACCACGCCATCGTCGCCGTCCGAGCGCCGGGGGATCCGGCCGCGAACAAGGACGGTTTCATCCTGATGGACCCGACAAACGAGTCGAGCGCCGACCTCTTCCCCGCCTACCTCGGCGACAAGTCCTACCTCGTAGCCACGCCGGAGGGCGAGCCCCTGCACACGTCGCAGGTCTATCCGGCGGACGCAAACGCCGTCTCCATCGCGAGCAAGGGCACGCTCGAGCGCGACGGCTCGATGGTCGTCGAAAGCATCCTGGACTTCAGCGGGATAAACGACAACACCTACCGCCAGGCGCTGCTCAGGCGGAAGCCCGAGGAGCGGCGGCGCACGTTCGAGCGGATCGTGACCACCGCGGCTGCCGGGGCGGAGCTCCTTTCGTTCGAGATGTGGCCCAAGGACCTGCGCGAGACGGAAAGCCTGCTCAGGGTGAAGCTCCTCTACCGCGTCAACGAGGCGATCCTGAAGGGCGAGAGCCACGACGAGCTGACAGTTCCGTTCCTCTCCCGCGTCCTCGGCTCCGTCAACTGGCTGCTCTCCGGCAACACATCGCTCGAAAAGCGCCGGTTCCCGCTGGTCGTGGACTCCACGGCCAAGACCGACGAGACGGTCGAGGTGGACCTCGGAGGGGCGCTTGGCGGCAAGGCGCGGCTTCCGGAGGCGGTCTCGTTCGGGGGCCCCTACGAATACTGCCGCGAATACTCCGTGAAGGACGGCGTGCTTACTGCCCGGCGGACGCTTGCGGTGAACGCAGTCGAGTTCTCCCCTGCGGAGTACGCGGCGCTGCGCGAGGACATAAAGCGCGTCGAGGCGGCCGACCGTCCGAGGCCGGTGTTTTCTAAGAACCCGGACGCGGAGGCTAACGTGCACGTCCGCCGCGTCGCGAGCTCGTACACCGTGACCAGCCCGTATTCGTGGGTCGTCACGAACACGGTGGAGAAGGAGATCCTCACCTACGACGGCAAGAAGAAGTCCGCGGAGCTCAAGTTCGCCTACAACCCGACGTGGAAGAACGTTGAGCTCGTCTCGGCCGTCGTCTCGAACAAGAGCGGCCAGGTCTCCGCCGCCGGAGAGCGCGAGACGTCGCTCTTCGACTGCGGGTGGGCCGCCGCGGCCCCGCGCTATCCCGCGTCGAAGCAGCTAGTCGTGAACCTGCCGTCCGTCGAGATCGGGAGCGTCATCACGTATACGACCGTCACGACGGTGAAGGACGCCCCGAAGCCATTCTTCGCCACGTGGACGTTCGACGTCCGCGAGCCGACCGACGAGCTGTCCGTGGACTACCGTGACTGGCGTGGCGAGACGTTCTCCCGCACGGTGAAGAACCCGAAGATCCTGCCGGATGAGCCGATGCAGCCGGACGGGGACCTCTGGCGCGACGTCAAGACAATCTCCCACGGCGACTTCAAGGCCGCGGCGAAGAGGCTCAGGGCCGCGTCGGACATCGACCCGGTGGAGGAGGGCGAGGCAATCGACGAGGCAGGGAAGTGCGATTCGGACGAGGACAAGATCGCCGCCGTCCGCAACTGGATGACGAAGCATGTGCGCGTTTCCGGGCCGTCGCTCTACGAGACCCAGCTCGCGGGGCAGCTCGCCGACCCGAAGACCGTGCTTGAAGAGCGCTATGCGTCGCGCCTCGACTACATCAGGACGATGTGCGCGCTCATGAAGGGCGTGGGCTTGGATGCGGACGTGGTCTTTGCCGCCAACGATGCGTTGGAAGACGAGGAGCTTCTGCGCAGGACGATCTCCGACAAGAACGTAGGGCGCTTCGCGACGGCGCTCTGCCGCGTGAAGGTCAGGAAGGGCTGCTGGCTCTGGCGGGTCGAGCAGGATTACTTCATCGGCACTGAGAACGAGTACACTCCGATTGACATGTCCGCCTACGACGGCTCGCGCTTCCTGTGCCCGGAGGACGACGGGGACATCGGGACGGTGGCTAGCGCCGCCGGTAGGCCGTGCCAGAAGGACCAGCTCACCCTGAACGTGCGCGAGAACGGCGCGGTCGACTTCGACTTCCTGAGCGAAATGTACGGCTATGGCGTCGGTGCGTTCAGGAAGAAGTACGCCGAGATGCTGCCCGAGGACAGGAGCCGCCATTTCCAGGAACTGCTTGGCGGAATCGCCCAGGCTGCGAGCGCGACGCGCGAGCTCGCGACCGACACGGAGGGCTATCCCGCGAAGCTGTCCTTCAGCGCGTATGTCCCGGACTACGCGACAGTGTCCGGCGACTCGATAACGCTCGTCCTGCCGGAAATCGGCAGCAGGCTCTTCTCGCTCACCGGGACGACGAGGGAGAGCCCCCTCGGCGTTTCAGCCCGTGGCTCCGACGACATGACGGTCGTCAAGGTCGTGTTCCCCGAGGGGTACACCGAAGTCGAGCATCTGCCGACCGAGTTCTCCTTCGAATCTCCGAAGAGCGCGTTCACCGCGCTTGACCTCTGGCGCCGCCTCAGCGTTAAGACGGAGAAGGACGAGCAGGGCCGCCTCGTGGTGACGGTGTGCCAGGAGTCGCCCAAGCGCAGCGAAACGCATTACCCCGCCGAATACTTCGCGCTCCTGAAGGACTGGTCGCGGATTTCATCTAGCCGCGCCAACCGCACTGTGGTGGTGCGGAGAAAAACCAAGCCCTGATGCCAAACACTGAAGTGAAATATGGTATAATATCAAAGATGCCAGGAGGTGAAGTGTTTCTCTGATGAAGTGGCAGGGAGGATGGGTCGATGGAAAAACATTCTTCTGACGCCAAGTCCGGTGGACTAAGGCCGTATCTTACTACATTGGGCGCAGTCTCGCTTGCGTTTGGCTGTGCCGTTGGCTGGGGCGCATTCGTCATGCCGGGCACCGCGTTTCTCCCGGTGGCCGGCCCGCTCGGCACTCTCATAGGCCTCGGCGTCGGCGCGGCGGTCATGTTCCTCGTGGGCCGCAACTACCACTACCTCATCCAGAAGTTCCCAGACGCGGGCGGCGCATACGGCTACGTCAAGCGCGTCTGTGGCGGCGACCACGGCTACATCTGCGGCTGGTTCCTGATCCTCACCTACGTCGCCATCGCCTGGGCCAACGCCACCGCGCTCGCGCTGCTCGGCCGACATCTCCTCGGCGGGTCCTTCAGCTTCGGCTTCAAGTACGCGATCTCCGGCTACGACGTCTATGCAGGCGAGATACTCCTTTCGGTCGCGGCGCTTGTGCTGATCGGCGGCGTGTTCCTCTGCGGCAAGCGCCTTGCCGCGCGAGTCCAGACCTTCTTCGCGCTCATCCTCGGCGTCGGCATCGCGGTGTGCGTGGCAGCGGTCATGGCGAAGCACCAGGGCGGAATATCAGGCTTCGCCCCGGCGTTCGCCTACGGGAAGGCCCCCGTCCTCCAGGTTCTCGCCATAGTGGCGCTCGCGCCCTGGGCGTTCGTGGGGTTCGAGTCGGTGTCGCATTCGGCCGAGGAGTTCGCCTTCCCGCGCTGGCGGACGGTGCGGATCATCGTGACGTCGCTTGCCGCGGCGGCTGCGGCATACGTCGCGCTTACGCTCGTGGCTGCGTCGGTGCATCCGGCGGGCTTCGCCAACTGGCGCGACTACATGGCGGCGCGGGGGATATTCGACGGACTTGAGGCCCTGCCAGTCTTCTACGCCGTCACCAAGGCCCTCGGCAGCGCGGGGCTCGCCATCCTCTGCCTCACGACCTTCGCCGCGATCGTGACCGGGCTCATCGGCAACGTGGTCGCCGCGAGCCGTCTCATCTACGCGATGTCTCGGGACGGGCTCTTGTGGAAGCCGCTCGCCCGGCTGGACCGGGACGGCAGCCCGAGGAACGCCATCCTCCTGATCCTCGCCGTCTCGTGCCTGCTGCCGTTCGTCGGGCGCACTGTCGTCGGCTGGATCGTGGACGTCACGACGGTCGGCGCGAGCATTGCCTACGGATACGTCTCGTTCTGCACGTTCATGGTGGCGAAGAGGGAGGGCCGCCGCCCGGTGATGGCGAGCGGCATCGCCGGCGCCGTCGTTTCCGTCGCGTTCCTGGTCTACTTCCTCGTGCCGAACTTCTGGGTCGTCGACGTGCTGGCGACGGAGTCGTACTTCATCCTCTCCGTGTGGAGCATCATCGGCGTCGTCGTGTTCCGCAGCATGTTCAGCCGCGACCGCCACGGACGGCTCGGCACGACTACGGTAGCGTGGCTCGTGCTGCTGTTCTTCATCTTTTTCTCCGGCCACATGTGGAACCGCCAGAAGACCCGCCGTCTCACCGACCAGGTGGTGGACGAGATCAGCGAGCGCTATGTGCCGATCGACAGGGGCGGAGACGTCACTGCGGAGGAGAAGGATGCGGAGACGTTCCTCAAGCGGCAGGAGGACTGGGTCAACGCCGAGCTTACGCGCTACAACCTGATCCAGATCGCCTTTGTGTTGATCTCCCTCGCGCTCATGTACAGCATCTACGCGGTCATATCTCGGCGCGAGAAGGAGGCTGCGAAGGCCAAGAGCTACTTCTTCTCCACGATCAGTCACGACATCAGGACGCCGCTCAACGCCATCGTCGGCTTCTCTCAGATGCTCAAGCTCGGATGCAAGACGAAGGAGGAGACCTCCGAGGCCGTCGATTCCGTGCTGACGAGCAGCAAGTCGCTGCTCTCGCTGGTAAACGACATCCTCGAGCTCGCGCGGCGCGAGGTGGGTGAGGCGGAGCTTGCCATCGTGCCGACGGACTGCCGAGCGCTGCTGCGCGAGGTGGAGGAGGCGTTCCGCGTCGGCGCGCCGAAGGAGGGCGTCGAGATCCGCGCCGTTATAGGCGAGATGCCGACGCTGCTCGTCGACCCGCTGCGGCTGCGGCACGTGGCGATGAAGCTGGTCTCGAACGCGGTCAAGTTCACCGAGAAGGGGTTTGTCGAGGTGCGGGGGCGCTTCGTTCCCGCCGTCGGCGGCGACATGGGGACTCTCGTAGTCGAGGTCGAGGACACGGGCGTTGGCATCGGCGAGGAGGACCAGCACAAGATCGACTCGCCCTACATGCAGACGGCGTCGAAGGTCTCCCGCAACGGCGGCACCGGGCTTGGACTCGCCGTCTGCCGGCAGTTTGCCGAGGCGATGGACGGGACGATGACTTTTGATTCCGAGCTCGGCAAGGGCTCGACCTTCAGGATAACGCTGCCGAGGGTGAAGGTGGCGGAAGTCGGGGGGGCCGGAGCTGGGGATGTGACTCTGGGCGCCTCTGCCGCGCCCGTTCCGCTGGCCCCGCCCAAGACACATCGCCTGCTCCTGGTCGACGACCAGAAGATGAACCTCGCGGTGTTGAAGGCGCTCGTCAAGCGCGTCGGCGGCTTCGAGACCGAAACCGCCGTAGACGGCAAGGAGGCGCTCGCGCGGCTCCATGACGCCTCCGCGCCGAAGATCGACGCCGTCCTTTCCGACATGTGGATGCCCGAGCTGGACGGCGAGGGGCTCGCGAAGGCTATCCGCGCCGACGCGAAGCTTGCGAAGATGCCGGTCCACGTCATAACCGCCGACGTCGAGCTGGAGAACACCTACGCCGAGAAGGGCTTCGACAGCATCATACTGAAGCCGGTCACCATTGGCGCCCTCGGGCCGCTCCTCGCCGGCATCGCGGAAAGGGAGGGCTGAGGGGATGCAGGGCTATACGTATTCGGTATTTTCCGCCGTCGCGATCGCAATCCACCTGATCATCAACTTCGACCTGATGACCGGACGCCGCGGGCTCCCATCCGTGCGCGGCGCGCGCTACCGCGGCTTTCTGCTCGGGGTGCTCGCCTACTATGTGGCCGACGCGGCCTGGGGCGTCGTCGCGGGGTTGGGGTGGACGCGTGTCCTGTATGTCGAGACAGCGTTCTTCTTCCTCGCCCTCGTCGCCTTCGTCTTCATGTGGGGCCGCTTTGCCGCCCTCTACCTTGGCCTTGGGAAGTGGCCGGCGCGGGCAGTCTCCTGGTATGGCTGGGCTCTGCTGGCGTTCAACCTCGCGGCAATAGCGGTCAACCCGTTCAACGACTGCTTCTACCACATCGACGCCCAGGGCGTATACATGACCGGCCCCGCGCGCGACGTCGCCTTCGCCCTCCTGGTGGCCTTTGACGCGCTGATTGCGGCGTTGGTGCTGGCGAAGGCCATCGCCAGCCGGGAGTCGATGCGCCGCCGCAGCATGATGGTGCTCATCTCCAGCGTAGCAATGGGCGTGGCCATAGTCCTGCAGATCGCATGGCCGCTCACGCCGTTCACCGCGCTCGGCTGTCTCGTCGTCAACTGCTTCTTCCAGGTCTTCGTCGTCCAGGACGAGCAGTCGGCGAAGCATGCGGCGGAGCTTGAGAGGGCCCTTGAGCGCGCCCGCTCGGCGGAGAAGGCCAGGAGCATGTTCTTCAGCATAGTGAGCCACGACATCCGCACGCCGCTCAACGCGATCCTCGGCTACTCCGAGCTGCTCCAGAAGGGAGCGCAGGGCGAGGCGGAGCGGAACGAGGCGCTTAAGTCCATCCGCTCCAGCGGCACGACGCTTCTGCAGCTCGTGAACGACGTCCTGGACCTTGCGAAGATGGACGCGGGCAAGATGACGCTTCAGCCGGAGCCGGTGCTGCTGAGCCAGTTGACGGACGAGGTGTTCTCGTCGTTCTGTAGGACTGCGGGCGAAAAGGGGATCAAGCTCGTCAACCGGGCGGAAGGCGTTCCTACGGTCATGATTGACGGGCACCGCTTCCGCCAGATACTCTTCAACCTGATCGGCAACGCCGTCAAGTTCACCCGCGAGGGGTCCGTGACTGTCGCCGCCTCGTACGCCGAAAAGACACTCGTCGTCTCGGTCTCCGACACCGGCTGCGGCATTGCGCCAGACATGCTGACGCACGTCCTCGACCCGTTCGTCCAGGTCCTGGACCCGAGCCATGCGGCCGACAGGGCAGGGGGGACGGGGCTGGGGCTTTCCATCTGCAGGCGCCTCGTGGAGACGATGGGCGGCGAGCTCGACGTCGAAAGCGAGCTCGGCAGGGGCTCGACGTTCAGGGCCCGCATCCCGGGCGTCGAGGCCTGCGCGGCCAAGCCTGGGCCTGCCGCGGGGGAGGTCCGCACCGTCATGCCGGAGGGGCTGCCGAAGCATGTGCTGGTGGTCGACGACTCGCCCGTCAACCGCAAGGTGCTGACTGCCTTTCTGAAGAAGGCGGGCATCGTCTGCATAGACCAGGCCGGCGACGGCGTGGAGGCGTTCGCGAAGCTCGACGCGGCCGTCAAGGCGGGCGATCCACACGACTTCGTCTTTTCCGACTTCTGGATGCCTAACATGAACGGCCTCGAGCTGGTGGAGAAGCTCCGCGCCGACTCGCGCTTCGCGCGGCTGCCGGTCTTCGCGGTGACGGCCGACACGGAATTCCACAAAGACTCAAGATCCGACCTCTTCGACGACATCCTCCTCAAGCCGTTGACCTACGGCAAACTCGTGGAGGTGTTCCACAACTGACTCTGACGCCATGCAAGACTACATATATTCCGTAATCGCCTTCCTGGCGATGGTGATTCACCTGATCACCAACTTCAAGCTGCTCATCGGGCGCGGCGACGTCACCGCCCGTGGCCTGCGCGAATACCGCGGCTACCTTGCGGGCGTATTCGTCTTCTACCTCGCGGACGCCGCCTGGGGGGTGTTCTCCGGGCTCGGCTGGACGAAGACCCTCTACGTCGACACCGTGCTCTTCTTCGTCGCCATCGCGGTGTCCGTCCTCATGTGGTGCCTTTTCGCCGTGGCCTACCTGGACATCAGCAAGTGGGCGGCGCGGATGGTCTCCTGGTTCGGCTACGCGATCCTGTCCATCTTTGTCGCGCTGCTGCTGGCCAACAGCTTCAACGGCTGCCTTTTCAGCTTCGACGCGGCCGGCAACTACATGCCCACTCCGCTCCGCAACCGGATATTCTTCCTGCTGGCGGCGCTGAACGTCATAATGGCCGTCTTCGTGCTGGTGAAGTCTCTCGGCAGCCGTGATTCGATGCGCCGCCGCAGCCTGATGGTGTTCCTCTTCTGCCTCACGATGGCGGTCGCGATCGTCTTCCAGATTGTCTGGCCGCTCTGGCCGTACTACGCGCTCGGCTGCCTCGTCGGCAACTGCTTCCTCCACGTCTTCGTCATCGAGGAGGAGCGCGACGAGCTGCGCCGCGCCGTCATCGAGCGCGAACAGGCGGCGAAGCACGCGGAGGAGCTCGAGAAGGCGCTCGACTGCGCCCGCGCGGCCGAGAAGGCGCGGCGCATGTTCTTCAGCATCGTGAGCCACGACATCCGCACTCCGCTGAACGCGATCCTCGGCTACTCCGAACTTCTCCAGATCGGCGGCGAGGGCGAGGTCGACCGGGAGGAGGCGCTGAAGGCCATCCGTTCCAGCGGCACCACCCTGCTCCAGCTCGTGAACGACGTCCTCGACCTTGCCAAGATGGACGCCGGCGAACTTTCGCTCAAGCCTGAGCCGGTGCTGATCTCGCAGCTGACGGACGATGTCTTCTCGTCCTTCCGCAAGTCCGCGGCGGAGAAGGGAATCGAGCTCGTCAACCGCACGGGCGGCGTGCCGACGGTGCTTTTGGACGGCCACCGCTTCCGCCAGATACTCTTCAACCTGGTCGGCAACGCAGTCAAGTTCACCGAGCGAGGCTCGGTGGCTGTCGCCGCGTCCTCGTCCGGCGAGAACCTCGAGGTCTCCGTGGCCGACACCGGCTGCGGAATCGCGCCCGACCTGATCTCTCGCATCTTCGACCCGTTCGTCCAGGCCCAGGATCCGAGCCACTCCGCCGACCGCTCCGGCGGCACCGGGCTGGGGCTTTCCATCTGCCGCCGCCTGGTGGAGGTCATGGGCGGCGAACTCTCCGTCGAGAGCGAGCTCGGGAAGGGTTCGAAGTTCCGCGCCTGCATTCCCGGCGTCGTCGGCGCCGCGAGGGCGCCCGCCGAGCCGCAGCCCGTCGCCCCGCCGGAGAGGCTGCCGAAGCGCGTGCTGGTGGTGGACGACTCGCCGATCAACCGCGAGGTGCTGACGTCGCTCCTCGTGCACGCGGGCATTGCCTCGATCAGCCAGGCGTGCGACGGCGGGGAGGCGCTTGCGAAAGTTGCTTCTGCGATGAAGGCGGGCAATCCGTACGACTTAGTCTTTTCCGACCTCTGGATGCCGAACATGAACGGCATCGAGTTCATAGAGAAGCTCCGCGCAGACTCGCGCTTCCGCCGTCTCCCGGTGTTCGCGGTGACGGCCGACGCCGAGTTCCAGCGCGACGACAGGAACAGGCTGTTTACCGGCATTCTCCTCAAGCCTCTGACCTACTCCAAGCTAGTGGAGACGTTCACAACCACCATGCGATGAAAACGATGAGCAGCGAAAACACAGAGACGTCGGGTGGCGTCGGGCGGCATTTCTCGCCGTTCGCCGTTTGGGGGCTGTCGTTCGGGTATGCCGTCGGCTGGGGCGCGTTCGTCATGCCGGGCGTGGCGTTTCTGCCGGACGCCGGACCGCTTGGAACCGTCATAGGCATCCTCGTCGGCGCGGCTGTCATGGCCATTATCGGCTGGAACTACCACAAGATGGTCTCGGCTTGCCCTGGGCCCGCCGGCGCCTGCGCCTTCGCGCACGAGGCGTTCGGCGCCGACTACGGCTTCCTCGCCGCCTGGTCGCTGTCGCTCGCGTACATGGCCATCCTCTGGGCGAACGCGACGGCCCTCGTAATCCTCGTCCGCTACATGTTCGGCGACGTCCTGCAGTTCGGCTGGCACGACACGCTCGCCGGGTTCGACATATACCTGGGCGAAGTACTTCTCTCGGTGGCCGTGATGGTCGTCGCGGGCGGCGTGTGCCTCTGGGGGCGCCGCCTCGCTGGACGAGTCCAGGCCGCGCTGGCGGCGTTCATGCTCGCCGGCGTCGCAGTCTGCTTCTTCGCGGCTCTCTCGCGCAATGGGGGTGGCGTCGCCGCGATGGCGCCTGCCTTTGCGCCCGGCGGCGGCTCGCGCCTGACGCAGGTGCTCAGGATACTCGCCATGATGCCGTGGGCGTTCGTCGGCTTCGAGGCCGTCTCCCATTCCTCCTCCGAGTTCCGGTTCCCGGCGAGGCGGCTATTCTGGATTCTCCTCGCGGCAATCGCGTCGTCCGCCGCCATGTACGCGATGCTCGCCGTGCTTCCGACCCTTTCGCATCCGGCAGGCTACGCCACGTGGGCGGACTACCTCGGCGCGCGCGTCGGGCTCTCGGGGCTTGACTCGATGCCGACGTTCGCCGCGGCAAGGGGCGTACTTGGCAAATGGGGCGTTGCGCTCATCGGGGCCGCCATGTTCGCGGGCATATTCACCGGCATCGTCGCCGCGACGGTCGCGATGAGCAGGCTTCTCTATGCGCTTTCCGCCGACAAGGTCCTGCCGAAATGCCGCTGGCTCGGCAAGCTCGACGGGAACGGCTCGCCGCGGAACGCGATTCTCTTCGTCGTCGGCGTGTCGCTCGTCATACCGTTCTTCGGGCGCACGGTCGTCGGCTGGCCTGTGGACGTGTCGAGCATCGGCGCGGCTGTCGCCTACTGCGTGACGTCGTCGGCGGCGTTCAAGTTCGCCTGCAGGAAGAGGGACTGGATTACGAAGGTCACGGGGCTTGTCGGCGCGGTGATGTCCGTGGTGTTCTGCTTTTTCCTGCTCGTGCCCAACTACCTTGCGGGAAACGCCCTCTCCGCCGAGTCCTACCTCGTTCTTGCGCTTTGGTGCATACTCGGCTTCATCCTCTACCGCTCGGTGTTCAAGAGCGACCAGCTCCAGCGGTTTGGACGCTCGCCCGTCGTGTGGACCGGCACGGTGATAATGATCATCTTCTCCTCGCTCATGTGGGTGCGGCTCTCGTCGCAGGACGCGACCGGGCGCACTGTGAAGTCCATCGTGGCGTTCCAGGAGCGGCACTGCGCCCTCCACCACGGCGCGTCGAACGTCGATGCGCTCCACCACGAGCAGGACTACGTCGCCGACGAGATGGACAGGCTGAACGCCGAGCAGCTTGGCCATGACATCGTGCAGATGGCTCTCCTCGCCTTTGCTCTCATCATCATCTTCAGCCTCTATGCGATCCAGAGGCGCCGCCAGGAGGAGCTGGAGGTCGCGCAGGCGAAGGTCGAGGCCAGAGACAGGGCGAAGGGCGCGTTCCTTTCGAGCGTCAGCCACGACATCCGCACGCCCATGAACGCCATAGTAGGCTACATCGAGCTTGCGCGGCGCGCCGGGGACGACTTGGGTAAGGTGCGCGAATACGTCGACAAGCTCGAGGCTTCGAGCCACCACCTGATGGCGCTCATCACGGACGTCCTCGAGATGAGCCGCATAGAGTCCGGCCGAGAGGATCTCGAGCCGACGCCCGTCGACCTCGGCACTGTTCTCCGGGAGGTCGGGGACGTCTTCTCGGCCCAGATGTCCGAGAAGGGCATTGTGTTCTCCATCGACACCTCCGGCCTCGTACACCGCCATGTGATGTGCGACCGCAACCGCCTTAACCGTGTTCTCCTCAACCTCATAAGCAACGCGTGGAAGTTCACGCAGTCGGGCGGCAGCGTGTCCGTCAAGATGTCGGATGCCGACGGACTGTACGAGCTTCGCGTTAAGGACACCGGGCTTGGCATGAGCCGCGAATTCATGAAGCGCGTCTTCGACCCGTTCGAGCGCGAGCGCGTCTCCGTGCTGAACGGCGTGGAGGGCACCGGCCTCGGAATGCCGATTACCAAGGGCATCGTAACGCTCATGGGCGGCACGATCGACGTCGAGTCCGAGCAGGGCAAGGGCACGGAGTTCATCGTCAGGCTTCCGCTGCCCCCTGCGGAAATTGTTGAGTCCAGGGTCGAAAGCGGCGTTGCCAGCTCTTCCACGCCAGACTCCAACTCTCCCTCCAACATCAACGCCCGCATCCTCCTTGTCGAGGACAACGACATCAACCGCGAAATAGCCCATACGCTTCTTACGCAGTCTGGCTTTGTCGTCGACATGGCCGAGGACGGCAAGGTCGCGGTCGAGAAGTTCGCCAGCGGCGGTCCGGACTTCTACGGCGCGATCCTGATGGACGTGCACATGCCGGTGATGAACGGCTACGCGGCTACGCGGGCGATCCGCGCGCTTGCGCTCCCAGGCTCGCGGCGCATCCCGATCATCGCCCTCTCCGCCAACGCGTTCGAGACGGACGTCAGGGAGGCGCTTGCCGCCGGGATGGACGCGCACATCGCCAAGCCAATCAAGATACCGGTCCTCATCCAGACACTCGAAAGGCTCATGCGCGAGCGCGCCGCCGCGAAGGAGGACTGCTCGGCCGGACAGGACTTCGACCTCCTCGCCTCACTGGCAAGGATGGGATGCGACGTCGAGACTGCCCTGCGCGAAACCTACATGGGCAACAAGCC
>Ga0310786_10007917_pt1 | contig 13756 bp, 13 predicted proteins | sample AusTroGonzalo_MG_FD_203881 | JGI IMG/M metagenome (GOLD analysis project Ga0310786, IMG submission 203881) | Bovine rumen microbial communities from tropical cattle in Woodstock, Queensland, Australia - Gonzalo_03 (v2) (version 2) | ecosystem: Host-associated > Mammals > Digestive system >... | reverse complement strand
AACCCAGTCAGTTGAACAGTCAACCAGGTCAGTCATACCGGGAAAAAGTTGTAAACCAAAACAGTAAAAGTGTCAACCCGGTCCGTAAAATCACCCAAAAAGTGTCAACCTTTTTCAGGGATGGTCAGAGTTCTTAGACGTGAGGGCAGCCTTCCCCCATTTTTACACATTTTATGTTCTTTTAGATTGCGTTTCGGTTCACTTTTATATATATTGTGTTCAAACGAGGTAAGCATGTCACAAACTACGTTTAGCATTCGAATGGATTCTGACCTAAAAAAAGACTTCGACAAGCTCTGTGAAGAGTTTGGCATGTCTATGACGACGGCAATCAATGTCTTCGCCCGCGCCGTTGTGCGAGAGAAAAGAATCCCGTTCGAAGTATCGTCTGCGAGTGCTCCCGCATATGCGGCCGATAGGCACGCTGTTTATAATGCAAACCCGGTTGCAAGTCACATGTCGGCAGTAATGCGCCAGCTTTCTGCCGAAGCGCAGCGTGCAGGAGCCTCCGATATGACTTTGGACGAAATCAACGCCGAAATTGATGCCGCCAGGAGCGGTCGATGAAGCGGTATGCCGTTCTTGACACGAATGTCATTGTATCAGCCCTGCTGAAATGGAATTCCGTCCCTGGAGTTGTGCTACAGGCGGTGTTCCACGGCATTATAGTTCCCGTTTTCAATGACGAAATTTTGAACGAATATCGCAATGTCCTGAACAGACCGAAATTCGGATTTTCCAAAGAACTGATTGCAGAAACCATTTCTCAAATAGAAGCTTTGGGTATTCAAGAAAACGCCTTGGATTCTATTGCAGTTGCTATGCCCGACCCAAAGGACGTTGTCTTTTATTCAATCGCACTTGCTCATGGCAGAACAGCCGAAACGCACTTGGTAACCGGGAACATCAAGCATTTCCCAGAGAATCCTATTGTCGTGACTCCTCGGCAAATGCTTGATATTCTTCTCGAAGGAGACGAGCGGACTATCACTAAGCTCAAATTGAGACACGCCATTGAAGATGGCGAATGTTCCGCCGAACAAAAAGACTGGATGACGGTCAACGATGTTCGACAGAAATACGAAGTCTAAAAGGCTAGGCTACACTCATGCGGAACTCCCCCGCCTTGAGCGTCACGGTTTCAGCCGCCGCCAAATCGATCCAATCGGATTTGCCGCCAACATAAGTGAGTTTAGAAATGGAATCGTCAAGGTACTGAATTTTGATTTTACTTTTGCTCATGAAAAAAAATATACTAAACCTTACAGGCCGCAAAAGAGAATTTCATAAAAACAGCCAACGTAACAGCATTTACATTTTCTGTAACGCATTTTCTTAAAATTACAAATTTTGTAAAAGTAAACCCGTTCAAATCCTTATAAATAAAGGGATTCAGCGCATTTACCCCTAAAAAAATTTTCGAAAACAACTAGCAACTTTAACCCCCTATTCCTATATTTTGCACGTCCGCTTCCCCGCTTGCATCCGTACGGATGGGCTATGGCCTCCGAGGCAAGGGAAGTCAACATTTCAAAGAGGCGTTATGCTCGAAGAACTGCACGAAGAATGCGGCGTCATCGGAATTTACAATGGCGATAATGTTATCCGCAATGTTACCATGGGACTTTACGCACTACAACACCGAGGCCAGGAAAGTGCCGGCTTTGCTGTAACAGACGGAGACAAAGTCCGCGTCCGCAAATCCATGGGTCTAGTTTCCACACTCCTGAGAGATTACAATGTCGATGAACTGCAAGGTTTCGCAGGAATCGGCCACGTTCGCTACAGCACTACAGGTGCAAGCACTCTCGCCAACGCACAGCCTATTTTGGTAAGCTGCAAATGGGGGCAACTCGCAGTAGCGCACAACGGAAACATCACGAACGCCCCGGAACTCCGTGCAGAAATGGAAGCCGACGGCCACATATTCCAGACAACATCTGATTCCGAAATTCTTTTGCACGAAATCGCCCGCACCAAGGCGGACACACTAGGCGAAGCCATTAAAATCGCCATTTCAAAATTCACGGGGAGTTTCTGCCTCGTATTTCTCAGCAAAGACACGATGTTCGTCGCCCGCGATGGCTACGGGTTCCGCCCGCTTTCAATCGCCCGCATGGGAAAATCCTGGTGCGTTGCCTCCGAAACATGCGCATTTGACCTCCTCGGTGCAAACTACGTTCGCGACATCCAGCCCGGAGAATTTTTAACCGTCACGAAAAACGGGCTCCACTCCGAACGCTTTACGCAAAAAGACCGACTCGCCCACTGCATTTTCGAATACATTTACTTTAGCCGACCGGACTCCAAGATTTTCGAACAAAGTTGCGACAAGATCCGCCGCAAGATGGGAAAGCAACTCGCGAAAGAATGCCCCGTCGATGCAGACATCGTCATTTCCGTTCCGGACAGTGCAACAACAGCAGCGCTCGGTTACGCACAAGCTAGCGGCATCCGCTTTGAAATCGGACTGCTCCGCAACCATTACGTGGGCCGCACCTTCATCGACCCGACGCAAAACGTCCGCGAACAAAAAGTACGTCTCAAGTTCAACCCCATCGAAGGAGTGCTTAAGAACAAACGCGTTTGCGTTGTCGAAGACTCCATCGTTCGCGGAACCACGCTCCGCATTCTCTCCAGAATGTTGCGTGACGCAGGTGCCCTCGAAGTGCACATCCGCATCGCATCGCCTCCGGTTGCACATCCGTGCTTCTTCGGGATGGACTTCCCGAGCCAAGGCGAACTTGCCGCAAGCTCCATGACGCCCGACGAAATCGCCAAGATGCTCGGCGTAGAAAGCCTCGGCTACTTGAGCGTCGAAGGCATGAAAGCATGTACCGGCGAAGGCGAAAACTACTGCGCCGCCTGCTTCGACAACAACTATCCCGATTACATCGGAGCCCACGCCGAAAAAACTCGCTGCGGGTAGGGCGGCGGCGTTGCCGCAGTAGGAAGTAGGAAGTAAACCGTAAGCAGTGCTGCCTAAAATTGTTCAAAGCCGACGTCTGATTGCTCATTGCTATTGGAGACGAAAGACGATAGACGATAAATGCGTAAGGCGAGTGAAGCGGGACCACTTGTGGGACCATTGAACAAGTACCAAACCCGTCGCTCGAAAATAGAAATGTAAACATTTCTGCTTTACTCGCTTATAGGTTTGTTTTGAGCCTAGCATTTAGCACGAAGTGCAAAGACGATAGGCGAAAGTTCCAAGAAGTTGTCATCCTGGAGCAAGGCTGTAAGCCGCAGTGATAGGATCCATGCGAGAAATAATGGACTCTATCGCCTTCGGCTCCAGAGTGACAGTCAATGCGAAGTCATCCAACGGGTGGTGCCGCGGAACTCATGACAAAAAAGGCTCCCCGCAGGGAGCCTTTCTCAAATCCTGAAACCTGTAACCTGAAACCTATACCCTATCACACATTCTCAAACGTCCAGCGGATGTGGTCATCCAAAAAGTCATGGGCGTCAAAAGCCAAACCGAAATAATCCTTGATTTTCTGGACACTGTAAAGCATCGGATTTTCACCCCAGCCCATATCAGTCTCCACAATCTTGGACGTGCAGCCCGGCTTCAAGGCGATCATTTTCTCGGCGATTTCTTTCCAGCTAATCCATTCCGAACCGAGTCCGAGGAAAATCTCTTCGTTCAAGTCCGATTCCAGAAGTTTCATATAAATTTCAGCCTGCTGTGACGCATGAATAAACTGCGTACCGTCATTCCTGATAATATGAATATCTTGATTTTCCTTGACCGCGTAAGCCATATCGAAGAACCTGCGGTCCGGTTGAGAACAACCATCGGGGAACGCCGGATTACCGAACGTATAGCCCGGACGAATGATGTTGCGCTTCATCTTGACTTCGGAGAACTGGCTCCCGTAGCCGTGACTGAACCCGAGCACGAACGCCTCACCAGCCGCCTTGGTCGCCCCGTACAAATCAATAGGCAGATTGCTTGTCGATTCCCGCATTTCGGAACGGACACGCCCCATCGCCGATGTACTGCTCGTCATGATGAACTTTTTGCAACCGGCACGAGCCGACATTTCCAAAAGCGAAACCGTCGCACGCGTATCGTTCATGAGCATCGCCGTCGGAGTATCGCCCCAGCCAAGAGCGATATGGATACAAGCATCGCACCCTACCAAGCCCTCGCCCATCTTCTCGAAATCCGTCAAGGACGCTTCGACAAACGAGACGTTCGGGTTCGCTCTCAAAGTTGGCATCTTGTTCGGATGGCGCGTCGCAACGACAACCTCGTGCCCCTTATCCAAAAGGGCCTTGACCACGTAATGACCAATAAAGCCTGTACCACCCGTTACAAAGACTCGCATAAGATCTCCTTTTTTGCGTACTTTCAATATAGATTATATCAACATGCATCGCAAAAAAATTTCTCTTATTTATTTGCTTTTTTCGCCCTTTAGAACTGTAATTTTATTTTTTTATGGATTTTACGCATGTTTACACACGCTTTGGGCAAAGTCCGTAAAATCGGAGAGATGCTCCTTGATTACCGAAAAGATTATCGAATTATCCATGAAACATTCTCCTGATGGCTTCGGCACGGCATGCCCGCTGAATGGGTAAATAATCCTCGTAAAAATAAAGGGCCTTCATGATGTACTTGTAATCCTCTATTTTTCAATAATAGCCTTGCGTTTTACTCCAATTTTGTACAACGGACTGAAAAGCCCTTAACTTTAAGTTCTCTATGTTGTTTTTCAGGGGAAGAACCATACAAAGAGATAATACCATGATGAGCACGAATCGAAGCATTTTGCTCATATTCCTCAGGGCGAAAGAACGCAAACATCTCCAACAATTCTTCAAATTCGCCTTTTTCAGTTCTCAAGCCAGCCCCAGTAAGAGAGAAACCACTTTGGTTAGTTCCTAAAAAGCCATACGTTGAACGCAAGCCTTTTACACCATCATTATATTTATCTTCATATCCTCTTACCACGACATAATCGTCCCATGTAAACAAGCGCCAACCTTCAGGACAAATTCCTCTATGATTTTCCTGTATTAAATCAGCACAACTTTCAGTATTACAACGGCTTGGTAACTGCATCATTTCAGCCCACTGGTATAATCCACCGAACTCGTCGCATTTCGTCGTATCGTTGTTGTAACAATAGCGTTCAATTTTAGTATCGTCATTTTGGTTATTTTCACCAAGAACCATTTCACCGATATTTAAATTCTCAGCCATTACAGTTACGGATTTTCCCGTCTTGCTAGAAGTTATTGTTATGTAATAGTAACTCCGGCCATTACGCGGGTCAACAAAAGTCTTATAACGATTTTCTCCTATTTCCCAGCTAGCCGCATGCGTCTTTGAATGATCGAACGGAACATACTCACTACTAGAGGATTCTTTTTTACTCGAAGATGAAGAACTCGTCATAGCGGACGATGATCCGCCATCTTTTTTACTGGAAGATGAAGGGAGATTCCCGCTCGAGGCGGGAATGACAGAGGAAGAGGAACTTTTCGGTTTGTCATTCTGGAGGCTCGAAGAGCTGACGGAATCCATACGGCTATTGCTCGATGGATCCTCGATCGGGGTCGAGGATGACGAAGCACTCTTTGTCGAGGATGACGAGACGCTCTTTGCTGACGATGAAGAAAGAGCCTTACTGCTACTGAACACTTCGGCAAGCTCAGTGTCCTTGTCGTTATTTGCAGACGTGCCACTATCGTCGCCACAGGCGACGAGGGTAATGGTAAGAAGGATTGCAAGCAGGAGATTCCCGGTCATCCCCGTCAAGCGAGGACAAGCGCCGGGAATGACAACTCGCGAAAGACCCAAAACGCCATCAGATTTCCTCATTCCGTACTCCTTTTTTCTAAGAACAAAATAGAAAAAAAGGAATGGGGAATGCTCGTAAAACGAAAAATTTTACCGCGAAAACGCTTGTATTCGCATTAGAAAACCACAGCAGTCAAGCTTCAAAGAGGAACGGCTGCTCAGGAAAAACTTTTTTTCCAATTTCTGCCTACATCCAACTCATCCCCCACTCTTCATTCATCTATCGTCTCTCGTCTTTCGTATCTTTTTACTAGATTAAACACAAAGATTTCAAAGAGGTTTTTATGTCCCGTTTACGCGTTTTGGTTTTGATGGGCGGTCCATCTACAGAACATGATGTTTCAGTCGTCAGCGGCACAGGCGTTGTGCGTGCCATGGATCCGGAAAAATACAACATCCATCCCGTTCTCATCGACAAAGACGGCACTTGGCATTGGTCTTCCCGCGAACTTTCTCCGTACCAGAAAACGAATTTCTCCGTCAACTATTTCCACAGCCTCGAAGGCACGGCGGCAAACAAGAAAAAGTCTCCGGCACTTTCGGAACTTCCGTCGGCAGATATTGCGTTCCTCGCATTGCACGGCAAATGGGGCGAAGACGGCCACATCCAAGCCATGCTTGAAAACTGGAACATTCCTTACACGGGCTGCGGGCTGCTCGCATCGGCTCTCGCCATGGACAAGGTCAAGACGAAAGAAATTTTCAAGGCGAACAACATTCCGACTCCGCCTTACCGCGTCATTTGGAAGCATGACTTCACCGGCGACACGCTCGTAAACGTGGCCGACGAACTCGGATTCCCGCTCGTCATCAAGGACCCGCTGGGAGGTTCATCCATCGGCATCGGCATTGCGAAAGATCTCGACGAAGCCGCTAAAATCGCACAAGACTTGTTCAAAGATTCCAACCGCTTGCTCTGCGAAAAATTCATTGCAGGCGGCGAAGCAAGCTGCGGCTACATCGAAGGCGAAAAGCCCCTACCGCCGACCGAAATGCGCATGACCACCCGCGAATACTTCGACTTTGAAGCCAAGTACAACGGCGAATGCCAAGAAGTGACTCCGGCTGAATTCGAACCGGAACTCACCGCACGCATCCAGGAACTCGTGAAAAACGCCCATTACGCTTTGGGCGGTGCTGGCTACAGCCGCACGGACGTTCGCATCACCAAGGACGGCGAACTGTTCGCCATCGAGACGAACACGCTCCCGGGCATGACTCCGACATCGCTCTTGCCGCAACAAGCCGCCTGCATCGGCATCACCTACAGCCAGCTCATTGATTTGATTATCGACAAGAGCTTGGAAATTAAGAGGTAAAGAGGTCGGGCTACGCCCTTTGAGTTATGAGCTATGAGGTCGGCACTTCGTGCCTTTGATGTATGAGGTTTGCAATAAACTCAAAGCGAGCGAAACGAGCGCCTCAAAGCGAAGCGACCTCAAAGCGAATTTATGAGCGACCTCACACCCCCTAACCCCTAAAAACCAATGAACAACTTCGATCTAATAGTAGATACATCTCGCAAGGGAATTTCAATGGCACTTTTTGCGGACTCGGTTTACGAAGAAATCGTGGACCCGTCAGGCAAAGGCGAAGTCTTGAGCGCAAGCCTAGATTCTCTGCTTGCTAAAGTCGGTGCTACACTCGACGACGTAAAACGCGTCATGGTGACGGTCGGGCCGGGGTCGTTCAGCGGACTGCGTACGGGCGTCGCGTTCTGCCAAGGGCTCTGCTTTAGCGGAAAACGCAATTTGTACGGAGTCACGACACTGCAAGCGCTCGCCTGTTTTTCAGGAGCCGCCGACAGCGATACAGCGGTCGTCATCCGCGCACGCAATGGATTCTGGTATCTGCGTCTAAACAACGAAGAAAGCTTTATCGAAACCGCAGACGTCGTCGCACGGCTTCAAGCTAGTTCCGTAAACAAAGCCGTTGTCGATGCAGCCGCACTCGCCGACGAAACCCTATCGGCAATTTTCGCAGACAAAAAAATTGAAACAACGCTAGACACGGGCAAGCCGCTCAGCATGTGGTCGCCGCTTTTTGAATCCGTCAAGCCTTCGCTCATTCAAGAAGCAAACTACATCCAGCCCTCGTACTTCGAGAAGTTGAAGGTGTGAGGTATGAGGTGCGAGGTCGGCACTGCGTGCCTTTGAGGTATGAGGAGTGAGGTCGCGACTTCATCGCTTTGAGGTACGAGAAATAGAACATTAAACGTCATCCTGAACGTGAAGCATGATGGATCTAGACGAATAGGAAATGCAAATGCAAATTCGCGAAATGACAGAAAACGACTTGCCGCAAGTTCTCGAATTACAACGGGAACTTGCATTTCAGGATTGGAACGAAAAACAGTTCCTGTCCGAAATTCATGCAAGCTACGCTTACTGCATCGTCTGCGAAAACGAAGGCAAGCTCTTAGGCTACGCGATTTTCCATTTGCTCGGCCCTGACTCCGAACTGTTGAGCATCGCCACTCGCGAGTCCGAACAGCGCAAGGGCATCGGCTCGCAACTACTACATGCGGGTCTAGACAAGCTAACGGAAAGCGAAGATCAATGCTTTTTAGAAGTCCGCAACGGGAACGTCAAAGCACGGGCCTTTTACGAAAAGCATGGATTCAAGCTATACAACGTCCGCAAAAAATACTACGCCGACGGCGAAGACGCTGCACTATACAAATTCACGAAATATTTAGAAAAAAATATAGGGAATGTCTAATGGATCCTATCGCGTTGCTCCAGGATGACAACGTTCAACAAACTTTATAAGAAACTGCAACAGGTAATTATTTTGTCAAAAATACTAAAATTCAACAAGAACGACAGTTTAAAGAAAAAGAATATCCGCATCGGCATTGCGTTTCTGGTTCTGCTCGCCATCGCAATCGCCATTTACGCCATCTTTGAAAAAAGCGGACATTGGCTCGTCGAAGACGATGAATTTGAGCACGTCAAGTGGGTCGCCGTTCTCGACGGTCAAAGTGCCGATTTAGAGCGTTCGGACTTCGCCGCCAACCTTCTCCGAGAAGGTAAAGTCGATTCCGTACTCCTGCTTGGCCGCCGCACGCTCCGCGACAGGAGCAATTCCGAATTCTATGCCGAAGACTTCATGAAGCAGGGCGCATTCGACAACAACGTCGTCTTTCTCGTTCCGCACGACGACCCCTCCACCATCAGTGAAGCCATGACGCTTATTCCGTGGCTAAAGAAGCACAATGCAGATACAGTGCTCCTCATAACAGATGCAGCATCGACGTTCCGCGCCAAAAGAATGTTCCAAAAGCTCTCGGGCAACAGCCCTGTTTACGTGACAAAAGACATCCATCACGTTACATACAATCCATCCTGCTGGTATAGCAGCCGCGAGTCACGCAAAGACTGGCTCCGCAGTTGGGCGGCCCTGTTCGCATCGTATTTCGAAACGTTCAACACAGACACGCTCACAGCCGCCGATTCCTCTTTCTACAGGCCCATCAGATCTTACGCCGATTACAAACGCGAAGTCCGTGCAAACGTCAACATGCAAAAGCTCCTTCCCAAACTTGAAGAAAAAATAAACAGCAACTCCGAAAAGGAATCCGCAAAAGAATCTTCAACGGAAAAAATGCAAAAGGCAGAGCCGCCCAAAACCGAAGCCAAGGATACAGGCAAATCAACGGCTAAGGAACAGCCCAAAGCGAAAGAGCCCGCCAAAGACGTGAAGAAAGAACAAGCCAAGGCGGCGCCCAATCCCGCCAAGCCGCAAGCTCCTGCAAAAGCAAAAAAGTAGCTTGCCCATTGCTGAGCAAGCTCTTCTCCTCCTGACACGGGTCCCCCAACAGGATCTATTCAGCTATTAAAACAAGCTCCAATTTCCTTTACAACAGCGGCATGGCTTCACGCCTGTCAAATACAAGGTAATGGGTATTGGTGAATTGCAAACCCTTCTTTATCTTAAAATCAATGCGAGACGGGCACACGCAATTTGTCGCATACAATCCAGCGGAAGGTTTTACAAACATCGTATCGTTAAACGCATACACATTAAATTGCACATCTTTCACACCGCACCCTACATCAAGTTCGTTGATGGATATCGTCTCATAGCCGTTGCCAGCATCAACCCTTTTCGCAAAAACATCCTTTGCCGATACGGTATCAACGACAGAGACTGTTAATGAATTTGCCAAAGACGGTTTATCAAACGTCTGCCTATCATTCTTGCATTCGACTTCAACATCCGTCGTATTCTGCTCCGTCATCACTTCTTCAACCGTAACGACACTAATGTCGTAAATTTCCATCGTATTGTGGAGATTTCTACTGGAGCCATCGTCAAATACAAGCCAGCGAGCACGAGTATAAGCAGGAGCGTTATCCACGGCAAAATCTACCTTCGACGGGCAAAGACATCTCTGTGCATTCGTATAGTCTAATTTCGCATTCACATAAACCGTATCGCCAGATGCATAAACATCTAAAGTGTCAATAGTCGCACCACAAGTCAGCGTAACATTCTCAATGTAGAACCCAGTGCGTTCCGTACTGACATACCGGCCTGCTGCCGGCGGAAGCGAAGAATCTGTATCCTTAGGCATAAACGATTCGCCAGAGGTTCCATCCAGCAACGGATCTTCGATTGTACGGGCACCGCATTGGGCAATTGCATCCGTAATCAACAAATGCGAAGGCCCCGCAGCAACCACCGAAGACGAGCTCTTCGGCAAATTAGAAGCAGAAGAAGCAACCGCTACGGAAGAAGATTGTGCAACAGCAACCGACGAAGACGACGCCACCGACTTCACGGACGAGGACGAATTCTTCTGAACAGTCGCACTAGATGCTGGAGCCGTAGCCGAAGAAGTCGCCTTGACAGATGACGAGGAAGCAACTTTTCCCGAAGACGAAACCGCCGACTTTGCTGACGACGATTCCACAGCAGCACTCGACAAAGCTTCATCGCTTGACGAAAGCTCAATACTAGACGAAGAATCAAGCTCAGCTATATCAGCGCCAGTCGCAGACGAATCATCGCCACAAGCCAAAAACGCTAACGACAAAGAAGCAACACCAACAGCAAAGGAATTTTTTAAAAGAGAATACTTTTTCATAAGAGACTCCTCGTTTTACATCAATAAATATATTCTTTTTTTTCAGCAAAAGCAATACTTAATGCAACAAAAAATTGATTTTTTCGCAAAAATCAGCAAATTTTTAATGCAATTTTTTATTTTAAATTTATTTATGCAACACCCCGTTGCATATACATATAGTAAACGACAAAAATAAATTCTCATAAAAAGCCGACCCCGGCACCAGTTCGACTACGCTCAGGGCAGGCTCTGGCCGGGGTGACAAAAGGCATACAGAACATATCAAAAAGAACTCATCTTATAGAAAGGTCCCGCCCATTTAGGCAGGACCTTTTTCTATCAAGGAGTTACAAGTTAATCTATTTTTATTTTAACGTTCACCAACTTCATTGTATGCGATTTGTTATAGACAAGATAATTCGCCTTGGTAAAGCGAGAATCCTGCTCTATTTTGAAACTAATGCGCGTCGGGCACAAGCATTTCGCTACCGCTGCCGACTGATCGATTTTCGGGTTTGCATAAAGCGTATCTCCAGACGCGATTACATCGATACCTTCAACAACAATCCCGCACGCAACATAAATTTCGTCCATCTCAATCGTATCAAAACCGTCCGCACCGGTAATCCGCCTTGCATAGGGCTGCTCTTTCGAATTTGTATCAACAATATCAGACAAAGCATTCACCAAAGCAGGCTTTTCTGCCGTCACACGGTCATTTCTGCACACCGCCTGAACATCGGACGATCCCACATGATACACCTCCTGCACATCATCAACCAAGTCCACAATTTTCATTCTGTTTCCCAAATTGATGCCGGATTCGTCATCGAGAACAAGAAGCGTCGCCTTGGTAAACGCGGAATCCGCATCAATGTTGAAATGAACTTTTGACACACAAGTGCATTTTTCCGGCTCCGCAACGGCCAATTTCGTTTTCACGTACAACGTATCGCCAGACGGATAAACGTTCAAAGAATCAAAACGTGCATTACATGCAAACAAAATATTTTCCAGACTGAAACTGACTTTTTCTGCACCAACGCGGCGATAAGCGACCGGCGGAAGAGCCAAGCCATCACCACCAGGAACAAGATTTCCATCAAGCATGGGATCCGATTTTCTAGCCATGCACTCGGCATAGGCTTCCGTCATAGGCAAGATTGGATCCAAAACTGCCGATGACAAATTCACTGCCACAGAAGAAGACGAAATCGCAGCACTAGAGGACAAAAGCGTCGCAGAACACGATTCCGCAACAAGACTTGACGAATAAACAGTCCCGCTCGAAGAGAGAACTGCCGTATTCGAAGAAGAAACCGCTATACTCGAAGACGATGTTTCGGAAAGCGAGTCCGGCACAACTTCAGAACCATTTTCAATTGAAGGCTGAACAAAGTTCACTGCAGTAGAATCCTCTCCGCAAGCAGCAAACATCAGAGCGGCAATCGCCGAGCAAGTCATTAAAGAAATCTTTTTCATATTAAGCTCCTTTTTTTCACACTTCCAAATATACGCATATTTTCATAGAAAAGCAATACTTTTATGCAACAAAATTTAAGTTTTTTATTAAAATTCAGCAATTTTTATAAAAATTTATAGTTTTTATTTCTATATACTACAAACTGTTGCATATAGGAGAAGGAACAGCAAAAACCATTCCTTTTCACTCGATTTCTTTTTTTAATCAATTAACGTTTCTTAAACTTAAATTCAACCTTATCGCGGGCATGAGGATCGTTCTTTGCCACGGCACAAAAAATAGCCCCCATAAAAAGAACCATGCAGATAATAGAATGATAACCGAAATCTTCTTCCAAACCAAGGATTCTTACGAAAAAATGGAAGAAGACATCAAAGTCAATGACAAACTCGACTACGAAAAAATTGAACGTCAAGAGTAGTGAGCAGTGGGCTATGGGCTATGAGCAGTAAGTTTTCATTAGGCGGCGATGCCGCGATTATACTAATCACTGCACACGGCTAATTTCACTGGATCCTTCATGGCTACGCCATTCAGGATGACAACCTACTAACCACTGTCTACTTCCTACTTCCTACTGCCTACAGCCTACTAACCACTAATCACTAACCACTTTATACTTCCTACCGCCTACTGTCTACTTCCTACTTTTCTATATTTGCTAGCACTATGAGCTTAAAATTTGATACTCCCATTACCGAAGTTCCGCTGTTCCACCAGGGTAAAGTACGCGACATGTACGACCTCGGCGACAGCTTCCTGATGGTCGCCAGCGACCGTCTTTCCGCTTTTGACGTGGTGCTCCCCACCCCGATTCCTGGTAAGGGCAAAATCCTCAACCAGCTTTCGCTGTTCTGGTTCCAGCACCTCGGCATGAAGAACCACCTCATCACCGCCGACGTGAACGAATACCCGGCCGTGCTCAAGAAGCATGCTGACTACCTCCGCGGCCGTTCCATGATCGTGAAGAAGGCTCACCGCCATTCCGTGGAATGCATCGTTCGCGGTTACATCGTCGGTTCTGGCTGGAAGGACTACCAGAAGACCGGTAAAATCTGCGGTCACGTTCTCCCGGAAGGCCTGCAGCTCTGCCAGAAGCTCGAAAAGCCGCTCTACACGCCGAGCACCAAGCCCGATGTTGGCCACGACGAAAACATCAGCTTCGAACAGACTTTCGACATCGTTGGCGAAAAGGTTGCAACCACGCTCCGTGACATGTCCCTCGACATCTACACGAAGGCTCGCGACTACGCTGCCTCCAAGGGCATCATCCTCGCCGACACCAAGTTCGAATTCGGTGAAATCGACGGCGAAACCATCCTCATCGACGAAGTGCTGACTCCGGACTCCAGCCGTTACTGGCCGGCAGACAAGTACCAGG
>Ga0310786_10007916_pt1 | contig 13757 bp, 16 predicted proteins | sample AusTroGonzalo_MG_FD_203881 | JGI IMG/M metagenome (GOLD analysis project Ga0310786, IMG submission 203881) | Bovine rumen microbial communities from tropical cattle in Woodstock, Queensland, Australia - Gonzalo_03 (v2) (version 2) | ecosystem: Host-associated > Mammals > Digestive system >... | reverse complement strand
TAGTTTCGCGGAAGTTCTTCATATAAACTTTGGTGCCATCATCCCATTCGCCACTGGCGAAACGCTTACCTTCTTTGTCTTTGCGTGCGAAGAACACGCGTGGATTGATTTTGTTTTCGTCATTCATCGTTAGTCCTTTTGAGTTAAGTTTATGTTCGTATTAGTCGGGATTGGTTTCATATACTGGGTTTTGATAACTTGCTTGTAATCTTCAAGTGGCATTATCTGGTCATCTATTTTCATAAGACAACCACTAGACCAATGATAATCACCACCCCATTTGGCACATTCTTTGGCGTGGCCATAAGTTATTAACTTAAAGGCGCCATATGGTATTGCCAATATAACTAATAACACAAATATACCGTGTACTAATTCATCATACATTTTTTACACCTCAGAAAAAGTTCGGCTTTGGTACTTCAGCCATCACGGATGGTTTCTTTTTGGTAACCTTTGTCGGAACATCCGATGCCTTATTGCCATCGTCGTCTTCCTCGGCTATCACATTGAATACCGTAGTCAATAGGTACCGCTTTGCGTATGTTAAAGCACTGCCTATCTTTTGTGGGTCTGTTTGTGAGAACGGGAACGAGAACGATATCGCGTCTTTACCGTCCACTACAATCAGGTCGCAGGTCATCCATCTTGCACCAGCATCGTCTGTGTGTTCTTGCGGTGCGAAGTAATAACTAAGTCCTGCTATTTTCAGCGGTTCTTTTAATGCCTCAGCCACCGTCTTCAAGTCAGCATACTTGCTGTTGAAGTATGGGTTGTCTGCGTTTTTGATACAGGTGATTCCTTGTGATGCCACACCTGCAATGGCCTTCTGTATATCAAGCATATTAGTCCTCTTGAGTTACTTTTGTTACTTTGATTGTGGCACTGACATTTGTGGTCTTGAGATATTTCTCATACACATCTGGCAGGTCGTTCTTTAGTCTTGTTGTATCAAGAACAGTTCTGACACTCGGTTCAACATACGAGATGTTGTACAGTTTGCCAGAATAGCGGCTCGTACCTGTGCCCTGAAACACTGGCACGAAATAATCTTTCAACTTTTCTTTCAGTTCATTGTACTCGGCGACCAATGGTTCGAGTTCTTGGAGGCGAGCCTCAACCTTATCGAACTGTTCGTCCTCAATATCAAGTTCGGATTTACGCATAGCCTGTACTTCATCCCAAGACTTCGCCTCAATGGATGTGATACCCTTTGGTGATATAACACGCAGACGTGCGTCCGAGCAATCATACCCCATAAACTCCAGCGCCAATTTGTACAATGATAATTGAATGGTGCAGTATTTGGTGTTGACCTTACCTGTCTTCCAATCAATAATGTCGCTGACCTTCGTGCCTTTGACACGCAACAGGTCAACGGTTCCTGCATACCCAAGGTCTGTGTTCCACACTATCATCTCAGTACGCATATCAGGTTCGGCTTTTAACATCAGCGCAAGTTCTGTCGCCTCGGGCATTGTGAAATCATCCGCCCCAAATTTTACATTCGGGTCAAAGTAGTTCGCAAGTTCCGTGTGGATGGCCGTTCCCTTTTCTGCACTGCCATAGGTGCAGTAATCAAAATTGAGATTGAGAATTTCGGTCGCAATCTCGGTGACACTCTTCAACTTCTGTCCATCAAGCACATAGGTATGTTCAGTATCATCATATTTTACATCAGTCATATCATTACCCTTTAGTTTAGATAATTAAATTATACATCCAAATTGGATGTTGTCAAGCGACATCCTTAAATTTTTTTCCTTTAGTAATTACAGTGCCATAACTATCTTTGGCGCGGTAATTATTGACGTCCGCCTGTTCGAATTCCACGTACGTGGTCTCCGTAAGAGTCAACCCGAACGCGGTCTCCCACTTTTTAACGAACGCGTAAATGTTTGACAGGTCATCCGCATTCGGAACCGTAAACATTATGCCGTCCGTATTCACGTTGACGATGTTACACCCTTTTGCGTGTAACCCCATCACGAGAATTGTCATAACCTTTTGGCCAAGCACTGCTATTGATGACCCATAACTTGGGTCGTACAGTGGGCTGTTAGGATTTTTCATATTGCCATACACCGAATTGATTTTCAGTTTCAATTGGTCGGCCAATTCTTTGTCGCCCTTTGCTTTGGCATCCAATCTATCACGCAACCATTGACCGAATGTCCAACGGTTCTTAACCGCACGGCTCAACAGGTTGTACTTTTCCATAATGGTCGGGTACATAGATTGCACATCCAAGTATAGCACTGGTTCTGTCGCGCGATAATCTCTCTTGGCATAGTGCAGGCCACCCAATCCATACGTCATTTCCAAACCGTTGATGTTTATCGCTGTCGGTATAATCTTGTCTATCGTTGTATCAAAGAAATCCACCACAACTTTCGGCAGGTACTGGTCGATGTCTGGCATTGGCACCAACTTATTTTCTGCGGCCAATGATTCTCTACGCACTGCGCCAAGTTCGTCTATCATACCACTGTCTATCGTGAATGAAAATACTGTCGGGTTCTCTGCGTTCTCGAACGCGCTGACCAAACTTATTGCCTCGGCAGGCTTGGCATTATAATCTGGCAGGACTATATCATCAGGGTTATACACTACCGAGGCAAACTCTGTGGATGCTATGCCATCCAACGGCAACCGCTTGTTTGACTTTATCAGTTTGCCTGTCTGTCGTGCGATAGCACCAATCTGATTCCAGAACAAACCCGACAACATCGGCTTACGCATACGTTGCGTGCACCATTTCGCATAGGTCATCCATGTTATTGCGTATCCATACTTTGCATTGATAGTTTTGACAACGCACTGCGAATCTTCATACGACAGTGCTTTACCCAAGTTCAATATATTGCAACACCAATCGACATATTCCTTGGCCTGTTGATAGTATTCGTTTTCGGTTGAGAAGTATTGCGCCTGTTGCATTTGGATTGTTAGTTTGTCGTCATCGGTCAGTTCATACACACCGTACTGTTCGTAATATACCTTTGCCTCTGCCAACATCTGTGCAAAGTATGACTTCGGCAGTTTCAATATTCGACATTCATCCTTTGGTAACTTGGATTCAAATATAATCTGTCGCCGTTCGTCAATCCAGAACGATGTCTTTGGTTCGTTACTGGTACGCACTATGATAAACGAACGTGGGTGTGTCTCTGGTTGCTGGAACTTACGGCTAAACGTATCTCTGACATTGGTTACGAATTGTTTCCACCATTCGTACCCACTGCCTTTACCAACCACTGACTTAAAGAACGAACACTCATCGTCCATTGCTATCAGGGCGTTCGATTTGTATATGTTTACCAGTGCGTCATCAGGACTACGACCCGGTGATAGTACCTCCACCCATCCGTTCGATAACCGTTCGCACAATAATGTTTTACCCACACCTGCATTACCAATCCAATCAAAGAAGTACGGTACATACGCACGTTCGGGGTCTTTTAATTTCCCTACGATTGATGTCATAAACAACCAGAACAATCTCGGATTGGTGTCGCACTCATAGTATTCTTTTAAGAACGTCTGTATTCTTGGTGTGCCATCCCACACAGGCAGGTTGTTGTATATTTCGTGGCGACTATTGTATGTGATATGCACGAACAGTTCGTCAAACAAAACATTGCGGTCACTCACTGGTATGCGTGCGAGTTTTTTATTCTCGCCCACACCCTGCGTGTAATACAGTTTGTCACCAAAGAATAACACCAATTTATTTTTCAAATCTTTCACTGACATACCATCGGTCACGTCCTTACCATAGCGGAAGTACCCTGTGCCTGTGGCCTCGTCAAACCCAGCGACTTTGTTTTCAATTATGTAATCAACAAGTTTCGTCATTGTACTAAAATAATCCTCGCCTGCGATAATGTCAATCTTATCTGCCTCGCCTGTTTCATAGACCGAGGCATCCCTCTTTTCGTACTTGTCCAAACTGGACAGCACAGTGCTTTCAATTTCGTGTACGTCTAACGTTGTGATTGCTGACAGCACACGCGTGAAACGTTTTATCTGGTCTACTTGTACCCCTCGTGCACAAAACGCGCCTAGCCATGAGATTAAATCGTCATTACGACCACCTTCCTTACTGTCCAATATGGATGGTGTGCTGATACCACTGGCAAATGGCATTACATCCATTATGTTATCGAGTTCCACGTCATATGTATCCCACCCTGACGCAAGTTCGCCCAACGATTTGAACCCGTTGCGATAACTACGGCCTGCGTAATTGTCTGGCAATACAATGTATGTGTTAGACCCTACCAGTATATCAAACTTCCAACCAAACACAGATACAAGCCCCACCTGTCTCTTGTATTTGCGTTTCGTCTTGAACCAAATGTGGTACCCGCCAGCCTTTACTGTCTTGGTTATGAATACGTCTGGGTATTTTGCTATCAGCCATTCTATGTAATAAGAACTGCGTGGGTCAGCACTATCTATGTCTAACACCACGCAGTCCGCAGGTAACAGGGCACCGATTTGCCCACTCAATACGTTGTTGGACAAGTCGCCATAGTAATACTTCTTGGAATTTACTCTGGTTTTGTTGTTCAACTGAACAAATTGAATGGCCATCTTTTTCTCCTTTCGGTACCCCTACAGTACCATCCTTTCGCAGATAGTCAATTAGTCTTGTGTTAAATTTTCCAAATTTTCTTCTTGACTTTCTGTATCAGGCTGTAATACTGGTGATTCGGGGTCAGCATTTACAAGCACTACACCTGTAATACTGGTATCAACCTGATGTCTGAATGGTACGTCTTGTGGCCCAGCATATCTCTCTTGTATCACACTTGTGCGTGCCGGATTGCTAAACGGTATATTAAGTACCGGTTCTGGTTTATACGTTTCCACTGGCACCGCAGTCATTGCAGGTTCTTTCTTTTCACCGTGCAATTTATACCGTGCAACCTCACGCAATACATATACCACCAACGTATCGCCATCCATCTCCGTGATGAACTCGTCTTTCTTTGAGATACGCATTGCTTTGTCTGGTTCGCCCATCGGTGCTTTCTCTTGCATTGGCGCTGGTTCTTTGTACTCTGGTTCGCCTTTCTTTTTCCAATATTTTCCAACAAAGATTGGTGACATAAATACTTTGAACAGTTTCTCGAACTCGTACGTCTCGTGTTGTTTCGTGTCCAACACAATCTGTCTTGCTGATACGTGGTACCGTGTAATCATTGCCTGTTTCATACGGTGCATAAGATTATCCATCGTATTCCCTGTGGCAAACACGTGTCCACCATTGTACTCTATTACACCAACCCATAACTGTGATGGTGCACGACAAAACTTAACTACATACATTGTTTATCCTTTTGTTTAATTGTTAAGATTTGTTAGTTTCATATTGCCGTCAGGCAACAGTTCCACCTGCTTAATACAGGTACCATCTCCCGCATTCACTATCATTATGTCGCCATTGGCGGTCAAGTCAGCGAATCCTTTTGGGAAATACTTATCACTACATACCTGTTCTATTGTGTCTTCAGTTCTGTAGTGCCAGAGTGTAAAGCCGTTTGCGTATGCTATCACACTCATATTCTTATTTTCAAACATCTGTTACTCCTTTAGTATACTCTGTATCTGATAATGTACACGTCTCTACGACCTCGCTTGTTCGCAGGGATAAATTCAAGACTACGCAGGTAGCATTCCCATACCTCGCCATCTTCATCCTTTATCCTAACTTCAGTCTGCAAGGTTGTGACACTAGCACCAACTGTCATTACGAATTCGTCTGTTTCACTGTCGTAATAATCATCTGTTGTCATCTTTAACGTTATCATCGTTATCCTCCGTTGCTGATTCCAGTAAGAATTCTTCGAGTTCATCTCGACATATCTCACTGCAACATTTGTACCCATCAACCGTCTTAAATATCTTGCTCTTATCACGTGGCAATATACATCCACAGTTCTCACAGTATTCTATGCCGTCATCATCGTCATCGTCATAATAACTGCTGCCGTAGTATCCACTGTAGTTATTATATGCCCCGCGATAGTAGTCTTTTACCTTATCTACTTGTGTATCTTTTTGATTGTCAACGTAGGTATCAGTAAAAGTATTCAGTATGATTTCCACTTTGTCAAGTATCTCGTCAAAATATTCTAAGTCCAGATACTCGTTATCTGTGTGCGCATTGAAATACCCAATACTCAAATTACACATCTCCACCTGTGGACACTTCGCCTTAAACTTATTCACATCCGTGAATGTTCCAGTCGCTCGCTTGAATCCAACCGCCTCTATCTTCTCGGCGAAACTATCACTGCACAATCTAGTGCTACCACTATATTGTATCAGGTCTCTCCGATCCCTGCGGTCTAACTCTATCATATACTTTGCGTCCTTTATACGTGACGGGTCTAACTTCCCAGCACTCACACCACCAACCTCTTCGTCTGTTGTGAATATGATTCGCACTTTGCCTTCCATCCGCTTGAACAATTCAATGTTCGCTATGATGCCAGCCTTATCGTCAAACCCTATACCTGTTTTTCGGCCCATCATATATCGTCCGTCCACAGATAACACTGGTTCTCTTGCGCCCTTTAATACATTGTCCATATGCGCCACAAGTATCGGGCTACCTTTGTTCTCTTTGTTGAATGCCACGAACACATTTCCGTGCGCGTCATAGTCCAACAAGTCCTTATCAAAATACTCTATCAAATCGTGTATCGTCACACGTTCTGCCTCGAGTATCGTTTCATATTCTGTAAAATTTGTTTTCATAATTTATCCTTTTGTTTTTATTAGTTTATTGTTTTGTTTGTTAGTCTTTCTTGTCTACATTTTCGCCTCCTTCGTCTATCTTGTCGTAGTATTCTGGGTCAAAGCAGTCATCGCACAACCACACCTCTTCACGTGTGTTCTTATCGATGTACTTTTTAATGTTGTCGCTGTGCTCTATGTCAAATAGTTCGCTGCATTCTTCGCATCGAACAAGTCTGCCTTGTTCTAAATAATAATCTACACATCCATCACACCAACAGTCATCACTACCATTGATGTGTTCGAAGTTATCAGCATCGCGCCATTCGCCACAGCAATTGCACCAACTCCAACCTGCTCGTTCCGCACATTCGCTACAGCAATAGAACTGGTCATCTATCCAGAACCCGTCACCGTTCTCGTTTCCCCACTCGTCACAGTTATCACAGTAATACCACCCATCCTCGTGTGCACAATCTATACTGCAATACGGCTCATCATCTACCCATGTTATGTCGTCATCGTCCTCAAACAAATCGCATCCACAACACGTGCATTGGTAGTCACCGTTCCCTGTTGGTTTACAATGGAAGTTCTTACACACAGGCCCACTGCTTGTTGACTTCATGCCACACCATTCACCTTTTATATCTGGCGCATTATATCTTGTGCACATTATGTACTTGGGGTTTTCTCCGTTCTCATCGCACTGTCGTTTCAGTCCGTAGTCATGACCGTCTAAATACATATTTGTACTCTGGTCTGTGATTGTAGTTTCTTGCTGTAAGTCCTTGAAACAAAAATCTCTACCAAACAAATCGTCTGGTTTTAATTCACATCGTAGTTTTCTGTATAATGTCGGCAAGTATTCTGGCTTACCATATATTCGTATGAAATGTCGCTTACCCTTCCACTCATACATAATACACCGCCCTACTTGCTCGCCATTATCCTCAAACCGAACCACATTACAACAAGGTATATTCCCATAGAAACTTTGTGCTCCGTCCGCTCTGTTGCTCATACAACTGCTCGCACTACACAAATCTTTTTGATATACTTGGTTACCTTTATACACTGGTGCGTATGCTAAATCAAATCGCTTGTCAATTGTCATTGTGCACGTTTCATTATCGTCAAAGAACGTCTGTAGATATTTTATTTCCTCTGGTTTTAATGCTGATTTAATATCATCAATCACTCTATTGTGTTTGATAATCACACCCTTAATACCATAGGTATCTTCTTTACCGTTCAATTCTTTGCGTGCCTCGTGCGTGAATCGATCGATAATCTCTCTACGTATTAGTAGTTCGCCCAATGCTTTCCCGCTATCGTGACCTTTTGATTTAATCACAGCGAGATTATTTTTCGTTGTAATATAATAAAAGTTATCACAATAATTCTGTTTCTTGTACCCGTGACTTTTATTTCGGTGCTCTAATATCGCAAACAAATGCTCCATTGGTTCACCCCAATATTGCCGTTTGACTTTGTATTTCATTACACTTTTATAAAAATCATCTAAATAATACTCGTCACTTTTTTTCATTTTGTGCCTCCGGTTTTACTCGTTTCACTTCTATCCGTATTCTAATACAATTACCGTCTAACGGTTCTTGCGAACCTGTTAATCCGTGTAGTTTTGTTTTCACTAGATTATCATACGGATTGTCGTCCCACGATGTTGATTCCCATTCGTTCTTGTTTAATTCTGTGTAGTCAAATGACCATTGTAGCATATGTTTGTAGTCATACGATGTTCCTGTATTTCCATCTCTCCCGCCCTGCGTATGCACAAATATGTCTCTTGGTTTTACTCCACAGAACTCTATTAGGCACGCAATATGTATTGCCGCTAGACTTACTGCTTCGCAACCACTTATTTTTCCAAGCGTGGATATAATTTTACGCACTTTCAGGTATGTTTTATACCATTGTTCGTATTGTTCGTCAGTCACATCTTTACAGTCATACGAATATGATTTCTCTTCCGCTGGAATTACTGTCTCATTCGTATAATAACTGTTACAATGTGTTGTAAAGTCTAGCGTTGCTACTTTTTCTGTATTCATCGCTTTGTCCTTTTGTTTGTATAGCGGGCTGGATATTTCACCAGCCCACCGTTTAAGACGATTGTGTTTTTGTTAAACTTACAGCAAATCTTTAATTGAATTCATTTTGTCAATGATTTCATCAAATAATCCGCTGATATCATCGGCTAACACACGAATTGCCTCTTGTTTCAATTCGTTGTCGCCATAGCAACCGTCTGTGCATACTTCTTGTAAGTGTTTCTTATTACAGATAATTCCACTCGCAATTTGTTCTTTTGCTTGACGGTCACTGTCCAACAATCCTAATGTGTAATACACATTTGCGATTGTTGACGCTTTATTGGTCGCCTTTGTTTCCAAATACGCCAATTTATCCTCATTGGTAATGTAATAAAATCTGTCGCTGTTTGCTAATGCCTCATCGCTAATACCGAACATTTCTTTGATTTTATCATTGTTCCATTTTGGATTTAATGTAGTAAAGTCTGCCATTTTATACTCCTTTGTTATTGGCTTGTTTACTATAGTGCATTTCTGCACCGCTCTTTATTTGCGTTCAATAACATTACATTACTGTCCGCAAATCTCGTTCGCCCTTTCGTCAATCTTTGATTCGCAATATTCTAATAATTCGTCGCTAACTTCTTGCGTTGCGTCTATAACACCGTAATAGTATCCTATTCTATACGCAACTATTATCGTTATTATCGTGTCTATAATAAACCAGAACCACCGTTTCTTTTCTTTGTAAGTCATTGTATTACTCCTTTATTTATAAATCTCGGATATCCACGAACACATTTCTGTTTTCGTGTTCTATGTATATTCCGATCTGTTTTGGTATTCTATTGTCATTGTTTGTTATGTTTGTTGGCTCTTGTTTGCGTCTATCATGGTGCAAGCAACATCTGCCATATGCTTTCGGCTCTACACTTTCAGTGAACTCTACTCTTGCCTTCGCTTTATAATCTGGCATTTTATTTACTATGCCTTTCATTGCATAATACACGCTTTGTAATCTGTTTATTATTTTTTGTCTGTATTCGGTATTCCACATTAGCCTGCGCATATTTACTGCCACCGAATTCTTTTTACTGTCAATGCCTTTGGTGATTTTCTTTGTGTCTAGGTCTATATGCCACCACTGTATATTTTCTCTCATTTTGTTTTTCTCTCTGTTTTTCTATTCTATTCTATTCTATGCTCTATTCTTTTTACAATGCCAAAAATAGTCATAAAATAAAATCATAAAAACAGGGCGTTGCGCCCTGTTTTTTGATTTTGTGATTGTTTTTTAATCATTGTCAACAGGCGCAACAAAATCATTTGCGTCAATTGTGTCATTGTCATTTGATTTTGTGCTGTTGCCACTTGTTGATTTTGGCAATTTGCAATTATAATTATTTTTATAACCTGCAATTTTAACAACACAATCAAAATCATTGTCATAAAAATCAACAGTTTTTTCTGTTGTGTTTATGCCAAAACATAATTTGTTGCTATAAATATAAAAACAATCATATTTTGCAAAATCAAAATCAACAAGTCGGTTTAATTGCTTTTTAATGCCTTCTGTTGATTTTGGTGATTTTATCAAGTTTTTAATTTTGGCAATCAAAAAATCAAGATTATTATAATTTTTGTCATTTTTGTTATAATAAAACTTGGTTATAGTTTTATCGTCTGTTTTTTGTATTTTGTTAAAATACACTTTTTTTGTGTCTGTCATTTTTTTGCTCTTTTTGTTTTTTTGTTTTTTATCATTGCCAATAATGGCAATGGGCTTGCCTAACTTTGTCAACACAATCGCAAAAAATTTGCAAATTGGTTGCCCTGTTAGGTTATTAAAACATTACTATTTTTTTGGGCGGTTGTCAACAAAAAAATCAAAAAGTTAAAAAATAATTATGGGCATGATGATAATATAAAAATTGCATGTTGCAGTAATATAATTTTTGTCAAGTCAATATTGCGCCTGTGTCGGTTGCGCCTGTGTCGGTTGCTTTTTTGCGCTATACCCCAGCCCCCCCGCGCGTTGCGTCCGTCCGTTTGCGTTCGTTCCCACCTCTAAAATCACCCAAAATCCCCAAGATACTACAACCTAAAGTCCCGGATCGATGGTGACCTTACTTTTGATTAGAGATATTTTCCCCTCCGATAGGGTTATTTTCGTACTACAAGGTTTAGTTTTAATGTAGTATGGCGTTTATAGGCTTTTTGACCAAGATATTTCTAATCCGAGGACAGGTGACCATCGAACCGAAAAGGATTGCACTGTGTAGTAAAATTTGTATATACATTAGGGACACGTAATAATATTTTTGTCAAGAAATAAGTACTTGACAGGTGATTTGGTGTGAATTATTATATTAAATGAACAAGAGGTAGACGATTGAGGTACACGCCAAGGGAAGTATTTAAGGAATTTCACGCGGTGAATTGGCATCGGGCCATACTTCTTTGTCATCGGAGGGCCGGGAAGACGGTGGCGACGTGTGCGGAGATGCTGCGGAGGGCGTATAACGGGCCCTCGGATGGGCAATATCTGTTTATAAGCCCGTTAGCGGAACAAAGTATGGCGAATACCATTGGGATATTTGCCTCCCTCGATAACAGTGAGGGGTATATAATCAAGTTTGACAAGACGAATGGGGTGCTGACGCTGGCGAATGGGGCGCAGATAACGCTGGGGGGTAGCCGAGCGGGTGAAAAGTTCCGTGGACGGTACCTGAATGGGTGTGCGGTGGACGAACTGTCGCAGGTAAGTCCTGAGATTATTGCGGATGTTATACTGCCGTGTCTGTCGGATAGGAATGGATGGCTGTGTTTTCTGGGGACGGCGCGTGTGGATGATGATTACAGGTTATATAAGATGTATAAGCAGTACGCACAAGACCCGAAGTGGTACAGCAAGATGATATCGGTGTATGACAATCCGGAGGCGTTTCCCGCGGAGCGCATTGAAGAGATAAGGACGGAGCATATTCAGTATTGTTTGGCCGCGGGGATGAGCATGACGCAGGCGAAACAGTCGTTTAACGTGGAATTTGAGTGTGACTTTGGGTTTATTGATGAAGGGAGGCCAAATATGAGTGCGATGTTCTACACGGAACTGCAGGCGTTATTTGATTCCAATCCGAGCAGGTTCTTGGAACCGAGTGACACGGCGATAGTGTCCCTCTCCCCGCAAGCGAAGACAGCGGTATTTGATATTGGGCACTCTGCGATGCGGGATTACACGGTATGTTGGATAATTGGTGAGACTGGGACGAGTCCGATAGTGGTGAACATACTATGGGAGAACGACAAGAGTTGGCAATATTGGTATGACTATTTGAGACAGCAGGGTATAAGGACGGTGGCGTTGCCATTTGATGCGAGCACCACGAATAAAGAGACGATGTTAAGTTTGGTTCAGACATTTCGGCGGGAAGGGTTTAATGTTATCAGAATAAAGCGGTTGTTGAGGGAAGAACAGGTTGAGAATGGTCGGTGGCTATTAGCGAATGCGAGGTTCTCGCGGGATTGTGTACCGGGGTTATCGCAGGTGGGTTTGTTTAATGACTTTAGTAATCGGCACGGATTAGCGCAAGATGTAGTAGCGAGTATGTTATATGCGGGACAGGTAGTGCGAAAAAAACATCTTAAATTAGAACTTGCATCGCGGATACAATCGCGCTATAATGAGAACACAGATATATATGATACGGGTGTATCACTATATGGAACCGTTATTACAGGAGAGTAACATGTCAGTACACGTACCGAGAACCCCAGCAGTTCAGAAGGCGGACGACCCGCTTATCAATTTAGCAGAGACGAATGCTGATGTACAGAACCAGCGCAACAAGAGTGGTATGCTTGCGAGTTTTTTACAGGGTCGCAATCGCAGTGGTGGATTTTTGAGTAATTTATTTGGCAATTCAAACAGCACGAGCACGTTAGGGCGTTCTGGGATATAGGGGGCAATGATGAAGAAGGAAAGGGATTTTGAATATTACAATAGTCGCAAGCAGATATTGGCGTGCAAGCGCGAAAATTATTTACCGAAGTGGCAGGAACTTGCGATATTTGTAGATCCAAAGAACGCGTACTTTCGTGTGAAGCGCACCAACGGTCAGTTAACGCAATTAGTGCCGAAGATGGACGACACGGCGCAGTCGTTATTGCCGATATATGCTGCGGTATTGAACAGTATGATAACCCCGCAGGCGTATGTATGGCACAAGTTACAATTCTTTGATGACGCGATGCAGAAGAAATATGGGCCGTTGTTGGACGAAGAGAACAAGTTTATATATAATAGACGTTACAGTGCGTACAGCAACTTTTCATCGTCTATGAACGAGTGTTATATGTCTGGTGGTGCGTTTGGTCACGCGATTATGTTCATTGACCCAGACTACAAGCACAAGTGTATCAGTTACCAAACCCTACCTATACAGGAATTTTACATTGATAAAGATGCGTATGGGTTTGTAAACGTATTCTACCGCGAAGTAGTATATAGTGTGAGAAACCTCCTTTCAGTTTTTCCTTCCTATCTTCCGGCCAAGTACAAAGACCGTCAGGATTTGAAATGGCTGGATGATAAAATCACACTGCTACACGCGGTGGAACCCTCTTTTGAAAAGTCGGGAAAGTATCACAGCGCGTACATTGATTTGACGAACAAGAACATCATTGAAGAAACCGAGATGGATTATTGTCCGTACCTGTGTTTCCGCGCGAGTGTATTTCCATCAAGTGATGACCCATATGGATTTAGTCCGTGTATGTCGGTATTACCGTCCATTAAGGCGTTGAACAGTTTGCAGTTTAATTTCCTGAAGCAGACGGATTTGGTTGGTCAGCCGACGTTGCTTACGAACAGTGATGTAATTGACGGGCGCAAGGTTGCGGCATCTGGTTCTGTAATTGAAGGTGGTATTGATGATGAAGGCCGCCCGA
>Ga0310786_10007913_pt1 | contig 13758 bp, 9 predicted proteins | sample AusTroGonzalo_MG_FD_203881 | JGI IMG/M metagenome (GOLD analysis project Ga0310786, IMG submission 203881) | Bovine rumen microbial communities from tropical cattle in Woodstock, Queensland, Australia - Gonzalo_03 (v2) (version 2) | ecosystem: Host-associated > Mammals > Digestive system >... | reverse complement strand
CTGTTCCAAAGCCAAACGCGCTGTGATGAGTGAGCCGGAATTTAAGGAAGCTTCAACAACGAGGGTGCCCATGCTTAAAGCCGAAACAATGCGGTTGCGGCGCGGAAAATTGGATATGTTTGCTTTTTCGCCCATTTTAAATTCGGAAACGAGCAGGCCTTGCTCGGCGATTTTTTCGTATAAATCGGCGTTTTCTTCGGGGTAGCAAACATCAATGCCGGTGCCTAAAACGGCAAGTGTGGGGCCGCATTCGTCTTTGGCGTAAAGCGCGCCTTTGTGGGCAGCCGCATCAATACCGCGCGCCATGCCTGAAACAATCAAAACATCGGCATTTGTTAAATCATAAGCAATGCGTGAGGCAATTTTGCGCCCCGCAACGGAAGCATTGCGCGAACCGACAACGGCAAGAGAGGCCGGATAGTTCAATAAATCGGCTCTGCCTTTGAGGTATAAGACAGGCGGTGCGTCATTTAATTGCTTGAGCGCAAAAGGATATGCCTCATCTTCAAAGGTGATGATGCGGACATTTTGCTTGAAAGCGGCTTTGAGCTCGTTTTCGGCCTCAATGCGCGGAAAAAGATTTTTGGAAGAAGCAAGCGCTTTTAAGACTTCGGCAACCGAACCGAACTTTTTGAGATATTTATAAAACGAGACAGGGCCGATGCCGTCGGTGTTTATCAGCTGCAAAAAGTCAAGAACGATATCGTCTTTCATGTTTTAAGCTTTCTTTTTGAAAGAAATTTTGCTTTCTTCTCCTTTGATTAAGCGCTTGATGTTTGCATGGTGTTTGAAAATGATAAGCAAAACCACCAATGTGTAGAAAAAGGTATAAACCGGCGGCGCCAAAAGGTATGTGGCAAAAGGCACAATGACGGCTGCCGTGAGAGCCGAAAGAGAAGAATATCTGAAGGCAAATGCCATGAAAAGCCAGATACCTAAGGCAATTAAACCAATGGGCCAATAAGTGACAAGCAAAAGACCTAAAGCAGACGAGATGCCTTTGCCGCCCTTAAATTTGAGCCAAACGGGGAACATATGCCCCAAAATGCCGCAAAAACCGGCAATCAAAGAAGCCAAAACGTTAAATGTGGTGGCATAACCCAAAAAATAAATTTCTGTTTCGGGCACAAAATGAAAAGCAAGCCATGCGGCAAAACCGGCCTTGAAGGCATCGAGCAAAACGGTTAAAAGCGCAAGCGTTTTGTTGCCGGTGCGCAAAACATTTGTGGCGCCGATATTACCCGAGCCGATTTTGCGGATATCGCCATAGCCGGCAAGACGCGTTAAGACCAACCCGAACGGCACGGAGCCGCAGAAATAACCGATGATACCCCAGAAGACCAAAGTCGTGATATAGCTCATGAAAAACCTCCGATATATAAAATACGATAGAGCCAATATAGATAAAAAAAAATAAGAATGCAAATAAATATTTTTTTAGTGAAGATAAAATAGGCATATCCTTTTTTTAGCGCTTGCGTTTCGAGATTTTTTAGATTAAAAGGGCATAGAGTTTTTATTTGTAACGGATTTAAAAAAATGAAAGAAGAAACAAAAAGTTTATATGCGGCCATTATTTTATCGGTGTTGATTATTTTCGGGGTTAACCATTTTTTTGCCCCAAAAGAAATGCCGACGGAAACAAAACAACAACAAGAAACGGCGCCTGTGCCCGAAGCGCTTAAAACAGAAGGACGGCAAACGGATACGGTTTTGCTTACGGAAGATGTTTTGCCTCAAGATGAGCGCGTGCGGATTAAGACGCCCTCAATCAGCGGCAGTATTCGCCTCAAAGGTGCGCGTTTTGACTTTTTGGAATTAAATAAATATAAGGAAACCTTGGATAAAGACAGTAAGAATGTTCGGCTTTTGGAACCCGCCGGAACCGAAAGGCCTTATTTTGCCGAGTTCGGTTTTTTGGCAAAAGACCCGAAAATAGTGCCGGATTCTTCTTCGCTTTGGACATCAAACGGCGCGGAGTTGACGCCGAAAACACCGGTTGTGTTGAAGTTTGACAACGGTTCGGGGCTGATTTTTACGCGTAAGATAAGTGTTGATGAAAATTATTTAATCACGGTTTCGGACAGCGTTTTAAACAACACAAGTTCCGTGGCGGAAGTTTATCCGTATGGGCGTATTAACCGCGCTTACGGGGAAAGGGAAAAGAACCGCAGCGTGGTGCATGAGGGTATCACCGGTGTGTTGGACGGCAGCTCGAAAGAAATTAAACTTTCCGAAATTAAGGAAAACAAACCGAAGACTTTTGAGGCCGAAGACGCATGGCTCGGTTTTTCGGACAGATATTGGTTTACGGCTTTTATTCTAAATGATGGCACAAAAAAGACAATTACGCTTTCAAACAACGGCGGCGGTGACTATCAGACGGATTACAGAGGCGAAGTGATTCGTTTGGCCCCCTATTCTTCAAAAGAAATAAATATGCGCTTTTTTGCCGGTGCAAAAGAAATTAAACTGCTTGATAAATACACCAAAGACGGTATTCAAAAATTTGATTTGGCGGTTGACTTCGGCTGGTATTACTTTTTAACAAAGCCGTTTTTCTATATCTTGGACTTTTTATATAAAGTGATTGGCAATATGGGTTGGGCCATCATTCTTTTTGCCGTGATTTTGAGACTTTTGATGTTTCCGATTGCAAACAAATCGTTTGAGAGTATGTCTAAAATGAAGAAAATTCAGCCGAAAATTATCGGTTTGCAAAACACTTACAAAAACGACAAATTGCTTTTGCAACAAAAAACGATGGAGCTCTACAAAAAAGAAAAAATCAATCCGGCTTCGGGATGCTTGCCGATGTTTATTCAGATACCGGTGTTCTTTTCGCTTTATAAGGTTTTGAACATTGCCATTGAAATCAGGCATGCGCCGTTTATCGGCTGGATTAAAGACTTATCGGCGCCGGACCCGTTGACGATATCGGTGTGGTCGCATATTCCGCTACCCTCGATTTTGGATATCGGTATTTGGCCGATCTTGATGGGTGTGACGATGTGGCTGCAACAAAAATTAAACCCCGCGCCGACAAACAAAGACCAGGCGAAAATGTTTGCGATGCTGCCGTTTGTCTTCACCTTAATGCTCGGCCATTTTGCTTCCGGTTTGGTGATTTATTGGACATTGAGCAATATTTTATCGCTTGTTCAGCAAAAGACGATTATGCACAAAAACGGGGTTAAATAATGGTAGATTTAAGTGCGGCCAATAAGATTTTTTTGACACCGCCCGAATTCATGCTTTCGGTGGCGCGCCTTGAACAGTTGCCCCCCGATGACTTAAACGAAGTTGCTTTTGCGGGGCGTTCGAATGTGGGCAAATCAAGCCTGATTAACGCGCTTTTCGGGCGCAAGGATGTGGCAAAAACTTCGGCAACACCCGGTCGCACGCAGCAACTCAACTATTTTTGCGTGCAAAAAAAACTTTATATGGTGGATTTGCCGGGTTACGGCTATGCCAAAGCGCCGACAGCCGAAGTTAAACGTTGGCAGGATGTTTTGAAAACCTATTTGAGGGGCAGAGCCAATTTAAGACGTGTGTTTTTGCTTATAGACAGCCGCACGGGCCTAAAAAAAGCAGATGAAGACATCTTAAAACTTTTAGACGAATCGGCCGTGCCGTACCAAATTGTTTTAACCAAAACGGATAAGGTTTCGAAAGCGGCGGCGGAAAACTTAATAAAAGATATTGCTTTGAAGCTGAAAAATCATGCGGCGGCGCATACCGAAATTTTGGCCACAAGCGCCGAGAAAAAATTAGGGCTTGATGAGGTGCGTTCGGAAATTTCTGCGTTTGTGTGAAGACGAATCGCAAAAAGAAAAAAATCAAATAACATTTTTATTTTAAAAGTCAGATTTGTTTTTTCGAATCGCTTAAAGTCTGTTTTTCACTCAATTATAGAATCTTTGAAGTAAAAGGCACTTAAAGGTTGCATTTTTGTTTCAAAAAAATGGCGGTAAAACAAAGCGTTAAGCTTAATTATCTGATTTTATTTCATTTTATTTTTTTATCTACATGTGCAAAAAAAAATATGTTTGATTTTTAATAACATAGAATTTTTTTTATTTTTTTTAAAATTTTTTTCTTGTGATTTTTTCACATTTCTGTAACATTTGCAATAGGTCAAAAAACAATCCTAAAAAATTATGTTGATACAATATATTGTTTGTTTACTTTTTTTAAACACAATATATAGTATCTTTTCAAACACTAAACAATAAAACGAAGGAACACAAAAATAAAATGTCTGAAGCAACAAAAACATTAAATTTTAAAAATACGGTAAGCATTCAAAATGTTTCGAAGCGTGATGGGACATTGGCACCGTTTGATGCAGAAAAAATTTATAATGCGGTTTTGAAAGCCGGCACAACAACGGGCGAGCTTTCCGAAAAACAGGCTCGTAACTTAACCGAAAAAGTGCTTCTCGAAATTTCGATTGCTTATGAAAAAGACGTTGTTTCGATTGAGGAAATTCAAGATTTGGTGGAAAAAGTTTTAATCAAGGAAAACTTGTTTAAGACGGCCAAAGCCTATATCTTGTATCGTGAAAAACGCGCATGGATGCGCCACGACAAGAAAACGATGGTGGATGTGGAAAGCTCAATCAACGAATATTTGGAAAAGCTTGACTGGCGCGTGAATGCAAACGCAAACCAAGGTTATTCGAACGGCGGTTTGATTTTGAACGTTTCGGGCAAGGTGACTGCAAACTATTGGCTCAGCACCGTTTATCCGGCCGAAGTCGGTGAAGCACACCGCAACGGTGATATTCATATCCACGATTTGGATATGTTGGCGGCTTATTGCGCCGGTTGGTCGCTTAAAACACTTTTGCGCGAAGGTTTCAACGGGGTGAAGGGCAAAGCCGAAGCCAACCCGCCGAAGCACTTGTCTGCCGCAACGGGCCAGATGGTGAACTTTATGGGCACGCTTCAAAACGAGTGGGCCGGTGCACAGGCATTTTCTTCGGTTGATACCTATTTGGCACCGTTTGTCAGAAAAGACAATCTTTCTTACAAAGAAGTGAAACAATGCATGCAGGAACTCATTTATAACTTAAATGTTCCTTCGCGTTGGGGCTCGCAAACACCTTTTACAAACTTTACGTTTGACTGGGTTTGCCCCGAAGATTTGAGAGATCAGCATCCTTATATCGGCGGCCATATTGCCGGCCATGACGAAAACTTTATGCCCATTATCGAGGGTCAGGAAGAAATGCCCTTCACCTATGGTGATTTGAAAGAAGAAATGGGCATGATTAACCGCGCTTATATTGAAGTGATGATGGAAGGTGACGTTTTGGGCCGTCCGTTTACGTTCCCGATTCCGACCTACAACATGACACCGGATTTTCCGTGGGAAGAAAAAAATACCGAACTTTTGTTTGAAATGACGGCTAAATACGGTATGCCTTATTTCCAAAACTTTATCAATTCGGTTTTGAAGCCGGGACAAATCAGGTCGATGTGCTGTCGTTTGCAGCTTGATTTGCGTGAACTCTTGGCCAAAGGTAACGGCTTGTTCGGTTCGGCCGAACAAACGGGCTCAATCGGCGTTGTGACATTTAACTGCGCACGTTTGGGTTATGTTTACAAAGGAAATGAAACAGGCTTGTTCGCACGTGTCGATGAGCTTTTGCACATTGCACAAACCTCGCTTGAAATTAAACGTAAGGTGATTCAGCGCTTGATTGATAACGGCTTGTATCCTTATACGAAACGTTATCTCGGAACGCTTCGCAATCACTTCTCGACCATCGGCGTGAACGGCATTAACGAAATGATCAGAAACTTCACGAATGACGAACACAACGTGGCAGACAGTTGGGGGCAGGAATTTGCCGTTAAATTCTTGGATTATGTCAGAGCCAAGCTTGTTAAAATGCAAGAAGAAACAGGGCATATGTATAATCTGGAAGCAACGCCTGCCGAAAGCGCCACCTATCGTTTTGCAAGAGAAGACAAAAAACGCTATGCCGGCATTATTCAAGCCGGAACGGCAGAAGACCCGTATTATACAAACTCTTCACAATTGCCGGTCGGCTATACGGATGATCCGTTTGAAGCCTTGGATTTGCAATCCACATTGCAAACCAAATACACCGGCGGCACGGTTTTGCACCTTTATATGAATCAACGCATATCATCCGCAAAAGTTTGCCGTGATTTGGTCAGACGCGTTTTAACAAACTATCGTTTGCCCTACATTACTATTACACCGACGTTCTCCATTTGCCCCAAACACGGGTATTTAAATGGTGAACACAAATTCTGCCCCATCTGCGACGAGGAGAAAAAGGCAGAAAAATTAAGAGCCTTAAAAGCCTCTAATTCAAATGTTGCTTAAAACTTTAACTGATAAAAAACAGAAAGGAATAAATACAAATGTCAAACGTAATCGATTTCAACAATATTAAATTAAGTGATGAAGAACGCCAACCCTGCGAAGTTTGGACACGTGTGATGGGTTATCACCGTCCGGTTTCGGAATTTAACAAAGGCAAAAAGAGCGAATATTATTCACGCGTTTGCTTCTGCGAAGAAAAAGCCGTGATGCACATTGATGCTTTGAGCTTGGCTGCAGAATAATTGATGCTTTCAAATCAAGAGGAAATTTTAATCGGCGATGCTTGCCCTTTCAGCATCGTCGATTTTCCTGACCATATTGCGGCCGTTTTGTTTTTGCAAGGTTGCCCGTGGCGTTGCCCTTTTTGCTACAATACAAGCTTGCAACCATACAGAGAAAACAGCGAATCTATATGGACTTTTGAAAAATTTTTGAATTTTATAGCGCGTCGAAAAGGCGCGCTAGATGCTGTTGTTTTTTCGGGCGGGGAACCGTTGATGCAAAAAAATTTGCGCGTTGCCGTGCAAAAGGTAAAAGATTTGGGATATACGGTCGGTATGCATACGGGCGGTTATGACCCAGAAAGATTAAGAGAAGTGTTGCCTTTTGTTGATTGGATCGGGCTTGATATAAAAGGCCCGAAAGAAAAATATAAGGCTTTGACGGGCGGTTTTGATGCGTTTGATGCCGTTTGCGAAAGCTTGGATTTGATAAAAAAAAGCGGCGTGGCATTTGAATGCCGAACAACCTGCGATCCGAGATTGCTCGAAGTTAAAGATTTGTTTGAGCTTGGCACGCTTTTGAAAAATGCGGGTGTTAAAGAATATTATTTGCAAAAATATCGTCCCGTTGAAAGCGACAAGAGAACCTCGGATTTTGATTGTGAGGCATTGATATCCGATGCCGGGTTGATTGACTTTTTGCATGCGTCATTTGAAAAATTTGATGTGCGCAAGTAAGAAAAATTAAAAAGATAAAATAATCGGAAGACCCCTTGACGCGCTCGGCGTGCCGCCTCGGCGAGGGGTGACGGTTTAAATAATGATGTGACGGCATAACAAAGGAAAGCAACCTGTTTCTTCAATTGAGCAAAAAAATTAAAATAATACTTGATTTTAAAAAAAGTTTTTGTTATAGATTGACGAAACGCCGGTTTAGCTCAGTTGGTAGAGCAACGCATTCGTAATGCGTGGGTCGGGTGTTCGAGTCTCCTAACCGGCACCAGTTTTTTATCAGAAAATTCCCGCCATATAACTTCGGCGGGAATTTTGCGTTGCGGCTTCTTGTTCGTTGCTTTCAAGCAACTTCACTTCGGTCACTCGTTGACTAATATTTGTTGCGCTCACTTTGTGGCTGACAAATAAAGTCAACTTCGCCTCTTGTTTAATAAACTGACATTAAGTCAGTTTATTTGCACGCGAGCGCATTCGTAATGCGTGGGTCGGGTGTTCGAGTCTCCTAACCGGCACCAATAAAAAAGGCCACCCCTTTGGGGTGGTTTTTTTGTATATATCGAAAATAAAGATGATAAAAAAACAAAAAAAGTGCTTGCATTTTTTTTAAAAGTGTTTATACCTACCCGAAGGTATGTATAATTTTTAGAAGTGTATTTCATTGAAAAAAACAAAGGAGCAGGCTGAAGAAACAAGAAAAGCGATTTTGCAATCGGCTTTGGATTTGTTTTATGAAAAGGGCTATTCAAAAACAACTTTTGAATTGATATCGTCTAAAATAGGGCTCACAAAGGGTGCGGTTTATTGGTATTTCAAAAATAAACCGGATTTGCTTGCGGCCATTATTAACGTGTATATTGAGCGTAAGATGGCTTATTTGAATGAAAAAGTGCCGGTTTTGGAAAATCTTGATGATATTAAAAATTATTTTTTGGTGACCGCCGACTTTCTTTTGCGTGATGAAAATGCTTATAAAATGGCGTTTTTCCTGTCGCTTCAGATGGAATGGTCCGAATATATTATCACCAAAGTTTTAGAGGGTGTGCACGAAAATACGCAATATTGTTTTGAATATTTGAAAAAATCACTTGCAATTATGCAAAAAAAGGGCGAAATTCGCTCGGATATTAAAGCAGATGTTCTTTCATCAATCATCTTTAATTTGTGGACGGGCAGTGTGGAAGCCTGCCTTTCAAAAAGGAATAAGACCGATTTGAGAGATATGGTGCAACAAAGTTTTGATTTGGTATTTAACGGTTTAATTTTAAAAAAGGAATAAAAAATGTTACTGACGAAACCTCATAAAACAATTATCTTAAAACGTTTGGCCTTTGTGCTTGTGTGTTTTGGGTTCGGATGGTTTATGAAAGGCAAGTTAACCCCCTCGGCGGGTATGGCCGGCTTTGGCGGAGGAACGCCTTATGTGTTGGTTGAAGAATTACAACCGCAGGAAGTGACGCAGGAAAAAAGCCATATTGCACACGTAGAAGCGATTAACAGCGTGAGCTTGCAACCGAAGGTTAACGGAACAATTGAAAAAGTTCATTTTGAGGAAGGCAGTTTTGTTAAAAAAGGCGATGTTTTGTTTACGATTGAGCCGGCAAGTTTTAAGGCAACGCTTGAATTAAGAAAAGCCGAACTTGATAAAGCCGAAGCCGGTTTGACCGAAGCGGAACGCAACTATGAACGTCAAATCAAACTCAGCACAAAAAATATTGCTTCAAAAGCGACTTTTGATAATGCCGAAAGCGCATTTTTGCAAGCCAAGGCAAGCGTTGCACAAGCTAAAGCCAATTTGGATTTGGCAACAATCAGCTATGAAGATACATTTTCACGCGCCCCGATTGACGGCTATATCGGCAAAGCGTTTGTGACAAAGGGTAACCGCGTGGTGGCCTCACAGCAGGTGCTTGCCAAGATTGTGCAAATGGACCCGGTGCGCGTGACTTTTACGTTAAACGATAAGGAATTGATAACATTTAAGGCTAACGCCGCTCAAAATGAGGGTAAAAAATTAAAGGCATTGATTACGTTGCCGGACGGCACAAAAGTGATGAAAGAATTTTTATCCGTTTTTGCCGATAACGAGGTGAGTATGAATACGGCAACCGTTTCTATTTACGGTGATGTTGAAAATAAAGATGAAACACTTGTGCCGGGAAGCTATGTTCAGGTGGCGCTTTTGTTTGATGACGGTAAAACGATTTTGGTGCCGCAAGCCGCGTTGGCTCAAGATGAAAACGGATTTTATGCCTTTGTGGTGAACAGTGATAATGTTGCCGTTGAGCGCAGATTGCGTTTGGGTGATGTGGTCGGTAACAAGCAGATTGTGAAAATAGGCTTGAATGCCGGCGATAAGGTTGTGATTAAAGGTTTGCAAAAATTAAAGAACGGAACCCCCGTTCAGGCCGAAGTCGTGAGCTCGGATTTAAGAATGTAATTAATTTTAAGGGAAAATGATTCATGTTTTCAAAGTTTTTTATTGAGCGTCCGCGTTTTGCAATGGTCATTGCGATTGTGATGTCGCTCGCCGGTTTGATTGCTCTGTTTTCGCTGCCGATTTCGCTTTATCCGCAAATTACACCGCCTGAAGTGAACATTTCGGCAAACTACACCGGTGCTTCGGCCGAGGTGGTGGCAAACACCATCGGTATTCCGATTGAACAAAGCGTTAATGGTGTGGAAGACATGCTTTATATGAACTCAACTTCGTCAAATGCGGGTAGCTATCGTTTGGCGGTGAGTTTTGAAGTGGGCACCGACCCGGATATGGCACAGGTTAAGGTGCAAAACCGCGTGCAGCAAGCCTTAAGCAAATTGCCGGCCGAAGTGCAACAATACGGTGTTTCGGTTAAGCGCCGTTCTTCGGATATTTTGGGCTTTTTGGTGGTGCGTTCGCCCAAAGGCACATATGACAGGCAATTTTTAAGCAATTATGTTGAAAACAACGTGAAAAACAATTTGGCGCGTTTATACGGTGTGGGCGAAGTGACGGTTTATGCCTCGCCGCTTTCAATGCGTGTGTGGCTTGATGCCGATAAAATTGCGGCTTTGAATATCCCCGTGGCAACAATTCGAAATGCGATTTCGAGCCAAAACTTTCAGCCGTCACTCGGCTCTGTCGGCGCAATGCCGGGCGATGACGGTCAGCAAATGATATATACGCTTGAAACAAAAGGGCGCTTAAACGAAGTTAAAGATTTTGAAAACATTATCGTGCGCACGGAAGATGCCGGCGGTTTGGTGCGCCTTAAAGATATTGCCAAAGTGGAAATCGGCTATGAACACTATGCCTTTAAATCGGAAGTGGATGGCGCAAGCTCTATTTCTATCGGGCTTAATACGTTGTCGGGCGCAAACGCTATCGACGCCATGAAAGCCGTTCGAAAAGAGCTGAAACGTTTGTCGGCTTTTTATCCCGAAGATTTTACGATTGAAGTTTTCTTTGATGCGACCGATTATATTAAAGCTTCGATTAAAGAAGTTGCCATCACGTTGATATTGACTTTTGCGTTGGTGGTTTTTGTTTGCTATATCTTTTTGCAAGACTGGCGCTCAACACTTGTGCCGTCGATTACGATTCCTGTGTCGCTCCTCGCAACCTTTGCCGTGATGCTTGCGTTGGGGTATAGCTTGAATATTTTGACATTGTTCGGTTTGGTGCTTGCCATCGGTTTGGTGGTGGATGATGCCATTGTGGTGGTGGAGCGCGTTTTAACCTTAATGGAACAGGAAAAACTTTCGCCGAAAGAGGCGGCCAAAAAAGCGATGGAGCAAGTTTCGTCCGCTATTGTGGCAACAACACTCGTGCTCTTGGCTATTTTTGTGCCGATTGCGTTTATCGGTGGCATTACCGGCAAAATTTATCAGCAATTTGCCATTTCGATTTCGTTTGCCGTGACGTTTTCTTCAATCAACGCATTGACGTTGTCGCCTGCTTTGTGCGCGACGATTTTAAGGCCATTGAAACCCGCAACACACGGTCCCCTTTTGTGGTTTAACAAAATAATTGATAAGAGCCGCAATAAATATTTGGCGATTGTGGGCTATATTGCCCGCAAGGTGAGCTTTATTGCTCTTATTTTAGGCCTTTTGTTTGCGGCAAATGCCATCTTTTTCAAGCTCAGCCACACAAGCTTTATTCCGCCCGAGGATCAAGGCGTGATTTTAGCAAACGTGCAGTTGCCCGAAGGTGCAACGCAACCGAGAACGGACTATGTGATGCATAAAATCATTCCGATGATTAAACAGGAAAAAAGCGTTGAATCGGTGATGGATATTATCGGGTTTTCGATGCTTTCGGGACAAGGTGAAAACGTCGGTATGGGTATTGTCCACTTAAAGCCGTGGGATAAACGCACGAAAAAAAGCGAATATTCCACAAACATTTTAAACAGATTGAAAGTAAAGCTTATGGGCGTGCCGGAGGCAGACATCAACCTTTTTGAATTTCCGGCTATTCCGGGCCTTGGCACAACCGGCGGTATGGACTTTAGGCTTCAATCGCTTTATTCTTCGGACCCGAAACAATTGGAAGCGGTTTTGAAAGGCTTTTTGCCTAAAGTGAATATGTTGCCCGAAGTGATGTATGCATTTTCGACATTTACGGCAGCCACACCGCATGCACATATTGAAATCGATAAGGAAAAAGCCGAGCTGATGCAAGTTTCAATCTCTTCGATTTATTCGGTTTTGCAAAACTATTTGGGTGCGGGCTATGTGAACGATATTAATATCGGCACACAGGTTAACAAAGTGATGATTCAGGCCGCATGGGATTATCGAAAAGATATTGAGAGCATTAAAAAACTTTATGTGCCGAGCAATACCGGCAATATGGTGCCTTTGGGCAGCTTGATTACCGTTGAAATGATTCAGGCACCGCGCAGCCTTGACCGCTATAACCAATTTCCGGCGGCAACCATTACGGCAATGACAGCCCCCGGTGTTTCAAGCGGACAAGCGATGAAAGCCATGGAAGATTTGGCCGCAAAAGCCTTGCCTGCCGGCTATAGCTACGAATGGTCAACCATGAGCTATCAGGAAAAACAAAACAGCGGGCAGGTCGGCTATTTGATTGCCTTGGCCGTTTTGTTCGGCTATCTGTTTTTGGTGGCACAATATGAAAGCTGGATGTTGCCGGTTTCGGTTTTGAGCTCGGTTTTGGTGGCTATGTTAGGTGCCTTTGCCGGCATTTTAATTTCGGGCTTGCCTTTAAGTATTTATGCGCAGCTCGGACTTATTTTGCTTGTCGGTTTAGCCTCTAAAAACGCCATTTTGATTGTGGAATTCGCACGCGACGAACGCGCCAAAGGTACATCAATCGATAGGGCGGCGGTTATTGCCACAAAAGAACGTTTCCGCGCCGTTTTGATGACTGCCTTTACGTTTATTTTGGGTGTGTTTCCTTTGATTGTTGCAACGGGCGCCGGCTCAGGCAGCCGTGTTGCCATCGGCGTGCCGGTCTTCTACGGTATGCTTATCGGCACCGCCGGCGGCTTGATTGTGATTCCGCTGCTGTATGTGTTATTCCAAACAATAACCGAAAAACATAAACGCTTATAATGGTCAACTACTTGCGCGGCCACCTACTTGTGTAGCTATTTTGTACACGGCGTAGGTGGCCGTACGGCGTATTTGCCACATTGAAAAGCGTTTATTAGGCTTGACGGCGCAAGCGGTCAAACTGCGTATCTACGCACGTTATAAACCTTTAATGACGGTTTAATATGTTTATTTTTGAATTTCGAAAAGGACGGCTTTAAGGGTTTGGGTGAGCAAGTCGTCTGTTTTAAGTGTGTCGGGATAAGGTTTTGAAAGCAAATTTTCAACCGTGTCGGTCGGGATTGAACCCGCCATAAAGTGGCGCATGAAAGCCCAAGTTGCGGCCTCAATATTTGAGATGTCATAACCGATTTTTTGCAAGAGTTCTTCGGGGTTTTCAAGAGCAATCTTTTTGGCGTTTTTAAGATTATACCAAACCCCGAGGTTATGGCGCGCAAGATAAGCCCACGGGAAGGCCTTGCCGGGGTCGGGCTTGCGTGTGGGGGCGATATCGGAATGGCCCAAAATATTTTGTTTTTTGATGTGGTATTTGCGCTTTAAGTGCTTGCACAAACGAATAAGCGCCGAGATTTGGCGCATCGGGTAAGGGGTTTGCCCGAGAGAGGGGGCGCAAAGCTCAATGCCGATTGAGTTGTGATTGAGGTTTGTGGTTCCCTGCCAAAAACTTTCGCCTGCGTGCCATGCGCGTTTGTGCTCGGCAACAAGAGAATATATTTTGCCTTTTTCATCGATTAAATAATGCGCGCTGACCTGATGACGATGAAATGCGTCAAGCGCGCTTTGAACATTGTGCGCCAAACAGTGGATGACAAGCATATCAATCTTGGCATTTCGGTTGTCAAAATAAGGCAGGTCAAAGCAAAGCATTTTACCTCTC
>Ga0310786_10007912_pt1 | contig 13758 bp, 15 predicted proteins | sample AusTroGonzalo_MG_FD_203881 | JGI IMG/M metagenome (GOLD analysis project Ga0310786, IMG submission 203881) | Bovine rumen microbial communities from tropical cattle in Woodstock, Queensland, Australia - Gonzalo_03 (v2) (version 2) | ecosystem: Host-associated > Mammals > Digestive system >... | reverse complement strand
TTGCCGAAGAACATCCGGAGATGTTCTGAGAACGAAACATAAACTGAGAGGTATTGGCTTTTCCCGGTTCGGATCCGGAAAACACTGCCTGAAAGAGATTCATCCCATGAAGAAGATCTTACTGTTCTTCGAAACCTATGGCATCACGGAAGGCGACGGGATGTGGCTTAAGCCGGAAGACCGGATTCAGGTCTGGTAGTCCCCCTGGGACGCAGCAGACACGAGAGGATCATGTCCGTCCCATCAGAAAAGGAGAAAAAGCGAATGAAGATTCGTGCGGATTTTGTCACAAATTCCAGTACAAGCTGCTATGTGACCATCGTCATCGAGACGAAGGACGGAAAGCAGTACGGCGGATATTTCGACGGGTATGAAGCCAACATCAGCAGTGACGGGATAGCCATGAACGAGGAAGGATTCACGCTGGAAGGCGTCCTGTCTCTCGGCACGGGCAGGGAAGTGCTGGAACTCATCAATAAGCTCTACGACGACAGGATGGCCCAATGGGAAGAACTGGACCGGCTTTTCGAGGTGACGGACGGCGGCGGTGAAGCGTCGTCCTTCCGGAAAATGGGCGTCCGGCTTACTCCCGGCACCCAGAAGGAGGTCGAGGCGCTGCCGGTCTCACAGATCCGAAAGATCAAAATCTTCGAGCGGTGGGAAGTGGATACCTACTTTATTGACTCCGTTGCGGAGGCGGACCTGGAGACGAAGCGGGAGACCCTTGCTGTCGCGAGGAAGGACGAGGAGGAAGGCGACGATCCCGACGACTATTCCGTCGCGAAGGGCTCAACAACTGAAAGAATCTGGAAGGACTGAGCAATAAGGATCAGACCATGCGCTATATCATTGACGACGTAAAATATCACTTCAAGGCCGCCTTTGACACGGAGACCGGCGCATATGTCCGCACCGGCGTTCTGGACGCAGACGGCAGGGATACCGGCAGGGATCCTTTTATGGCCTCCTATCCTCACCTGATCGACGTGGGCGTCATGGGTCACTGTATCCATGGAAAAACCGGCCTTTGCGCAAAGGCCGGTATCGGCTGCTATCAGAGCGGCCTGACGGTGGAGCAGCCGAACATGACCGCCGGGGATTTCCGGTGGATTGCGGAGCAGTCAAGGCACCGCTGCAACCAGTTCGCCCTGGGCGGCCGGGGAGATCCGGACCAGCATGAACACTTTGAGGAACTCCTCCGGATCTGCAGAGCCAATGACCTGGTTCCGAATTTCACGACTTCCGGCTACGGTATGACACCGCAGACTGCGAAAATCTGCCAAAAATACTGCGGCGCGGTAGCGGTCAGCTGGTACCGGAGTGAATACACCCTCAAAGCCATTGACATGCTGCTGGACGCGGGGATGAAGACCAACATCCACTATGTCCTCGGGAACAACAGCATCGACGAAGCCGTCGAACGCCTGACAGAGGACACCTTCCCGGATGGGATCAACGCCGTGATCTTTCTGCTGCACAAACCAGCAGGGCAGGGTACGAAGGCGAACATGCTTGCATATAAAGATCCCAGAGTCAGACAGTTCTTTCGCCTGCTGGATCGGAGACACCCATATAAAACCGGTATGGACAGTTGCAACGTCCCGGGCGCCATCCATTACTGCAAAAATGTGCTCCCGGAATCACTCGATACCTGCGAAGGCGGACGCTTCAGCTGTTATATCAGCCCGGACCTGAACATGACTCCCTGCAGCTTCGACCAGGAGAAGAAGTATCACGTCTCCCTCAGAGGCGCCACCATTGAAGAAGCCTGGAACAGCGAACCCTTCGAAGCTTTCCGCAGCAAAATGAGGAACGCCTGCCCGGCCTGCGGAAAGAAAGACCTGTGCATGGGCGGATGCCCCCTCATGCCGGAGATCGTCTTCTGCGACAGCGACAGGAGAACAGACACATCCCTGCAGGGCGCCGATCCGGAATGATCAGAGGGCCTCAGAAATTCCCGCCGTTCCAGCCCCAGTCACTGACCGGGTGATATGTCACATAGACCGCGTTTCCAGGAATACCGAGATTATCACTCAGCAGGTCACAGATCTGACCGGTCAGCCGGTCATAGGATTCCTTTGGCGCATTACCGAACAGGCTGACTGCCACATAGGCACCTTTGTCCAGTTTCCGGCCGCCAAGCCACAGGTCACAGGAATCTTCAATCCCGACCATCAGATAGGTCTCGCTTTTATTCAGCGTTGTAATCAGCTTTCCCAATTCGGTTTTCAGTGTTTCCTTCTGCTGATCAGACAGTTTCACGGTCACCTTTGAATTAATAAACGGCATGATACAGCTCCCTCCCTGACAAATCAGATGCTTTCCACCATGTTGGCCGGGAGCCAGGCCCGCACCGTGCCGATGGCGCAGGAAAACTCCGCGAATACCCACCCGTTCATCTCAAAGAGTACATTGACGCGCATTCCCCGGGTAAGCAGCACCTGCCTGACATTCCTGCTCGGAGTCAGTTCCTCCATTGGACGATAGTCGTATCCTGGTCCCATCATCGGCTGGATTTCCGCAGTGACCGCAGCCGGGTAAGCAGTCAGTGTTTCCTGGTCGATATTGCGGGTGGTCAGGTCCTGGACCTGGAAGTAGACACAGTATTTGCCCATGGAGGGATAGTAGAAATCCACCAGCGCAAAATCCCCTTCCCGGAACAGTGCCACCGCATTTTGCACAGATCTCGCTTTGAAAGCGCCGGCACCGGCATAGGTATAGGGATTCGGACCGTAATATGCCTGACGTTTTACATTCTGATTATTGGGCGGATAACTCACGCCCACTCCCACGCCGTAAAACGTCTTTACAGGCCAAGGCGCATTGTCTGCCGCCGCTGTGCCGAACATGCAGACCAGCAACAGGAGTGCCAGGACAACAGAAAAACTTTTTTTCGCGGGATGCAGCATATTTTTTCCTCCTCGCATTATTTCTTTTTCTTTACCGGATTTCAGAACTATCATAACACACCCATTCCCCTACTGTCCACAAAAACCCCACTTTCGTCCGTGTCAAACCCGCCTTCAACAAAAAAACAGGGGAGGTCTCCGTAACGTATTCGTCCGGGACCTCCTCTGCTGCTTCCGCCAGTACCGACCAGGCGGATCGATCTGATCGGGACTCCTTTCGGGCTGCAACTGCTTTCACTCCTGAAACTTTGCAGCATCACCCGGTAAGCGTCGTGATTAATCCGGAATATAGATGTAATATCCAGCTGTGATGTCGTTGATGTTATGGATCGTGGGATTGATCCGCTTCAGATATTCCGCGGTCGTGCCATTCCTTCCGGCAATCTTGGAGAGGCAGTCGCCGCTCTGAATCCGGTATACCCAGTACCCCGGCTTTTCGGGCAGCCTGGTGGGAGAACCGCCATGACCTCCGTTAATCATTTCCATTTCGTTCAGATTCAGCTCGTTCATTTTTTATACCCTCCTTGCTTTCATTTCTTCAGGGCAGGTTCCGTATTGGTTCCTGCACTGATCTATACGCACGTGATCCGGCGGATGGCAGTTCATACATTCAGGGCCTGAACGAAGATCGTCCCGCTGTACCATAGAGGTGGAAAGAAAAGAGAATCCGGTGTATGATATATTCATCAAAAAGACCGGAACAAAGGAGTGAAGAAAAATGACAATCCGCCGGATCAGCGACTCCACGCAAAAGCAGCAGATTGCCCGGGAAACCCTTGAAGCGCTGAAAGATTGGTTTGAGGTGACTGAGACACGGGAAGGCTATATACACGACAGCGGGAAATGGGTTTTCTTTGCGGCTGAAGAAAACGGCCGGCCGGTCGGATTTTTGTGTCTGAAAGAAACCGGCAACAGCACGGCGGAACTGGCTGTGATGGGCGTAAAGAAAGAGTATCACCGCCATGGCATCGGGAGAGCGTTGTTTCAGGCTGCGAAAGAATATGCCGTCCGGGCCGGGTATGACTTTATGCAGGTCAAGACCGTTCAGATGGGATACTACGAAGACTATGACCGGACGAACCGGTTTTATCAGAGCCTTGGGTTTCAGGAGTTTGAGGTTATTCCCTCCCTGTGGGGAGAAGAGAATCCCTGCCAGATCTATGTGCTTTCTCTGAAGAAGGAAGAAAAAAAGAGTGAAGAGTGGAGAGTGAAGAGTGAAGATAAGAGAGAAGGCGGGGAGAGATTTCTGCAGGAGGTTATCCTGCGCCGGCGCAGCTACCGCGGGAAGTATAAACCGGACAGGGTACCGCGGGAAGACCTGACGGCGATTATGGAGGCAGGCCTGGCGGCGCCTTCGGGCTGCAACAAACAGACTACAAGCCTGATCGCGGTGGATGACGAAGAGCTTCTGGCCCGGTTGAAGGCGGAGATTGATCCGCCTGTCGCGCAGACAGCGCCGGCGATGATCTGCGTACTGACCCGGCGGATCAACGCCTACCGTGACAGGTGCTTTGCGACCCAGGACTATGCCGCCGCGATCGAAAATATGCTGCTGGCAATCACCGCGATGGGATATCAGAGTTGCTGGTATGAAGGGCATATTACCGACACGGACCGGATCGGCGACAGACTTGCGAAGATTCTCGGCGTGCCGGAGGAATATGAGCTGGTCTGTATTCTCCCCGTCGGCATTGCGGAGGATGAACCTGCTGTGCCAAAGAAGATGCCTATTGAGGAACGGGCACGGTTCAACGGTTTTCAGAATCCGGCCCGGGAAGGAACGAACAGATGAGCGCATCACGCATTGAGCACCCTTTCGGGCCGTTGTATGACGAGCACAGCCGGATCCTGATTCTCGGCTCGTTTCCATCCGTCAAATCCAGGGAACAGAACTTCTTCTACGGCCATCCGCAGAACCGATTCTGGAAAGTGATTGCGGCACTGTTCGGGCAGGAGGTGCCGGCAACAATACCCGAGAAAAAGATATTGATTCTGAGTAATGGGCTGGCTTTGTGGGATTCCATTGCCAGCTGTGTGATTACGGGATCCTCGGATGCCAGCATCCGGGACGTCCGGGCCAATGACCTGCGAATGATCCTCGACAACAGCCCGATTGAAAAAATCTGCTGCAACGGGCGCAAATCCCATGAGATGTACCAGAAATATATCCAAAATAAGATCAGACGGGAGGCAGTGTGCCTTCCGTCCACCAGCCCGGCCAACGCACAGTTTTCATTGGAAAAACTGATTAATGAGTGGGGAAAATGGTTATATTAACTTCATGTTTTCACGGGCGTAGAACATCTTCATGACGCCGGTGATTGCTTCGGAAACATCATCGGCAATATAGGCGCTGTGCCTGCCGGTGATGATGGTTTTGACAAAATCCACCAGTTCATAGCGGATGCCTTCCCCGTCAAGCTGATAGAAATACCGCTTGTTTTCCTCCGGGTTTTCATAGCGGATCTCGAAATAATCCGTTTTCCACCAGGGGGAGGGGACATAGATATAGCCTTTGGTGCCGGAGATGACCAGCTCGCCTTCGGACTTGACGCCGCGGCCGACCTTCAGGGAAGCCACGGCATGGGGATAATCAAAAGAGATGCGGGTAAACTGGTCATAGTTTTTTTCGGCGATCCGGCTGACGATCCGGACATCATCGTATTCGGTTCCCAGGATCTGGAAGATCGGCAGGAGGGCGGTCGGTCCCCAGCTGCAGATACTGTTCCACGCGTGATCGAGGTCATCGACTTCCTGAATGCTGGTGCAGGTTGCATCGACCGAAACGATATCGCCGATCCGGCCGCTCTTGACCAGCAGAAGCAGCCGGTAATAGGCCGTGGAGAAGGCGGTTTTGATGGAATCCATGAGCACGGTGCCTTTTTCCTTCGCGATCCGGCTCAGTTCCCGGTATTCGGTTTCATCCAGGGCGATCGGGGCTTCACACAGGACGTGAATGCCTGATTCGAGCGCTTCCTTCGCGTGACGATAATGCTCCAGGGGATTGGAGAGGATATAAACCGCGTCGCAGCGGGAGAGAAGATCAGAATAATCCCGGGTGACATACAGAGACGGGGCGTTCAGCAGGCTGCGGATCCGCTCGCTGCGGGCGCATACGCCGGCGATTTCGATTCCGTTGACGAAGGAGCATTCATGATAAAACTTGGTCAGGATACGGGTTTCATAATCGCCGATGAAACCCATGCGTATTTTGCGCTGCTCCGCGCGGACTTCTGAGCTGGAAACCCCCTCGGTGCGGGGAAGATAGACCACCTTGCAGTAATCGCTGAGATAATCAAATTTACCGGCCCAGTCCGATCCGACGGTAAAGATATCCACATCAAAGCGCTTGATGTCGTCGATCTTCTGACCCTCGTATTCCTCGACGATGATTTCATCGGGGATCCCCGTCTGGCGGAGGGCCTCGATCCGCTCCATCAAGGGCTGCTGGACGTTGATCTTGCCGCGGGACTTGTCAAAGTCGTCCGAGGTGACCCCGACGATCAGCCAGTCGCCCAGGGCCTTGGCCCGCTCCAGAAGGCGGATGTGCCCATAGTGGAGCAGGTCGTAGGTTCCGTAAGTGATTACTTTGGTCATGGTGTAGACTCCGTTCAGCTTAATGAAGAGTGGAGAGTTGAGAGTGATTAGTGGTTAGCGGTCCAGGTCGGAGAGTGCCTCGGTGAATCTTTCCATATATTGCCGTTCCCCGATGGAAACGCGGAGGCAGTCCCCGAAATCCCCCACACCGGGATAGGTCTTGATCAGGATCTTTTTTTCCGCCTTCATCCGGTCCACGATGCGCTGCGCCGGCGTCCGGGGCTTGATGAAGAGGAAGTTGCCGGCTTCCCCCTTATGGGGGTAACCGTTGGCATCAAGCCAGGAGACCAGGTAATTCCTGCCTTCCTGAAAACGCGCGATCAGCCCGGGGAGCATGCCGGGCGAAGTGAGCGCAGCCTCGGCAAACTTCAGGGCGAAAGCGTTGGTGTTGTGCGGGGTGCACATCTTCTGCACCATGCGGATGCCCTCCGGCCAGCCGGCGACATAACCCAGGCGGCAGCCGGCCATGGAGAAAAGCTTGGAGAAGGTGCGGGTGACAAAGACATGCTCACCCTCGAGCGCATAACGGATGAAGGTTTTCGGGTAAAAGTAATGATAGGCTTCGTCGATCAGGATGGTGACCTGTTTTTCCCGCGCGGCGGCAAGGATCGATTCAAACTCTTCGTCTGAATAAACGTTTCCCATGGGATTGTTGGGATTCAGGAGGATGAGCAGCTGGGTATCCTCTGTCAGCGCTGCGAGGATGTTCTCTACATCCATGGTGAGATCCTCATTGTAAGGGACCTTTACAAAATTCCGGCCGTACATTTCCGAATAAACCTGGAACATGAAATAAGAAGGGACGACGCCGACGATCCGGCCGCCCTCGCCGGTGAAGGCCTGAATGACATACCGGATTCCCTCGGCCGAGCCGTTGACCAGGCACAGATGAGCAATGTCCGTGTTCAGATAATCCGCGAGAACCTCGGTAAAATGCAGGGTTTCGGGATACTGGGCGACAAGCTGCGGCGTAACGTCCGCAAGGACGGAACGAATGAAGTCCTCCGGCAGGCCACCGGGGTTTTCGTTCAGGTCGAGGCGGAGATAGTCCTTCCGCTCGTTCTGGTCAAAGATCCGGTAAAGGTTCTCAACTCTGGGATTCAGATAATACATATTTTTCCCTCCGACGGGAACAATTTTAGACGATTTCAGGAAGGAAATCAAGGGATGGCGGTATTGACAAAGAATACCGCCATTGTTATTATAAAATTAATTGGGGGCTTTCCGTAAGGAAACGCACGCGCACCGCGGCCGGTGTGCCGGCTCGCGCACCGCACGCGTCAGCGCCCAACCCCTTCGGGAATAAAGTGGGAGGCATTGGCTTCTGATGAGAAAGAACGACTGACATCCGGCTGCAGAAACGCTCCGGCGGGAAACCGCGGGGGAAATGTGTTTTGTCGCCGTTTGGAGGTTGTGATCTCGCACCAGCCGAACGCCTTTTTTGTTTTGCCGTTACGAATCGCTCCTCCACAATGGCGGAACGGCGGGAACAGTCCCTTCTGTTCCACGTGCGTGTAACACAAGGGGCTGTCCCCTTGTTCCGGAAAAGGAGTGAGGATCTATGATGAAACTGATACTGGAAGCGAAGGATCTCCGGAAAGGGTACGGGGATCGGGAACTGTTTTATATTGAAAGCCTAACGGTATACGATGGGGAACGGATCGGCATCATCGGGCCGAACGGGGCCGGGAAGAGCACGCTGATTCACCTGCTTTCCGGAGGGGAAAAACCGGACGAGGGAACCGTGCGGCTCTTCGGCGAAACCGCGGTCATCGCCCAGCAGGGCATTCCGGAGGAAGACAGCGAGGGGGTTTACCGTTCCCTCTTCCGTGCGCAGGATAACCGGGAAAGCCTCTCCGGCGGGGAGCAGACCCGAAACCGGATTGCGGCGGCGTTGTCATCCCATCCGAAACTGCTGATGGCGGACGAGCCGTCGACGGACCTGGATGAGCAGGGGCTGGCCATGCTGGGAAAGCAATTGGAGGCGTTCAAAGGCGCGCTGCTGCTGATTTCTCACGACCGGGCGCTGCTCCGGCGCCTGTGCACCCGGATCTGGTGCCTGGAGAACGGGAAAGTGACCGACTTCCCGGGCGGATACGACGCGTACATCGCCGAGCGGGAACGGCAGCGGAACCGGCAGCAATTTGAATACGACCAATACAGGGCCGAACAGAAACGGCTGAAGGAGTCCGCGCAGCGAATGGCAGAGCGGGCCGCTTCCGTCAAAAAGGCACCTTCCCGCATGGGAAACAGCGAAGCCCGGCTGCACAAAAGGGAAGCCACGGACGCGATTCTGCAGATCAGCCACGCCAAGCGGACGCTGCAGAACCGGATGGAACAGATGGACGTGAAGGAGAAGCCCGTTTCCCTGCCGGAAATCCGGATGAAACTGGGCGTGGCATCCCCCATCGGCGCAAGGCAGGCTCTGGAAGTCCGGTGCGAAAGCCTGACAGCCGGCGGAGAGGTTCTGCTGGAGGGGACCGGCTTTACCTTGCCGACGGGGAGCAGGACGGCACTGACCGGAGCCAACGGATGCGGAAAAACGACGCTGCTGTCCGCGCTGGCCGGACAGCCGGCAGAGGGGACTTTCTTTGACGGGCAGATCCGGTTCAACCCGCAGGCGCGGGTCGGCTGGTTCGACCAGCATCACGAACGGACGCTGAAGCCGGAAAAGACGGTCCTCGACAACGTGCTGGAGGAATCCGTCCATCCGCAGAGCTTTGCCCGCACGGTGCTTTCATGCATGGGATTTGCGAGGGAGGACGCGTTCAAGCCGGTGCGCGTGCTTTCCGGCGGGGAGAAGGCGAAGGTCGCGTTGTCACGGCTGCTGCTGATGGACCTGAACCTGCTGATCCTGGATGAACCGACGAACCACCTGGACCTGTATACACTGGAAGCGCTGGAGGAACTGCTGAGCGGCTATGGCGGGACGATCCTGTTTGTGAGTCACGACGAAACCTTTGTGCAGAAGGTGTCGAACCGGATGGTCCGGTTTGAGGACCGGAAGCTGGTGACCTGGGAAGGCGGGCTGACGGAGCAGCAGAAGAGCAAAGAGCGCGATACGGCGCAGGAAGACCGGAAGCTGGCCATGATGCGGTTGGAGATGCGGATGGCGGACCTGAGCGCGAGGATGGCGAAGCCGCGGAAGGGAGACCGGCCGGAAGAGCTGAATGAGGAGTATATGAGGTTGGCGGAAGAGATAAGAAAGATGCGAGGGTAAAGATGGAAGAGATTACGTGGGAGTTGTTTGAACGGCAGGTGGAGGCCTGCCGGCTGTGTCCGCTGTGGGAGCATATTCAGCACAAGGTTCCCGGACAGGGAGACCGGAACGCTCCGCTGATGCTGATCGGGGAAGGGCCGGGACAGACGGAAGATGAGGAAGGGCTGGCTTTTGTCGGCGCGGCAGGCCAGCTGCTGACCCGGATGCTGGAGGCGATTCAGCTGCCGCGGGAGCGGGTGTATATCTGCAATATTGTGAAATGCCGGCCGCCGTATAACCGGGTGCCGACGCCGGAGGAGGCGGAGGCCTGCCGGATTCATCTGCGGATGCAGACCTGGCTGGTGCGGCCGAAGGTCATCGTCCTGCTGGGGAGCACGGCGGCGAAGAACCTGCTGAACCCGGAGATCCGAATTACCCGGGAGCGGGGGCTGTGGACAGAGCGGAAGGGCGTATGGATGATGCCGACGTATCATCCGTCCGCGCTGCTGCGGGACCAGAGCAAGAAACCGGAAGCATGGGAGGATATGAAGAGCCTTCGGGCGAAATTGATTGAGTTGGGATTATATCAGGATATATATGGAGAATAATGCGAGGGCTTTCCGAGTGCCCGGGGCTGCCGCCCGTTTTCCGCTGAGAAAGAGCCACTGGCTCTTTCTCCGGGCGCTCCAAACCCCTCGCGCTCCTTCGGTTCGGATAGTAAGTAAAGAAGAAATATTTAGATGGAAAAATGATTTATGAGCTACATTTGCGTACGGGATTTGGAGAAGCGGTTTATTATCCGGGAGAAGCGGAAAAAAGGCGCGCTGCTGCGGGAGAAAAAGACGGTTCGGGCGCTGCAGGAGGTTTCCTTTGACGTGGATCAGGGGGAACTGCTGGGATATATCGGGCCCAACGGCGCCGGGAAATCCACCACGGTCAAAATCCTTTCCGGGATCCTGACGCCGGACGGCGGAGAGGTGACGGTGGGCGGCCGTGTTCCATGGCAGGAGCGGAAAGAGCATGTACGGCAGATCGGCGTGGTTTTCGGCCAGCGGACCCAGCTGTGGTGGGACGTACCGATCCGGGACAGCTATGACCTGCTGAAGGATATATACCGGATTTCCCCGGAGGATTACCGGACACGCCTGGCTGAGCTGACAGAGGCCCTGCAGTTGGGCGACCTGATGCGCACGCCGCTGCGGCAGCTGAGCCTGGGGCAGCGGATGAGGGCGGAACTGTGCGGATCGCTGCTGCACCGGCCGGAACTCCTTTTTCTCGACGAACCGACGATCGGGCTGGACGCGGTCAGCAAGCTGGGACTGAGGGAATTTCTGCAGTGGGAAAACAAACAGCAGGGAACGACAATCCTTTTGACGACGCATGACATGGAAGATATCGTCGCGCTGTGCCCCCGGGTCATGGTGCTCGGGCACGGGCGGAAACTGTTCGACGGTTCCCTTGCGGCGCTGCTGGGCAGATATGACACGGTCAGGACTGTTACGGTCAGCTATGAGGAGGCGGAGGCCGCGCCGGAGCTGCCGAGCGGTATCCCCGTGAGCCGGGAAGGGAAGAACCTGACGATCACCTACTCCCCGGATGAATACGCGACGGCGGAGATGATTGCCCGGCTGCAGGCGGCCGGGACGGTGCGGGAACTGACGGTCCAGCCGCAGAATATTGACCGCCTGGTGGCGGCGATGTACCGGGAGATGGATCTATGAGAGCCTATCTGTCCGCTTTCCGGATGCGCAGAAAAATGGAACTGCAATACCGGGGCGCCGTGCTCGGCGGCGTGATCTGCCAGGTTTTTTTCGGGTTGATCCTGGTGGCGATATACCGGGCCATGTACGCGGGGAAACCGCAGGAGATTCCGCTGAGCCACATCACGAGCTATGTGTGGCTGCAGCAGGCGTTTTTCCGGATGCTGCTGGCGAGCGATCCGGAACTGACGGACAAGATCCGCACGGGATCCATCGCCTATGATCTGTGCCGTCCGCTGGATCTTTACGGCTTTTACTATGTGAGAATCATGGCGCAGAAGATGACGGGCAGCCTGCTGCGGGCTGTGCCGATGCTGGTGTTTGCGTTTTTGCTGCCGGAAGGGTGGGGGCTGATGCTGCCTGCTTCTGCGGCGGGATTTGCGTGGAGCGTGGCCGGCCTGTTTCTCGGACTGCTGTGCGTTTGCGCGCTGGAGAACATTACGATGGGATTCACGATGCGTACACTGGATGCCCGGGGAATGCAGGCGCTGCTGAACCTGCTGATGATGATCCTGGCGGGAAACATCCTGCCGCTGACGCTGTTTCCGGACAGCTGGCAGCGGGTGATCACACTGCTGCCGTACGCCCAGCTGCTGGACGCACCGATCCGGCTTTACACCGGGGATACGCCTCCTTCCTCCGCACCGGGGATTCTGCTCATCCAGGGGATATGGGTCCTGCTGTTGACGGGTGTTGGGATCCTGTTCTGGCGGGCGAACCAAAAACGGATTGAGATCCAGGGAGGCTGACGGAATGGATACGATCAGGCTTTATCTTCATTCCATGCGCATGCTGATCCGGAGCCAGCTGCAATATCCGCTTTCCTTTTTCCTGCAGACGCTTGCCCAGCTGGTGATGGAAGGCGGCGAGATGCTGGCGGTGATCCTGCTGGTGGACCGATTTGAGCATCTGAACCAGTGGGGAGCGGGGGATCTGTATTTCTTTTTCGGGCTGATGTCCGTGACTTTTTACCTGACGGAATGCTTCGGCAGGGGAATCACCGGCAATTTTCCGTACCTGGTGCGGACGGGGCAGCTGGATACTTTCCTGGTGCGTCCGCGGGGGGTGCTGACCCAGGTGATGTGCAGCGCGGTTGATCCGCGGCGGATTACGTGTATCGCGGTGGGGGTTGCCGCCCTGATCATCGGCAGCGGGATGGCGGCCATCGAATGGACCGCGGCGAAGGTGCTGCTGATGGCGGAGGCGATTCTCTGCGGGAGCATACTGATCCTCGGGTTGTTCATGATTGAAGCGATTTTTTGCATATACAGCGTTAAATCCATTGAGCTGGTGAACGCGCTGACCTACGGCGGGCGGAGCGCATGCGAATATCCGATCGATACTTATCCGCGGCCTTTGCGGGTGCTGTTCACGGTCCTTGCGCCGTTTGCGCTGACGCTGCATGTGCCGGGGGCGTGGATTTTGGGGAAGCCGTTGTTCGGCTGGCCGGAATGGGCTGTGTGGGTCAGTCCGGTTTCCGGGATTGTTTTCTTCTGGGTGATATGGGGTTGTTTTCAGAAAGCTATGAGGCATTACAGGTCAACAGGAAGTTAAGGGGGTTATTTGGGACAGGCGATTTCCGCTACGTCTTCCGTCATGCGGTGAAGAGCCTGCGCCTGGGCGGTGTCCGCGGCACGGTAATAGACCTCCTTGCCTTCCCGCCGGCTGACAATGAGGCCGCAGGCTTTCAGCAGCTTCAGGTGATGGGAAAGGGCGGGACTGGACATATCCATCATGACGGAAAGGTTCAGGACGCATTCCTCACAGTGGCACAGGAGCCAGAAGAGGCGGAGGCGGGTCCGGTCGCTCAGGAGTTTAAAGAGCTCGGCTGTGGCGGTGAAAGCTTCCTCACCGGGCATATGGTCAAAGGATTGTTCCACGGCGCTGTGGTGGTCATGGGGAAGGCTGAGAGAGGACATTCTATTACTCCTTACAGTTTGCTGACAAAAAGCGCGCGGATGGCGTTGAGGACGGCAATAATCATGACGCCCACATCGGCGAAGACGGCCAGCCACATATTGGCGATCCCCAGCGCGCCGAGAACGAGGCAGACAGCCTTGACGCAGAGCGCGAGGATGATGTTCTGATACACGATGCGCATACACTTGCGGGCGATCCGGATCGATTTGGAGATCTTGAGGGGGTTATCGTCCATGAGGACCACGTCCGCCGCTTCGATGGCCGCGTCCGAGCCCATGGCGCCCATGGCGATGCCCAGATCGGCCCGGCCCAGGACCGGTGCGTCGTTGATGCCGTCGCCGACGAAGGCAAGCATTTCCTTTTCCGGCTTTTC
>Ga0310786_10007911_pt1 | contig 13759 bp, 7 predicted proteins | sample AusTroGonzalo_MG_FD_203881 | JGI IMG/M metagenome (GOLD analysis project Ga0310786, IMG submission 203881) | Bovine rumen microbial communities from tropical cattle in Woodstock, Queensland, Australia - Gonzalo_03 (v2) (version 2) | ecosystem: Host-associated > Mammals > Digestive system >... | reverse complement strand
GTGAAGGCGACATGATGAACCTCATCAACAATCTCGCCGAAGACATCAAGGGCGACGGCGTATGGAACGACCCGAATTGGAAAATCAAGATTGCGGACTGGGTCGTGGGCTTGGATTCCAGCTGGAAATATAACGACGTGCGCAACAACGTGTCGGCTTGGGGCTTGGGGCCTGTCCCGAATTTCGAGAAGTACATGCGGGCGTTTTTCCCGATTGCCTACGGGTTTGAACCGTGTGGCGCTGCGAATGCGGGGACGGTCACGTACGTGAACCAGGGTCAGAGTGTCTATTTTGCGAACGACTACGAGCATGCGGACCATTCGAAGGTTCGATTCATCTGCGATGCAAATGGATTCCAGTGGCGCGTGGCAAATGCCATCGAGCGCGATACGGCGGGTTTCGGCCCGGGCGAATACGATCGCGAGGTACGCGAAGGCCGCGTGGATCACGACACCTACTATATATTCGATGCGGGCAAGTGGCGTGTCGCGACCCCGCAGGAGGCCGATGGCTTTACCGACATTGCCGATGTGTACGCAAACCTCAAGTCCGACGAAAAAGCCGTGTTCATCATCCGGCACAGCGAACGCACGAACGATACGGGGCCGAGCGGGCACCTGACCGATAACGGCAAGAAATATGCCCGCGATTTGGGCGCGCGTCTTGCGAAATCCGGAACGGAAGATTTCTACTACGGCTATTCGGGCTATACCCGTACTTACGAGACCTGCGAAAACATTGCGCAGGGCAAGGGGCAGGCGGTTTACAGTATCGATTCGCTTTATTACTTGGATGGCAGCTGGTACGTGATGAATGCGACTCGTGCGACTTCGTACGTTGATTCCGATGGCGGCGGCTGGGTGGTGTATTCCAAGTATGCGTTTGCTGGGGAGTATACCGATGCGTTCTACGACCTGGAAACGCGTAGCGAGCAGTTGCTCAAGGACGAGATTCTTGCGAATATCGCTAGCATGAAACGTGTGAACTTCATGTGCACGCATGATTACCTGGTGGTCCCGCTCCTTGCCTATACGACCGACGGGCATGCGAACGTGCGCTATTACGAAAAGTACCGCTGGGTCAATTACCTTGCGGGTGTGGCGATGATAATCTCTGCCGACGGTTCCGTGCGCTACATTCCCGTGAAGGGGCTTGAATCCGGGACGATGTAACAATCATTTTGGCACAAAAAAAGCCGAAATCTTGGTGATTTCGGCCTTTCGTGGATGATGCAGGGGTCGAACCTGCGACCCGCTGATTAAGAGTCAGCTGCTCTACCAACTGAGCTAATCATCCATTGTCGCTTGGACGTGCCCAATTATAGCAATTTGCGTGCGTATGGCAAGGGTCGTTTAGACTCTTTTTTTCTATCTTTTCCCGCGTTGATTTTTATCAAACAGTTCACTTAATTAAATGGACACATTCCTATATGAATGAAACAGTACAGAATGCAGCTGATTCCGCAGTAGCGAAGGCCCCGGCCGAAGCCCCTGTCGCCGAAGCGGCTGTGCAGCAACCGGCTATCGTTGCAAGCGAACCGGCGGCAAAGGCTAAGGGCAAGTTCGACGAACAGCTCGGACTCATGCTCCCCTCCGATGCGGCCCAGGTCCAGGCGCAGCTCTCCATGCCGGGTATGAATGACGACATGGTTTACAAGATCGTGGAAACCCACGGCGGTAACCATTCGATCCTCTACAAGACTTACGACCAGGCTGTGCTTGCCCGCGACGTGCGCGATTCCATCGAGAACGCCGCCGGCCACAAGGTCCTCCCGATCGCCAAGGCCAAGCTGGGCTCGACCTACTGCAAGGGCGAGTACTCCACCGAACAGGGTTGCAAGGGCGATACCGAAGAATTCGGCATCGGCTCCCTGGTTGAATTCCAGGCCACCGGTCTTATCGTGGTTATGTGCGTCATCGTGGGCCTCACGGTGCTCTGCTACGCGATGAACTTCATCATGGCCAAGCTCGGCCTCAACAAGATCAAGGCTCCGGCACCTGCGGTCAAGGCTGCTCCTGCTGCCGCCGCCGCTCCCAAGACGATCGCCCCGGCCCACTGCGACTGGGACCCGAACGCCAAGAGCGTCCACCCGGGCTTCACCAACAAGCAGCTCCAGGCATTCCTCGGCATTGCCGCCGTGGCCGCCCTGGAAGAACACCCCGGCATGAGCAACGATACGTTCCTCGCCCTGGTGACTGCCGCTGCGACCCAGGCCATCGGTCAGCCCTGCCGCGTGACCGCCTACAAGAACATTAACTCCCCTGCTTGGACGATCGTCAAGTAAGGTAAACTTTTAAAACTTAACAGGCTTATAAGCCAGGAAAAATCAAAATGAAGAAAACAGTCCGTATCAGTTTCGAAGGCAAGACCTACGACGTCGAAGTTGAAGTTCTTGATTCCGCCGTCGCCGCTCCTGCAGCCCCGGTTGCCGCTGCCCCTGCCGCCGCACCTGCTGCCGCTCCCGCCGCTGCCGGTGGCACCGAAGTGAAGTGCCCGCTCGCCGGTTCTGTGTTCAAGCTGAAGGTCAAGGTTGGCGATCACGTTGAAGCCAACCAGGAAGTGGCCATCATCGAAGCCCTCAAGATGGAAAACCCGGTCGTCGCTCCGTGCGCCGGCACCGTGAACTCCATCGCCGTCAAGGAAACCGACACTGTCGTCGACGGCCAGACTCTCATGACCATTGCCTAAGAGGTACAGATAAATGAGTTCACTCTTAAATTCGGTCGTTGAGTTCGCAGGCGACACCGGATTCGCATACGTCACCGGACCTATGGTGATTATGTGGATCGTGAGTTTCGTCCTGATGTACTTGGCGATTGTCAAAAAGTACGAGCCGCTGCTGCTCTTGCCGATTTCTCTCGGCGCGCTGGCGGTGAACATCCCGAGTGCGGGATTCTACGATGGCGGCTGGAGCATCGAAGGTATGTTTACCCCGACTGCCGGCCTCTATTACTACATCAGCCAGGGTATCCACCTGGAACTCTTCCCGCCCATCATCTTCTTGGGCGTGGGTGCCATGACGGACTTCGGACCGCTTATCGCCAACCCGCGTACGCTCCTCCTCGGTGGCGGCGCCCAGTTCGGTGTGTTCGCGACCATGTTCTGCGCTGTGGCTTTCGGTGGCTTTACTCTCGGTGAAGCAGCCTCTATCGGTATCATCGGTGGTGCCGACGGTCCGACCTCCATCTTCACTGCGAACAAACTTGCAAAGCACCTCATCGGCCCCATCGCCGTGGCTGCTTACACCTACATGGCCCTTGTGCCGCTCATCCAGCCGCCTATCATGCGCTTGATGACCAACGACAAGGAACGCAAGATCCGCATGAAGGCTCTCCGCCAGGTGAGCAAGGCCGAACGTATCGTGTTCGCCGTGATGGTGATGATCGTCTGCATCCTCGTGGTGCCCGACGCTTCTGCACTTATCATCATGCTCATGCTCGGTAACATCTTCAAGGAAGCCGGTGTCGTGGAACGTCTCGTGAAGACCTCTTCCAACGAACTCATGAACATCGTGACTATCTTCCTCGGTACTTCCGTGGGTCTCACGATGTCTGCCGACATCTTCCTGAAGCCGCAGACCATCATGATTATCGCCATGGGCGTTGTCGCCTTCGGTTTCTCGACTGCTGCCGGTCTCTTCCTCGCGAAGATTATGAACTGGTGCAGCCCGAAGAACCCCGTGAACCCGCTCATCGGTTCTGCCGGCGTGTCCGCCGTGCCGATGGCTGCACGTGTTTCCCAGGTGGAAGGCGCCAAGTACGACCCGCAGAACTTCTTGCTGATGCACGCCATGGGCCCGAACGTGGCCGGCGTTATCGGTACCGCAGTCTGCGCTGGTTACATGATTTCTCGCCTGAGCTAAGCGCGAAAACGTTGTTTGAAAGTCCCCCGGTTAATCCCGGGGGCTTTTTTTATAAGACCGTTCGCTCGTCGTTTCATGTATTTAAACCTCCGGTTCCTCGCTCACTCCCCCAAGGGCGCCATGCCCACATAAACGCTTCCTCAAAGGGGATAACTCTACTAAGGTGCTAAAGCACCAAGTATCGTATAGACGCGCTAAGTGGTCAAAGGTCGCCACCACGACTCATTAAGATGAGTCGCTTGCGGCTCACGATGCAGTTGACAGCGGTCTTAAAAGAGAGTATCTTGTTCAAGTAACAGGTAGAGGAGAACGATATGCCTGCCAAAAGATTTGTTGTCTGCGCCGTTGTTGCGGTATTAGCCGTCTTTGCGAATGCCGCTAGGGAAATTACTCCGCAGAAGCCCGAATTTGTTGAGGGCTGCTACCAGATATCGAATGCGGAAGAGCTCTATTATGCGGCTCACTATTATTTGGAAAATGATACCTGCATAAAGCTTACCGCCGACATCGTGGTAAACGAGAACGTTATCAAAGATGGCTCATTGAATGTGGCCGATACGGCGAATTTTGCTGTATGGAACGGGCTTTCCTTTTACGAATTTGCGGGAGTTTTTGACGGCCAGGGGCACACGATTTCGGGTCTCTACAACAATGATTCTACGGGTTACGAAATGGGGCTGATTTCGTCTGTTGGCGATCATTTTTACGATAGCGAAGACAAACCACAGAATCTTGTTGTTAAGGACGTTCATCTTGTAGATGTATATTTCAACGTTGGCCGCTATGATGCCGGAGGGCTTATTGCATACATAGATGCCGGGGTGAATGTGGTGATAGAACGCAGTAGCGTCGATGGAGTTATTGCTGCGTCGAGTTGTGCAGGGGGTTTGGTTGGTGAGGTGGAAAACGCTCTGCCTGTTCTCATATACGATAGCTATAATAAAGCCCGCGTGTTGGCTACAGGTTATAGTGCCGGAGGCATTGTGGGCTGTGTGGATCCTAATTGGAAAACCTATTTTGAAATGGCGAATACGTACAACGTTGGTGTCGTGTCTGCTAAGGATTACGTGGGCGGTATTATCGGAAATGTTGATATTTGGGCTGATACGGTGAAATTGATGAATGTGTTCAATGTGGGACCGGTGATTGCAACAGGTGAAAATCCAAAAGAAGTTGGTCCCGTGATAGGAGAATATTCTACTAGTCTCTTTGAGGGATCTATTTTCGACAATGTCTTTTACGTTGCTGCGGACGGGAATGGTATAGGGGTCCACATGACGGAAGAACAGTTCGCCAACGGCACTGTCGCTTCTCTAATGCACGATTATTACTACAGCGGCGTTGACGGCTCAATATGGGGGCAGAATGTCGGTGCTGACCCGCTGCCGAACTTTAGCGGAAACATTTCCGGAGCGGTAGCCTTGCCCACGATAACGCTCAGTCTCGATACGGGGAGCGCTGTTCCCTGGACTAGTGAGATTGCAGTTGGGTACCGTCACAGGATTCCTGATGTCAATCGTGAAAATTACGTGCTGTTTGGCTGGTACGACAATGCGGAACTGACGGGCGAAAAGGTGACACATGTTCCCGACACGCAAACTACCGACGTGAAATTCTGGGGTTATTATGAGCGCGTATATAAGGTGACTTTGGAAACGAGCGGGGGAACGGTACCTGTAGACAGTGTGGCGTCTTACATCCATACGGTCGGAGCGAAACTCCCGGGTGGCGCTCTGCGTGAAGGCTATATATTTGCGGGCTGGTACGCCAGGAGCGATTTTAGCGGAAACCCGGTCGATTCCATCACTTCGACAGACGAGGGCGACAAGACCTTCTATGCGAAGTGGTTGGAAATGCGCTCTCCAGAAAAGAATTCCGATGGTTGCTATGCCATTTCGGATGCTGGCGAACTTTACGGTTTTGCCGCAATCATGAACGGATCGGAGGCGGAAGATTTTGAGGAGCCGATATGCGCTGTTCTCACCCAGGATATCGTTGTCAACAAGAACGTACTGGATTCTACAGGCAAACTCAATACGGCTGAGGCTCCTGCGTTCGTGGCGTGGACTCCGATACAATTTTTGTGGGGAACATTTGACGGACAAATGCATACGATTTCGGGCCTGTTCGTCGTGGATACGCTGACGCGCGAAGATGAATATGCGGGGCTCAAGGCTTCTGATAAAAAACCGGTCGGTTTTATCAGGGTCATGGCTGGCTTAGAGGAAGAACCTGCTGTTGTAAAGAATCTAGGCATTGTGGGTTCCTATTTTATGAGCGATGCTCCGCGAGTGGGTGCTGTTGTCGGTTATGTTGTTGAATCGTGGAAGGACTATAATCTGTATGCCGAAATCAGGAATACTTTTAACACGTCTTCAGTGTATGCTACATATAAGTATGGTAATGCAGCGGGCTTGGTGGGCTATGTCGGTTCTTATTCCCACCTGCTTGTAGAAAACTGCTATAATCTTGGTAGGATTGAATCTGAGGATGATGCTGCCGGATTGGCTGGGGTTGGCGATGATGAACAAATCCGTGTTGTGAATAGCTATAACGCCGGAAATGTTTATGGTGAACGGAGGAATCATCTTGTTCTGAATATTTGCCAGTTTTGCACGTTCGATGAGGGAACAATTGTAAACAGTTATTACCTGTATAAGAAATCTTTCGGGAATACCAATGGGGAAATGGGCGGCGTATCGGTCCATGAAGATGAACTTGCCGATGGAAGGGTCGCGCTTGCCCTGCACATGGGCGAGAACGGTTCTATATGGGGACAGAACGTCGGGGTGGATCCGTACCCTGTGTTTTCTGGTGCCGTTGAAAATTCTGCTACTACGTGGTACAACGTGACATTCCATACTTTTGAAGGCGATACGGCAACCTACTTTGATCATTATGTGGCGGGGCTCTACACGTATCTTCCGGAAAAAGTCTCTGTGGAAAATGAGGACATGGTATTTGCCGGCTGGTACAAGACAGCCGATTTCGACGGTGAAAAGCAGTGGGCTATTTACCCCGAAGATGAAGGCGACCTCAAATTCTATGCCAAGTATGAGTTGAGACCGTTTGATGTCTATGTGAAGCCTAACAGCTGGGCTTTGGGTAAAGTCGTCGGCCTTGAAGATGATGACAGGGGCTCGTACAAGTATGGAACGGAAGTCACCTTTGAGGCGCGTCCGTACAGCGACTCTGAATTCCGCTATTGGGAAGACGATGCTACGAATACGAACCCGGTTCGCACAATCACAGTCCTTCACGATACGACTATCGTTGCGGTATTCTCCGTGAAGCAGTCGAGCTCGTCTAGCGTAATCGAGTCCAGTTCCTCGTCTGCTCCGCGTTCGAGTTCCAGCGTGCCGCGGTCCTCCAGCAGCGTCAAGAGCTCCAGCAGTTCTGTGCCGAAGTCTAGTTCGAGCAGCGCAAAGTCCAGTTCCAGCGTTACGCCGCGGTCCAGTTCTACGGTTGTGTCCAGCAGTTCTGCCCCGAAGTCCAGTTCTTCTGCGAAGTCCTCTTCTTCTACGGTGAAGCCCAGCAGTTCTTCCAAGAAGGTTGAATTCGGCTGCGTAAACTGCGAGGATGCCTTATCTGAAATGGCACAGGCGCCGTCGTTCTCGGTGACTGCATCCGGGCGCAATATTCTGGTGTCTGGTGTTGCCGTAAATGCGGCCCGCGACTATACCCTATTCGACACGCAGGGGCGCGTACTCCGCAGGGGCGTTGTAGATGGCGCGAACTTCGCCATCCCTGTTGAGCGCGCGGGCAACTACCTGGTCCGTATCGACAACCAGGTGCGTCGCGTATCCGTGCGGTAGCGTGATATCTGTACCCCATTGTACCTATAAAACGAGTCACTAAGGCGGATTTATAGGTAATTGCGGAAGGCTTCTTTTTTCTCGTACCTATAAAAGCGTTCAAAAAAGGTCTTTTATAGGTACTTTTTTTGAAAAATTACGCATATACTAACTGGAAATACCTATAAAACAGAATATTTGCGTTGTTTGTAGGTGCTTTTTTCATGTAACACGCTTCATGGAGTGGCCAAAAGGTTGTTTTGTACCTATAAAACGAGATTTTTGGCTTTGTTTATAGGTACGAATAGCAAAAACGCCTTCTTGTTTCATGAATTCCCGCGTTTTGTTTTATGGATTACTAAAAATCTTTCTGCAAAACAATAAAATGCTTAAATTTGCTTAAAATCGCTATTTTTGTTTTAACAAAAACGTTGCATGCCGCTCTGCAATTTCCTATTTTATTGTCATGATGAAATCGGTTGTTGAATACAAGGACTACCGCGAGTACGTTTTGGATTACTACCGCGAGCGCAAACGGACGTCTGCGTTTACGTGGCGCGAATTCGCCAAGATTGCCGGATTCGCATCGGGGTCGTACTTGAAGCTTGTATGCGATGGCAAGACGCGGCTTCGAATAGAAGGAGCGAAGAAAACCGCACTTGCAATGGGATTGCAGGGCTTCGAGTACGACTACTTTATTTTGATGGTGCGCTACGAAAGCGCAAAGACGGATCGCGAGAAAAAGAAATGCTTCGAAGAGATGGAAGCATTGAGCTCGGCGCACAACGTGAAGATTCTCGGGAGCGAATTCTACACGTTCTACGAAACCTGGAAACATTCCGTAGTCCGCGAATTGGCGGTGGCGATGCCGGGGGCAAAACCGCACGAAATCGCGAAGGTGTGCAGGCTCCCGATCTCGGCTGCCGAAGTGAGCGATAGCCTCAGGTTCCTCGTGAAATCGGGGTTCCTCACGATGGATATCAAGGGCAATTACCACCAGACGAACCGTTCGCTTACGACGGGCCGCCTGAAGGTTATCTCTGTGGCGGTGCATTCGCTTTTGCGCCAGATGGGCGAGTTCGCTCTCGAAGCCCTCGACAATTTGCCTATTTCGGAACGCCATTTTAGCGGCCTTACTATGGGCATGACCGCCGAAAGCTACGAGAAGGTCATAGAGGAACTCGCGGAATGCCGCAAGCGCATCGTGTCGATTGTCTCGGCCGATAAAAGTGTGGAAAAAGTGTGCCGCTTGAACATGCAACTTTTCCCGCTTACGGAAAATATTAATGATGGTGCGAAAAGCACGGGGAAAAAGGAGTCTGGAAATGAGTAACAGTTTGGATTATATGAAAAAGTTTTTTGTGGGTCTTGGCGCTCTCGCTTTTGGCGGGGCGTTCTGGGCCTGTTCTACTTTTGAAACTGCCGGTACGAGCGAGGAATCGGAAGGCATTGTCGCGCTTTCGGGCAAGAAGTTTGCGGGCGCTGTACAGAAGGGCCCGTTTGTAGAGGGTTCCGACGTTATCCTCAGGGAAACATCGGAAGAAGGCAACCTCGAGCCCACGGGTAGGGAATTCTCTACCAAGGTTATTAACGACGGTGGCGACTTTACGTTTGACAGCCTTGATTTGAAGAGCCAATATGCGCTTCTTTCTGCCGAAGGCTACTACACTCACGATATCAGCGGCGTGCGCTCCCATTGCGTGCTGCATCTTAATGCGGTGACAAATCTGGAAAAGCGCAAAATCGCAAATATCAACTTGCTGACGCATTTCGAATACAAGCGCGTGCTGAAACTGGTCAAGGATGGCAAGACCTTTGCCGAGGCCAAGAGGCAGGCCGCAGAGGAATTGTTCGGCGCATTCGGGGTGGACCTTCGCGTAACTTCTGCGGAAGACTTGGATATCTACAAATCTTCCGATGCGGACAGGACTCTTTACCACATCAGTATCTTTGTGGATACGCAGGGCTTCTACTATCCTATGGACGTGGATGATGATGAATGGGAGTTTAAGCAAGATACTGCCAATATCGACTGTGCCGCATTGCAGGCTTACGTTGATTCCTATGCCGATGACCTGGAAGATGACGGGATTCTCAGCGATTCCTTGATTGCGCCTCTTGCTTACGATGCCTATATCACCAATCACTATTTTGGCAACGTGATGTATAGCAGAGAGGTCGGCTTGGAAGGCAGAGATGAATACGACCTTATGGCGGAGCGAACCTACTTCTACGAACTGGTGCTGGACCACTACCTTGGCTTTGAAGAATGCACCGACAAGCGGTGGGGAGAATCCAGAAAGCTCGATAAACCGTTCGGGAACTATAACTATGAAGAATACCGGACGGAATATGTGAACCCGGCTTACTTCCTTTGCGACGGTAGTCGCTGGATGTTTACGACAAAGGGACATCTCGATTCCCTTAAAATGCCCATACCTCATGGGTCGGGAATCATGACCGATCCGCGTGATGGCCATAAATACAAGACGGTGAGTTTCGAATTCGAAGGGGCAACGTATGAGTGGATGGCGGAAGACCTCATGTACATCGAAAAACCTTCGGTCAAGCATTCCAGAAGGGGTGGCGTAGATGCCGTTGCCGATGGAATCTACAGTTGGGCGGAAGCCATGGGGTATAGCGAAAGCTATATGTCGCGTCCGGTTCCCGAATCCATGAAGGATTCCCTCCATCAAGGCGTCTGTCCTGCCGGCTGGCATATCTCCAGCACCAAGGATTGGAAGATATTGATTGCGTATGTCGGCAGTTCCAACAACCTGCTTAACGAATATTGGAGAACGGATGCGGAAACTGCATCTGCTAAGGATCTGATAGGCGTGTTCTACAATAGGTTCGACTTTAACCTTGTGCCGATGGACAAGAAGTATCTGAAACTCTACTATCACACGTATAGGCATGAATCTTTCGTGAAAAAGGAGCGTGACGAGCTTGATTCGTTGCTGCATTATTTCGAAGAAATCGGTGATGAAGAAGAGGCGTCTTGGGTTAGGTATCAAATAGACGATTTTCGTATAAACTATAGTCTTGACGATGCCTCTTTTAATATCTCTATCGATTACGGCATGACGAGCGAAGAACGGAGAACGAAAGGTCGTGTCCGCTGCGTAAGGAACTAAAACATTCTGTAAGAAGGGGAAAAGAGGGGAAACCCCGCCAGCGATGGCGGGGTTTTTGTGTTGTGAGACTGTTCGCCATGTTCTGGGAACATGTACTGCATGTTCTAAAATGCAGAATTTTTTATAAAAAGCCAAAAAGTGGTAAAATTTGCCCAAAAACGCTAATTTTATGTTCTGAAATGAGAAAATGAACCTATATTTGATACCATGAAGGAAATCGTAGAATATACAGATTACCGCAAGTTCATTCAGGACTACTACGATGAACGCAAGCGCTGCTCCGCGTTTTCGTGGCACGCGTTTGCCCAGAAGGCGGGCTTCTCTTCGGATGTCTACCTGAAGTATGTTTGCGAGGGGAAAAAGAATCTGAGTATCGGTGCGGCCGGGTCGGTCGCGAACGCTATGGGGCTCGCGGGTTTCGAGAGCACCTATTTCGTGCTGATGGTTTCTTACGCGCATGCGAAGGGCGACAAGGCGAAACGCGCCGCCTTCGAGGAACGCTGTGCATTGGCGCAGGCGCACAAGGTGCGTGTGCTCGGCAAAGAGGAATTCGATTACTTCAAGTCATGGAAAAATCCGGTGTTGCGCGAATTGGCTCCGCACATGCCTGGGGCAAAACCGCTCGAGATGGCGCATGCCTGCAAGCAGGATATTTCTGCTGCGGAAGTGTCAAAGACGCTCGATTTTTTGGTAAAGGCGGATCTCCTGAAGAAGGACAGAAACGGCAATTACCATCAGACAGAAAAATCCGTGTCGATGGGGCCAGTGGATGCTGTGCCGGTGGCGGCGCGCGAAATGCAGCGCCAGATGGGGGAGTTTGCGGTAAAGGCACTTGACATGCCGCTTTCGGAACGCGACATGTCGGGCCTTACGCTTGGGCTTACGCGCAATGCGTACGAACGCATCAGAAAAGAAATTGCGGATTTCCGCCGCCGCATTGTGGCGATTGCGACAGAAGACGAAGAAACCGAACAGGTTTACCGCATGAACTTGCAGCTGTTCCCGTTGAGCGAACGCCTGGAAAAGAAAAAAGGGGTTAAATTTAAAGGAGAGGAACGAAATGAAAAATAATTTGCGTGACATTGTTCGCGGTGGCATTCTTTGGGTTATGTCGCTCGCCTTTGTGTCAATTGTCGTGACGGCGTGTTCCGATGACGACAGCGGGTTTGCGGGAGGCTCTACGGAGGATGCCGGTATCATTGCCGACCTGAATGTGGCGGGCGTGACGCAGAAGGGCCCGTTCGTGAAGGGCTCCGCCGTGACAGTGCAGGGTATTGACTGCAAGACGCTCAAGTTTACGGACGAACTTTTCGAGGGTGAGGTCAAGAGCGACAAGGGCGACTTTAGCGTCGAGGATGTCTCGCTCAAGTCTACGTGCGCGCTGTTTGAGGTGTCCGGCTATTATCTCAACGAGGTTTCCGGCAAGAAGTCGGCGGGCGAGATTACGCTGCATGCGCTGACCGACTTGAAGGACCGCAAGAACGTGAACATCAACGTGCTTACGGAACTGGAATACGAACGCCTGATGTTCCTCGTGACGGAAAAGAGCAAGAAGTTCGCGGAAGCGAAGGCGCAGGCAGAAAAGGAAGTGCTTGCGGCATTCGACATCAAGGGCGACTTCGTGGAGTTCGAGAACCTGAATATCTTCGAGTCGGGCGACGAGAACGCGGCGCTGCTTGCCGTGAGCGTAATGATGCAGGCAGAAACGAATGACGCGGGACTTGTTACGCGTATGGAGAAGTTCGTAGAATCGTTCGCGGAAACCGGCAAGTGGAAAGATTCTACCACGAAGAATGCAATTTCGGAATGGGCTATCGAGGCCACGGCGAACGGCAGGCTTGATTCTATCCGCAAGAATGTCGAAGCTTGGGACCTCGGGGATACCGTGCCCGCCTTCGAGAAGTTCATCGAAGCCTACGCGGACGGCGACAGTGTTGTCTTGATTGTCACACCGAAGTCGAGCAGTAGTAAAAACGGTGATGCCGGCACATCGGCCGGCATGACATCCAGCAGTTCTTCCCAAGACACGACGTACAATGCCGAAAAGAATACCCTGACGGATACCCGCGACGGCCAGGTTTACAGGACCGTAAAAATCGGCGATCAGGTGTGGATGGCGGAAAACTTGAACTTTGAAATAGATTCCAGTTTCTGCTATAATGATTCTGCTGAATATTGTGCAAAGTATGGTCGTCTTTATGTTTGGACTGCGGCAATGGATGCATGCCCTAGCGGCTGGCATCTGCCCGATCTCGCGGAATGGAAAACGCTGTTCGCTGCGGTCGGTGGGGATTCGGTTGCAGGCGCGAAACTCAAGTCTACGAGTGGCTGGAATAGTAACGGCAATGGTACGGATGATTTCGGCTTCACTGTGTTGCCTGCTGGTGGCAGGAGTAGCAAGGACTTTGTGGGCGAGGCTGCTGCCTTCTGGACTTCTGAATGGTACGATGAGTACGATGATTATGCGTATGGTATAAGATTGTACACGGATACCATTGTACGCAAGTTCAACAGCAGAAAGTATATCGGGAGTTCGGTCCGTTGCTTGAAAGGCGAATCCCCAGTGGCAGTATCTAGCTCCAGCAACGGCGTGTCCAGCAGTTCCGGTGTTTATGAAGGATGGAGCTGGGATGTGCCCAAGGAAGCGCACCTGAATCCGGATATCAAGTACGACTCGATGGTTGACCCGCGCGACAAGCAAGTGTACAAAGTTGTAAAAATTGATGTGCCAGATGCAAATTATTCGCAGGTGTGGATGGCTGAAAACCTGAACTATGCCGATAGCGCCAAGACTCCGAGCTTGAAGGGCGGCAACTGGTGCTACAATAATGATGAAAAAAATTGCAAGGTAAGTGGTCGTTATTACAGCTGGGCTGCTGCAATTGACTCTGTTGCCTTGGCGAATGATTCGAAGGAGCCGTTGGTTTGCGGCTATGGCAAAAAGTGCGGACTTGATCGCGCTGTGC
>Ga0310786_10007910_pt1 | contig 13760 bp, 10 predicted proteins | sample AusTroGonzalo_MG_FD_203881 | JGI IMG/M metagenome (GOLD analysis project Ga0310786, IMG submission 203881) | Bovine rumen microbial communities from tropical cattle in Woodstock, Queensland, Australia - Gonzalo_03 (v2) (version 2) | ecosystem: Host-associated > Mammals > Digestive system >... | reverse complement strand
CGTTCAGTAGCAGCGACACATGGTCCCTGACCAACGGTATTTCAAGATTTGCCTTGCTGGTCAGCGCACCGATGCTTGCCGAACCGGTGAGTTTCCGCATATTGGCCTCCTTCGAGTAGACCCTTAACACGCTGCTGATCCTGCCACCATATTCTACAGGAATACTCGATTTGAACAGCTCTACATCCTCAACCGCATCCGAATTGAACGATGTGAACAGGCCGAACAGATGCGACGGGTTATACACCGTACCGCCGTTGAAAAGAATGAGGTTCTGGTCCGTCGCGCCGCCTCGCACATTATAGCCGCTTGAGGCTTCACCAACGGTAGTGACACCTGGCAACGTGAGTACGACTTTCATGATGTCAGACTCGCCGAAGGCCGACGGGATATTCTTCAGGATCTGGGGTTTGAACTTCTCAGAACCCATCATGACGCTTTCCACCGTCGACTGACGGCCGCCAACGACAACGATCTCGGCAAGTTCCTGGTCATCGGCTATGCTTGCCCTTGCTTTCTTCACACCTGGCACGACATAGACCTTCGTATTGGCCGAGGCATCTGACATCGCCAAAGAGTCGCTGTCAAGAACAGGAATGCCTGTGATAAGTTCTTTTTCATCGATATCTAGAAGTGAGGGGTGAGAGGTGAGAGGTGAGAGAATAGACTCTTCCCTTGAGTCTGCCACTGAAACTAATCTCTCACCTCTCACCGCTCGCTCGGCTTTGACGCTTGGCTCGTCCAAGAATCTCTCACCTCTATTTATACTCTCAACCACCTTCACCAGGCTATTCTCACGCTCACGCTTTGAAAAGGACAGATGGTTCTGTCTGGTAAAATGTCTGATCTGCTTCTTCTGTTCAGGAAAGAGCTTCGCAATGTCCGATGCACGCTTCACGTGATACACACCGCCGTCTGAAGTCATGAGGGTATAATACTCCTCGACAGTAAGCGTCTTTAGATATTTCTTACCATCAAGCGTGATTTCACGGTCAAAAGTCTTCCATACACTATGATAAAGACGAATGCCATTTTTGCTGCCATCACAAAGCAGGGCCGCAAATCGTAAGCTGTCCTCCGGGTCACGCACATATCTGTGGCCATCCATCTCAAACCAGTCAATATATTCTTGCTCGGGGATACAAAGCACTCTTTCCACGGGAGGGAGAACAACAACACATTGCTTCAATTGGTCAAAACGCAGTTGCACATCGTCATAGACCACACCATAATAAGAGATACGGCCTTTATAGAGATCAGCATTGTCTTTATAATAAGGAATGTCATACCACAACGATTTCTGGTACTGAGGTTCAACCACCCCTACATATAGGCGGGCGAAATCAGAAGCAGAGGAAAAAAAATCCTGAGCTCCAACATGCTGTATCGCTGCCATTATAAAGACAAATACCAACCTATACTTTTTCATCTTTTTCCATCTGCTTGAAAAAGCGATATGCCCAGGTCAGTCGAACACCCGACTAAACTCCTCAACGCTGATCTTGACAGGTTCAACCATAAACTCCGGACGGTTATAGCTCTTCAGAAGGCTGATATGCAGTTCGGGGTCTTCCTGAGGCAGGAGGAAGGCCTTGGAAACTTTCCCATTGTTGAAATAAGCGAAATAGACACGGCTGTAGTTGTCATCATCACGACGGCTGGCAATCATAATCCAATGGCCATTGCTCGACCAGGATGGATAGCTATCGGAATAGCCTTTGCTATTGAGGAGGGAGAGATCGATGGGCGTCGTGTTTTCCGCATTGAGGGGCGTGCCAGTATACTGTTCCAACGGAATACAGACGATGTCGCCATCATGGTGCCTGCTATGGAAACAGCCATACTGCCCTATGGCAAACAACAGATAGCGGCCATCAGGGCTGATGCGTGCCAACGTGACACTCTTATCGTCCGATGCAGCATCATACACCAACTCCTCTTCACCAAAGCCATGCGTTGCCAAATCAAACGAACGGCGATAGAGATTGTATTGTATCTTTGCATAGGTGGTTCTGATGTCCTGACCGTCCATTTCTTCAGGCAAGGGAACAGACTTGCCGTAATAGAGGTATTTGCCGTCGGGCGACCAGGTAGGATAAATCTCCAAAAGGATGGAATCGTTGCTGACGATGCTCACAGAATCAGTCTCCACATCATAAAGAATCAGGTCACTGGCCAGATCGTAAACCTCGATTTTGTTAGGATTGGACGTATGGAACGCCTGACGCGTCTTATTGGTCGAGAAGGCGACCAACTTTGCGGTAGGATGCCATGAGGGATAGACACCTCCGGAGATGGTGTAGTCGCGTTTCATGTTGACCCTCGAGACCTTACCGTCGTTCACGATGACAGTACCAGCATTAGAGAGACGCACGTGAAAGAGCATATTGTCGGTCTTGTAGTTCTGGTAGCTGTGGCAGTTGATGCACTGGCCTTTCTCCCTGTCATTCATGGTAATCTCGTTGTTGAAGATCTGTGACTCTTCAAACGTGGTAATGTTGCGCTGGGCAATCTCCATGTAGGTCCATGCGACATACGACGGCTCGATGAGGCGATACGACAGGTATTCGTCGATAGGATCCTCGACCACCCGAATCTCAAACGGACTGAACGACAGCCACTCGTTCTCTTTCTGTCCCCAGACCTCAACCTTGATGCTTTTGCCTTTCGAGGCATCGAGCATGGCATGCCATTCCTCCTCGGGGATCTGCACCTTCACACCATGGCCGTATGTCTGCTGTTGGCCGTCGGGCGTGGTAAGACGTGCCACGCACGCCTCATACTCATCTGCAGGGAGCATGAAGTTAAGTGGTGCGATGTTGCAAGGCACGGTGACATTGCAATAATCGGGGAAGATGGCAGGCAGGCTCTTGACGGTTTTACTTGAAGACGGCACATCAGGATGATTGGCACACGATGACAAGAGCAGCAGGGTTGCTGCCAAAAGCAGGAAATAGGAATGGATATATCTTTTCATAACTTATGATGCAACTTCATGTCCAACATTACCACGTATATTAATAGGTTTCCGTCCGAAGAGGTTATACCACCAATAGGTGTCTCCAAATTCGTCACGCATTGCCTCACCAGCCTGTTCAAGTGTCATACCAGGCTTCACCTTTTCTTCCAAAGCCGCCCAGAACTGTTTGTAACGGTCGAAAACAGACTGCTCAACAGGGAGCATCATACGTTTTTCCTCTGGGGCTTTATCCATAAACAGGATATAAGCCTCCATCGCATGCAGCGGGAACTGCTCATCGAGATGCAACTGTACAAAATTGCGCAGCGATGCCCAGAAACGACGTGAGTCGCAACGCATCATGGCATAAAGCAATGCCTGCTCTGAGGCCACCTTACTGTCGGATTCGTACCAGAGACTGATGCCATTGACAAGATAGCTATCGCTGTTCTCAACGCCTGTGAGCTCATCAGAATAGCATTTCTGCAGTTCCTTGATCTTCTCCGTGATAGGCGCCGGTTGCCAGTTAGCATAGAAGGGGCTATGGTGCAAGATGGTCGTATAGCGTTCTACCAGTTTTTGATCGCCTACAGCCAGGGCACAGCGGGCAAGCATCTTCAGGTAGAAGGGCGAGAAACCCGCCTGTATGGCATTTTCGAAATTCAGACGGATGGCTTCATTCATCATACCATAGTTATAGTACACCAGAGGCGATGCGATGTCCAAAAGGGTGACATGGAGCGTATCGGGGTTGTAAATCTCAGCAGCATTATTGCCCAATTTGAACGAACGGTCGAGCAGACCGCCTTCGTTCATCAGAGCAATATTCTTCAAAAACATCATCGTGCTCGTTGGTTTCTTGTTCTCTTCAGCTATACGAAGCACCCCTTTCCAGTTGTCGTCGCAGGCAATGCGCACCATGTGCATCTCGTCGATGTAGTTCTTATCATGAAACATGAGCGACGAAGTAAAAATAATGCTTGCCAAGGCACATAACACAGGCACGAACCACTTAGCCAGATACTTGCTACACAGCGGAATGAGCACCGTAACGATACCAAGTACCCAGAATGGGATGGCAAGATGCGGGCAAACGTCACTTGGCGTCACGAAACGGGGGAAACCTGCCATCACGACATCGTCGGCCTTCAGATTCGAATAGAACTGCGTATGCCAGATGCTGGCAGTAAACACAACCAGTAACAAGCCCAGGAGTTCACGCCAGGTGGGTTTCTCTACGAGGGCGAGACAAAGCACGAAAAGCAAAGCAAACCATCCTAAAACGGGATAGAGGCATACGGCAATCACATACCAGACGAGATGCCATTTGCGGGGTGTAGTGCTTCGGGCTGCCCACAAAAGCAGCAGCATAGCAAGATAGCCAACCGACTGCGAGAACCAATAGCCTCTGATGGTGGAGATATAGATCCAATAGCCCTGATTGACAACCGATGTGAGCAGACAGGCTACAGGCAAAAGCATCAGCGCAGAGGCACTGTCTTTTAGCCGGAATGCCTTGGAACCTACATAAAAAATGAGGACCCAGATAATCATCAGCACACTTGCACCTATCGACGGCCTATAACATAGTTGTGTTAGCCAGGCGCCCACATACTGCATCAGGCCGAAGGGCTTCGACATAAGTGTCTGGAAGAAGGGCGCTCCGAAGATGAATTCGGAACGGTCGTGTGCCGTATAGAGGACCTCCAGATTAATGTATAGGATATATACGACAAACAAAATGAAAGCCAGCAGACTTCCATAGAGAATGGCATCAGATACTTTGTTTGTTTTATTCATATTTGTTGTGCTTCTTTTCGCTGCAAAGGTAGTAACAATATTTAGAATCCCCAAACTTTTTCCTGAAAAACTTAATTACCACATAAAAAGAGGGCACGTCATCATGACATGCCCTCTTGAACTTATACTAATAAGGAATGATTACTCCTCGTAGTACACAGCGTTGAGTGTCATAGAACCGCTGTAGAGCATCAGGTCGAGGTCACGACCTTCACCACCCTTAGCGCACTGGTCAGCCATATCCTGAGTAATCTGGAGCTCATTCAGACCAGAATTCCACTTCACGTGATCATAATAGGTAGCACTCCACCAACCGTTCATAACCTTCAGATCGAAGTCAGCGCTAACGTCTGATACGTCGAAGATCAGGGTCTTCAGGCCAAAGTAAACATCATCGGGGATAGTGGGCAGGTGTGCACCCTCAGTTGAGCTGAAACGCATAGCTGCTGCATCCCATGCACCGGGCTGGAATGGCACATCCTCAGACTCGAAACCAGGTCTTGGATAGATGTAATACTTTACCAGCGGGTCGGTGATTTCCTGACATGAAACAGGGTAATCAGCGGTAAGCACGGTACCATCAGGACAAAGAGCTGTCAGGGTAATGGTATGATCACCGAGCTTCATCTTCTTCTTGGCGTAGTTACCAAGCAATTCCTTACCAGCGAAATCCCACTTAGCGTTGACAGGTGCTAAAGTCTGGCAGGTAATCACATTACCATTCAGGCCGCTGCCAGCCTTGTCAACAGTAACTGTTGTCTTCGCCTTAAGCTCATCAAGCGTGATGTGGCCGCCATTGCTGATATCCTCATGAGTAGGATCGCAAGCTGCGAAAGCACATACTGCGGCAACGAGCAAAAATAATATCTTTTTCATATTGTTTACTTATTAAATATTAGTATAAAACTTTATATGTCCACTCAGACGCAGGCGTATTCTCATCCCAGCCTGGGTTCTGCTTCATCTTACCATTCATCAGAGTCATCTGAGCCTGAGGCTTCGGCAGGAAGCCGTTGGTATCAGCATAACGCTTTGCCCAAGAACAGGTCATGTGTTCCAAAGAAACCTTTGCATTGTGCTTACCATAGCAGGTAATCTGCTTACCCTTCTGAGCCTGGAGAGCCTGAGCAGCGTATGAGTTTTCGCCTGAGTTAATACCAGACCAACGACGCATATCGTTGAAACGAAGACCCTCTAATGCAAACTCCCAACGACGCTCATCCTGAAGCGCCTTCAGAGAGTAAGAAGTTGTCAGAGGCACACCAGCACGGGCCTGAACCTGATTCATGTACTGAACATCACCAGTGAGCTCAGAGAGCATCAGCAGCACGTCAGCATAACGCATCAGATAGTAGTCCTCGAAGTGGTCACCCTGCTGCTCGTTAGCAAGATGACTGCCAGGATAGCCTTCACACATTGACCACCATGAGTTGTTATCCTTAGCGCAAGCGTCAAGGTTTACATCAGCATACTTCTTAACAGCATAGCCAGACTCCTCATTGTCGTCCTTCTCATAGGTATAGGCTTCGAGTTCATTATCGAGGTCAATCAGAGAAGCTTTCTTACGAAGGTCCGTATAATTACCTCTTCTCTCAGCATCTGTCCAGTCGTCCCAGATATTGCAGGAAGGCGTACCCTGACCCCAACCCTGGTTGAAAGGATAAGTCTTGTCACGACGACCGTTATCATTGGTAGCACCGTTACGAAGGCCCCAGAAACAAGAGAGATAGTTAGAGTACATACGTGGGTTGCAATATGTACCACCGATACCCCAATCGGAGGCATTCATAAACTGAATCTGGAAGATCTCCTCAGTGTTACCATTACCCATACCGGGCTGGTCGAAGCAGTTCTCACGCTTCATGTCAGCGATGAACTCGTATGCATGGCCTACGCCATCATGAGCCTCATCCCACAGCAGACTGTTAGAATACTGCCAGAGTGAACGGAAGTCCTCACAAAGCTTGTAACCACCATTGGAAACGATGTCCTTCAGGTCATTTACAATATCAGCCTTAGAAAGCGTACCGCCGTTGCAACCCTCCTGTTCTACAAGCTGAATCGTAGCATCACCAGTAGAGAGATCAGTAACCTTCTTATAGAAACCGGCCCAGAACATATATGCACGAGCAATGAAAGCCTCAGCAGCAAACTTGTCTGCATGACCTGAACCATTGGCTCTCTCATTAGGCTTCATCAGATTCTTTGCAGAAACGAAGTCTGAAAGGATCTGAGGATAGATAGCCTCCTCAGCACTTGCCTCCTCCCACATGTCCTCTGTAATCACAGTAGTAGTAATCAGAGGTACATCGCCATACAACTGGCTGAGCCACATATAGTAGAGACCGCGCATGAAGTAGCCCTCACCCAGCAGTTGATTGCGCTGTGCCTTCTGAGCCTCAGACCACTGAACGTTGTCGATAGTCTCAATCTGGTTGTTGGCGCGTGAGATACCACCATAGAGAAGGATGAAATCCTGCTCATACTGGTTAGCGCTTGCAGTTGTGAAATGATGCAGCGACTTAGCCACATTGTCCTGCAAACCGCCACTTCCGTAGCAGTCGTCAGACATGAGACACCACCAATAGAAAGGATTATTCAAGATACCGCTCTGGTCGCCGCCACCCAGTGTACCCATGATACTATAGGTAGCTGCATTCAATGCCTCTACATCTCCAGGCTTGCCCGGGAATGTAGCTGCAGTCAACTCTGTAACGCGCGGATCGGTGTCCAGCATGTCGTTACAGGATGTAAACATAGTTGCTGCTGACAAAACAGCTAACGATGATAAAATATATTTCTTCATAACTTTAAATCTTCAATTTTTCAATCTTAGAACTTGATACTTGCACCTACCAAATATGTACGAGACGGCGGGTAGAGACCCAGGTCGATACCAGATGCCCAACCGCTACCACCTGCTGAGTTACCTACCTCAGGATCGAGGCCGGTGTAACCGGTGAAGGTCATGAGGTTCTGAGCCTGAACGTAGAAGCGGAGCTGCTGGAACGGACAACCCTTCCAGAGATGCTTGAAGTCGTAACCGAGTGTGACGGTCTTGATCTTGAAGTAGTCAGCATCCTCCATGTAACGGGTAGATACCCAGTTGGTGTTCTCACTACCAGTACTTGAGATACGTGGCTGGGTGTTTGAAGTACCCTCACCATACCAGCGCTCCAGGATTGTGGTGTCGTAGTTCTGGTAAGGCGCATCACTGAATGAACGGTAAGAACGCATGATCTGCTGACCGAATGCACCGGCACCGTTGATAGCGAAGTCAAGACCCTTCCAGGAAAGGCCGAGGTTGATACCAAGCATGATGTCGGGGTTAGGATTACCGATCTCATGACGGTCACAAGCGTCACCCTCAGAATAAGTCAGCACACCATCACCATTGTAGTCATCCCAGATGCAGTCACCAGGCTGTGCGTTGTCAAGGACGGCCTTGCCTGCCTGACGTGCAGCCTCAATCTGCTCCTGATTCTGCCAGATACCGCTGTAAGACATGCCATAGAAATAACCGATGGGCTTGCCTTCCTCAGCACGGTAGATATACTCAGTACCCTGTGAGAGCACACCACTCGGACCATTGATATAGTGGTTGTCGTTAGCGATACGGGTAACCTCGTTCTTATTGGTAGCAAAGTTCACGCCTACGTTGTAGCTGAAGTCCTTGCCGATCTTGTCGTTCCAGGTGAGGGAGATCTCGATACCGGTGTTCTCCACGTCACCACCATTGATGGCTGCAGGATTGGTACCATAGATAGCAAGCAGGTTACCACCGATCAGCCAGTCCTTCGTGGTCTTCTTATACCAGTCGAAGGTTACACCCAGACGGCTGTTGAGGAAGCGGGCGTCGAAACCTAAGTCGAGCTGCTCAGAGGTTTCCCAAGTCAGGTCAGGATTAGGTACGATGTTAGCATAAGCACCTACGTTTGGTTTAGCAGCGACAGAGGAAGCCATGTCAGAACCGAACTTATAACCGCTATCGCCAGAGTCGCCAGACAGAGCGATCGTAGCCAGATACTGGTACTTGGAGATATCTTTATTACCGTTCTGACCCCAAGATGCGCGGATCTTCAAGAAGTCCAACCAGCTGTTGGTACTTGCCATAAATGGCTCGTTGCTGATTACCCAACCTGCAGATACAGATGGGAAGGTACCCCAGCGCTTGCCATCAGTGAAGATACTTGAACCATCACGACGTACGGTAACGGTAGCCATATATTTCTCGTTGTAGTCCCAAGTCAGACGGCCGAACCAAGAAGCGAGATATTCCTCATCATTGGGCTTACCATTAAGTGTGGCATTGCCGAGGTCTGTGCTGAAATTAGACAGCCATGCAGAATCCCAACCCTTCAGTGTTGCGAGCTGCTCGCCATAGTTAACCTTGTTAGATCCACCAACGTTAAAGCTCCAAGCAGTGCTCTGGAAGGTCTGACCGACCATGGCGCTGATCTTATGACCGGAAATAATAGGAAGATCATAAGTCAGGGTATTTTCAACTGACCAGTTCGTATTCAACCATGCACTCTGGCTCACACTATAGACAGGAGAAGTAGCATTACCATAACCAGAAGAAACAGGTTCGCCATAGTTGCGATATCCACCTGAACCCCAGTTATAGTTGAACTGAGAACGGAATCTCAGGCCCTTGATAGGCTGGATGGTCAGGAAAGCAGTAGCGCTGGTATTGATGTTGCGGCTCTCTGCCATAGAGTTGAAGCCACCCTTCATGAGGTTCTCCCAAGGATTGCTGAACAAAGAAGCATTCCAACCCTGACCATATTTGACTGGGCTATCTCCTTCAAAGTCCTGATAATAATAGATGTCGCCATTGTCAGCGTACTGTGGTACGAGCGGGCAAGTCTGAAGCAGGCTGTGGATATAGCTCCAATACATACCGTCCTCAGCCAGGTCGTGACTGCGGGTGTAACCGATAGAGATGTTCTCACCGATGGTAATGGCATCGAAGTCCTTAGCCTTCAGGAGCACATGGTCGCTGTTGAGACGAATCGTATGACGCTTGTAGTAAGAAGCTCTGTCAGCACCCATGATACCTTCGTTACCAGTGTAGGTGTAAGACATAGCGAACTTACTGCGGTCTGTACCACCAGTCAAGGTTACAGAATGATTCTGCTGCAGGGCATTCTTGTTCTCGAATGCGCCCCACCAGTCAGTACCTTCCCAACCGTTAGCCACCTTATTGAGAATATCCTGAGGAACGAAACCGTTATTCTGGCCCGGATCACCAGCCCAATTCATCTTCATACCTGAAGTATTAAAGGTGTACTCATCAATGATGGTCATGTACTGCTGAGCATTGAGGAGCTGTGGACGCTTGTAGGCGTTTGACCAACCGAAAGCACCGTTATAGGTAATTTCGACCTTACCAGCCTTACCCTGCTTGGTAGTAACCAGGATCACACCGTTAGCAGCACGGGCACCGTAGATGGCTGCCGATGCAGCATCCTTCAGCACGTCGATGGTCTCGATATCAGCGGGGTTGATGTCGTCAAGACTACCACCAGCTACACCGTCAATGACATAGAGAGGTGAGGAATTACCTGTGGTACCGATACCACGGATGTAAACCTTGTAACCCTTACCAGGCTGAGTAGAACTCTGGGTAATCTGCACACCAGGAGTCTGGCTCTGCATAGCCTCGAGTGCGTTGGTGGTGTTCAGCTTGGCGATTTCATCACCCTTTACTTGAACAGTAGCACCTGTCACCAACTTTTTCTTCATCGTACCATAACCGATGACCACCACGTCGTTCAACGTCGTGTTGTCCTCTTTCATGGTAACGTTGATGTTGCTTCTGCCACCTACCTGCACCTGTTGGGTTTCATAACCCACATAAGTGATGACCAATGTGGCATTAGAGGCAGCTTTAACGCTGAAGTTACCGTCGAAATCGGTAATCGCACCTTCATTGGTACCCTGCACTTTGACGGTAGCACCGATAACGGGTTCGCCAGCCTCATCGTTTACTGTTCCCTTTACGAGGCCCTGAGCCATAGCTCCCAATGGGAACAAACAGAGCAGGAACAATAAAGCCAATAGCTTTTGTAGTGATTTAAATTTCCACATACTTTTACTTTTAATTAGTTAGAAAATGTTAAAATATTATATTGGTTTACTGAAATTCGCCTTGTATACAAAGCAATTCGGATTCGTTACGACTTGGGTACACATATTCGGCTGCAAAGGTATTATAAAATTAACACCCACGCTTTGTCTTTTGTAACAAGCACTTTGTAAAATGTAACATTTCTGACAAATGTAACAATACAAAAAGGATAATACGTTAAAAAAGCTATCCATACCATAAAGACGCGCCTTTTTGCGCTGTAAACCAGTTGCCTCATAGTGGCACACTAAAATTAGTTAGAAAGAGTTAAAATTTGCAATTTGGTTTACTAAAATACATACTTGTACGTTTAATAAGTAACTTTATGCCGTGAAAATGTAAATATACAGAATTACTACATTCCTGAACGGCATATAATAAATATAATGTACGCGCGTGTACGTTATACATTTATATAGTAGAACCGAATGGAACAATGGTAATCTAAAATGTCATGAACATGGAACAACATGTAAACACATTATTAACGGTCTTTGGTGAGGACTTGAATCGTCTTCATAACCGTATTGGAAAGGATCGCTCGGAAAATACCTTCAAGGCCATGAAAATGGGGAGGGACTATGTAGCAAGATTCCTCAGAGAGCGATATGGGGTAGAGGATATACCAATGGAGCGTCTTACTCCGCAGTTTATCCATGATTTCAGTATCTACCTGAGTGCTGACAAAGGTCTGCGTGGAGGAACGGTCTGGCTCACCTGTCAGCAGCTCAAGGGTGTCGTCACCAGAGCCTGTTGGCGAGGTGTCCTCACGTGGAATCCTTTCGCTGGTTTCCACATTGCCAAGAACATCCGTCCCAGGGAATATCTCACGGAAGAGGAACTTGAACGGCTCATCACTCATCATTTTGACAAGCCACAGCTGAACTACGCTCGTGACGTCTTCGTTTTTGCCGCCTTCACAGGACTATCGTATATCGACCTGAAGGAACTGAGCTCATCGGATGTCAAGGAGATTAACGGTTCCACATGGATTGTCTCACAACGACACAAGACGAAAGTGGCCTATCAGGTCAAACTATTAGATATTCCACTCCGTATCCTCCGTCGCTATCAGAAACCTGGGGAGAAAAAGATATTCGCTTCAATGGAATACCGGATGATGGCCAAGCGCATTTTGAAGGTCATGCAGGAGATAGGTGTGACGAAGCATATCACGATGCATTGTGCCCGACATAGTTTTGCTGTTTTGGCAATTACGAAAGGGATGCCTATAGAGAGTGTGAGTCGGATTTTAGGACACACTAACATCACAACCACACAGATTTATGCTAAAATTACCATGCAGAAACTGGATGCTGATATGGATGATTTTGAAAAGCAATTGCACGATTTGAATAGCCATTTTTAATGTAATCAGATCGTACTTAACGTACAAATATGAAACAAAATAGACCAAAAAGTAACATTTAACATTCTTTTTCTACCTAATTAAATATAAAAGTATGAGGAAAGTCCTCTCATATTTGATTTGAAGGGGCTGTTTTATATTTTTTTAGTTGCAGTTCAGATTTTTTCCTTAACTGACAATAAAAAAAGCCTTAACTGCTTTTATTATTTCTCTTAACAAATTTTAAAAATATTCTTTGCCATGAAAAATTTTCTAGTTAAGAGTTTTTGATTTTCTAGTTAAGTGTTTTTGTTTTTTTAGTTAAGAGAATTTAATTTTTCAGTTAAGAGTTTTTTTCTTCCGTGTTATGGTTCGTTGCGTTGGGTGTTAAGTTCTTTTGTTTTTTCAGTTAAGTATAAATTCCGTTCTTGTTCTAATTCGATCCGCTGCGTGCGAAGAATATATTTCGTTCGTGTTCTAATTCGAATGGGTTTTTGTTCAGATTCATGGCATTGCGAGTGAAGTGTTATGGATTGAAACTGGATTATTACTGGATTAATACTGGATTGCCTGAAAACAGTCCATTTTTTATGCTTCTACTATCAGAAAAACACATTATCTTTGCCCCAGAAATCTCTAATAAGTAGAAACATAAAAAGATGTATCAGATGGAAAAGATAGTTATAAACCCATACAGCAGGAAGGCACTCGTCGAGAAGTACGGGGCACCGAACGTTTCAAGAGCATTGTGTTTCAGGTCTAACTCTCAGATGTCGAAGGAGATCCGCCATGAAGCGATGAACGAGTTTGGCGGACACATCTTTATATTTTAATAGGGAGGAAGACGTATGATACAGATGAACCTCAAGCGGAAATACGAGAACAATTCGAGCACGCATGGCATACTGACGATACCGGCGTATCATTTCAGGTGTGTCACCCTCGAATTGCGCGATGGCGATGATCTGACATATAAGCATGACTGTCGGATTCCCGAAGGATCGTATATCCTTGTGCAGGGCTTTGCACAGTATTGGCCGTCCTTCCCTGTGTTCAAGAAAAAGCTGAAAGGTTTCGCCAAAAAACCGGAGTTCAATCTGTCGGCAGGCAAGTACATGGAGCTGCCTACGGGCCACATCGCCCTCGGCACAGCAAAGCTCGACAACTTCTCTATTCAGCAGAGCAATGAGCTGGCAACAGCCTTCAAGAAAATCTTCCAAGATGTTTTCATGAGAAAGGAAATCGTTGTGCTCTGTGTGTACAAAAGTATATCGTATCGGTATGAAGACGTCAGTTACCGCCAAACTATGGAAATGGCCTACGACTTCTTAAAAAATGAGAATGAAGATGAGGATGAATTGGAAAACAACCCAAGCAACGGATGAGAAATACGTGTATCTCACCGTGATGCGTGACATCAAGCAGTATTGTGCCAGCGGCTATTGCGAGGTGGAGGTCTGCTTCTACCATTTCCTGATCCTGCCGAAGGGGTTTATCAAACGCAATATGGCGGTCATTGC
>Ga0310786_10007909_pt1 | contig 13761 bp, 2 predicted proteins | sample AusTroGonzalo_MG_FD_203881 | JGI IMG/M metagenome (GOLD analysis project Ga0310786, IMG submission 203881) | Bovine rumen microbial communities from tropical cattle in Woodstock, Queensland, Australia - Gonzalo_03 (v2) (version 2) | ecosystem: Host-associated > Mammals > Digestive system >... | reverse complement strand
CGTTAATACAAAAGTACCATTGTTCATCAACATCATCGAAGAAAATTCTCATTTTGATTTCTTCGAATAATTTAATAATCTCGTGCTGTGCCATAACTCTTTTTATTAACGATTTAACAGCTTAACGACTTAACGTTGCGAAGCAACCTCCTTGCGCTTGCGCCATGCGGCAAATGCCGCATAGCAGCAGGCCAGTGCCACCATCGCCCATCCTCCGTCTCCAATCGGGTCATTGTATGGTTCAGGACGATCCTCGGGGCCTCCGCCTCCTCCTAATCCTTTACGAATACCCGCAGAATTATTTCCACCGGAAGATTTAACATCATATGTTGTATACGCTCCTGTATTCGCCGCTTGTGGTAAGGTCGAACCCGACCCTACCATAGACGACGTGGATTGGAATCCCATCTGCGGTTCTTGTGCAAGACTCTGTGCTTTCGCATTAACCATTTGCACGCTTGCCATCACTACCATAAAGGTTATCAATAAATATCTCAATGCTTTCATAATCTCTAAATCTTTAAACATTCAACATTAAACATTACACATTGAGATTATCTATTAATCTCACGTACTCGCTTTCCGGTTGCATCGTAGATAACGCCTTGATAGCGGATAAACATCTTATCCTGATAGATAAACTTGACTGGCATATCATAATCCTCGACTACAGCATCAACACCACTACCAATTGGTTCCTCTTTAGCTTTCAGTATAACATTGAATGCAAAGCGCTCGTTAAATGCACCTGCTTCTGTTTCAAACTCATACTTATCATCGATGAGCAAATCTACTACTGAAGCTTTATTGTAATCCGTCAGCCAGACATGCTCAACTTCTGAATAGTCTCCATCTACTAATGAGAAATCGTACTTGCCTGCCTGTGGAGCAATATAGCCAACTGGTATCGGTTGAGCAGCAGCAACTTCCGGAAGTGAATTAAATGCTGTCCGATATTCACCTACCAGTGTGTAAACCTTCATCGAAGCATTGCCGTTTTGGATAGTCTTTTCTTTATCCTCCATGTCAAAGCCTGCAGAATATTGGTTACTGATAGTCAAACCTGAAACATCTTTAACACCATTGGAGTTCGTCAGCGCGAAGTCAACCATCACTTCACGAGGTGTCTCTTCTGCATAACGGCTCGGCTTCTTCAGTACTCTATTGCTTGCATTGAAGCTAACCGATCCATCTCCCGTTACTTGGATGAAGAATGGGAAGAATGGTTCTAATTTAACAGGGCTTCCTGCTGAGATAGCACGTACATCGTCATACTCATATTCCGTCATACGTGGAATAGTGAAGTATTTCACATTACTGGTAGCCCACTCGTATGTTCCATCCCAATGTACACCATCCGGCTTATGCTCAACCAACGTCTTCGTCTGAATAATTCCACTCGGATCAGAACCTGGCACTGCTGTGTTGTTATAAGCAGTCAAGAATGGGTTACCGATAATGTTCCAACCCTTATTATTGTCAGCCACATTAGTGTTATTAGCGCCCCAGCCTGTAACTTCCGGCGAACAATCTCCTTCTGCACTCCAACCGGTGCTCTTCATCAGCGGGAAGCGTAAGACACCATACGGGCGACTCAGTCTCGGCTTAATAGCTATCTCATAACCTTTGCCTCGTTCAATAGAACCGCTTGTTACATAACTCCAGCCTGTTACTTTCGGTGATAGTGTACGTCCTTGGCCGCTATAAGATTTGATCCAAGCGTCCCAGTCATCACCATTCTCTTCATTTGTAATAGCCGTAACGGCAACCGTCTTCGGCAGTGCAAACATATAGTAAATGTCGTCGTTCAAGTATATATCATAGAATATACCGTGATTAGTACTACCAATACCACTAATGGATGCGCCAGAAGCAACTAATAGTTGCGGGTGAGCATAAGCACCTCCTAACCAACTATATCCACCGCGCATGTAAATGTTCTGGATACTAATACTCCTCGACAAGTCAGCTTTACCTCCAGGATAGATATAAACATTACTAAATTCACCCGATGTAGAACTTGAACTGGATAATGTACCGCCACTTCGAACGATTACATCCATGTTCTTCGTTATAGCACGAGCAGCTGTGCGATTGGCTGCATGACCGGCCGATACAAGCAAGTCTGCCAGATCAGCTTCCGTCTTCGTCTCACTCGTTGCAGGCGCAACAGGAGCTACAATAAACGGTATCTGTATGATAGCCTGTTTTGCACCGCCATCAGTTATGTTCAATGCAAGAGGTTCTCCAGGGTTACCCTTCAAATCACCAACACCGGTCAGTTTATACAAGTCACCACCGATAGCCGCTTTTGTCACGGTTGTTGCACTTCCGCCGCTTATCTGTGCGGTAATGGCCGATGGACTCCAGTCAGCAACCGTCTTCACGGCTATTTCGTCAACGCCCCATTCCATGACGGTAACATCAATCGGAGTAACCGTTGTCAACGGAATGAAATGAATCTCGGATAATCCAACGGTATTATACATTTCCCACTTGTTATTGTATATCTTCAATGCTTCACGTGTGTTGGCGAGGTTCGCCATTGTGTATGCATTGAAACTTGCATCCGATGTTACCGTCCATGCGTAGTTGTTATCCGTGGACGAAGCCGAATAGTTGCGGATGCCAGCTGCATTTCCTGTTGCCGCCCACAAACAATACTCGGTCGCGTCGTTAGCAGCAAATCGCAACTTGGAATAGTTCGGCGTGTAATCCTTCATCTTATATGCTACAGTTGGAGGACCTTGAGCCGCCCAGTTCAGAACACTTGCATCTTCCGTTACGGAAATCAAGATCGGATCATATGTGCCTTCTGAACCCATGTTGTTCGGTAATGCATACCAACTACCACCAACCTTGATTGCAATAGCAAAGCTTGCCGGCAACGTACGTCCGTACAAGGACAATGTCTTTGTGTCAATAACGGTGTTCTTGAGCAATACTTCTACCTTCAACTGATATTCATCCAATGTGTTGGCTCCTTCATTGGGTTCATATGTCATCGAGAATGTCTGGTTGTATGAGCCACTCACTTCTGCCAAACTGATGTTGCTTCCATCTGCTACATTATAACTGCCGTCACATAAGCGGAATTCACTAGACGTGTAACTTGGTGTTCCGCTTCGTCCATAGGTCACATCATTAGTAACATCTTTATAGGTAATGCGCAATGCGGTTGCGCAAGCAAGGTCAGTACTGCTAATCGTAACATCTGTTGCTCCTGTAGCCACTTTCTCTCCTGCCGAAGCAGTCAAGCGTACGGTACCGGTTACACTGACGGTTCCGATCCAAACGGCATTCAGTGTGATGTTACCGCTCAAGCCCGTAATATGACCTGCACCCGGAGTGATGATTGTACCATCTGCATCACTTGGATTAGTCCAACCGACAAACGTACTTCCGGATTTCTCAAATCCTGCTGTTCCTACTGTTACCGCATCGGCTGTCGTATTCATCGTGTAGGTTACATAATTAGAACCTGTGCCTCCGTTAGGCGTGTAAGTAATCGAATAGATGGTCGGGCATTTGGTGTAGTATTTGTTATCGCCTGTCTTGAATACGGCATAGTAGGTTGTATTGCTTGTCGCTACTTCGCCGCCAACCACTTTCGTAAATCCGGTGGTCTTGAAGCCAGTCCATGTAGCAGTTACCCAACCGTCGAACGTGAGCAGACCACTTGGTTCATTACATGATTCAGGATCTGTTCCCGTAGGCAATGTAACAAAACCATTCTCAGCATAATTGGTGGTGTGATTTGCACCCAACATATCGTTATACCATGTGATCGTTGCCGCCGGTTGCTTGTCGTAAATCAAGAACCGAACATCTGCACCTGTATTGGCAGTATTCCACTTATCGCTTCCGTTCGTTGCCACATAATACGTGGTTGCAGAACCGTTTTGCAACGTGTAATTACCGAAATCCGTCGTTGCAGGCTTCCATGCAAAGGCTTCATAGCCACTACTGGTTGATGCGACTGCACTATTGCGTAAACCTGCTGCATCTCCGGCAAGGTCCCTATTACTGTTAATCGGACTTGAGAAGAACAAGTATTCTCCCATATTGGAATAACGACCTGTTCCTGTTCCGGCAACGTCCAAGTTCCACGCCAGATAATCTGTCGTCGAGGTATAAACTGTTGCCGTCGTCGGAGTCGTAGTGTTATCTACCGTGATAGGAATAAGATCCCGTGTTCCGTATGAAGCCGTCGAAATATTATTCGGCAGCGCGTACCAATCGTCGCCCACTTTCGTAGCAATCACAAACTTCGCCGGCAAGTGACGACCATAACCGGTCAGTTTATTCGAATTAGTTGTACCATCCGTTGCGCGGAAGTAAACTTCCTCGATACCATCTGTAGTAACCGTAGGCTGGTATGCAACGGTAACAGTAGTAGAACTAATATCTCCACTGGCATTAGTGCTTACACTTCCAATGAAGGTGAAGTTGCTATTCGGCGTATCATCAGATACGTTATAAGCAGCCAATGTGATAGAAGTGCTCGGGGTCAAATCTTTTCCGGTTACTGTTATCGGTGTCACGGCTTTCACTTTCTTTCCATTAGTGCTAGTTACCTTAACAGTTCCGGACAATGTCAATATTGAGCAGTCCGGTGTCGTAGCCCAAACTTCCGTTCCCTTACCGAAATCAATCGAAATACCACCCACACACACGTGCGACCCGTTGCCCTTACCTACGTTCGTGATGTATATGAATGATTCGTCATCAGTCGGATAATAGGTCCATGTTGATTCGACATTTTGCATTTCTGCTGCCGTCAACAAGTGATCTGTTGTCTTCTCTTCATTTCCTACATAAACATTGAGCTTGTTAATGTCGCCGGAAGTGAAGGTGGTGAAGCTGATGGAGTTGACCTTGCCTAAAGATGTCTTATTGTATAACTCTCCTTCGTTTTCGTTGAACTGAATACCAATATTAGATTGGTGACCTACGTTCACATAACCAAACGTATAGTCGCCCATCGTAGAAACAGTTTTGGTAAGTGTCTGCTCGCTACTACTATACTGTTGGACAAAATTATCTTTTACGAACGAGATCGTTCCGTATTTCGTCTCCGGGTTGCCCTGATTCGTAAATACAGCCCAGTACTCTTCGTCATCTGATGTTATAGTGTGTGATGCACCGGCTACACCATCTTCCAATAAATCAGTCGTAAGTACAGGTATGCGAGTTACATCTATCTCCTCATCTGACCAGCCGACAAATGTCCAACTCTTTCCGTTACAATCCGCGAATCTCGCACTCGGTAAATGAATACCGGCATCGCGAGTCGCTTCTGTAACCGTCAACTCAACAGGATCGCCCTCGTCCGGAGATTCTCCGTATTCCGTAATCTGGCCTCCATTACCATGGAAGTCAACACTTCGCGGTGCACAAGGAGGAGTAGAACTAAACTGCTCATTATTTGTCAGCCAATAAACCTTGGCCGCTGCACTTCCATATCCATTCCAATACTTGGGAGAGGAATTATACCAGGATAGATGCTTGCCACTGGCATTGGTCGATTCTGCATCAATTGCGCTATCGTCATATCCTTCAGTCAGTATAAATTCATCTTCGCATGCTGTTGTAAGTTGCGTATATCCATCAGATGTAATTTTAAGATACTTGTTAGCATCCGGACTATAGATAGTCCAATGTTCGCCCTTCTGCTTTACAACCCATATCATTGATGCAGTCGGAGTTACTGTTAGTCTGTAACGATCATTGTAAGTTCCAGGTTCCCTCACAGCCTCACAATCGGTCGCCAATTGACTTCCATCAAGATAGTTCGGCGCAGAACCATCAGCGGCATTAGTTAATGCAAATTGGTTTCCAGACGAATAATTCTTTACTATCACATATTTAGCTCCCGAACGCATCTCACTCAAATCAAATGCCGAAAGCCATGTACTTCCTTCTTTTGAGTATACGGCATATAAAGTTTTTGCGGTACTTGCAGAGAAGTTACTAACGGGAGTATAGGACGTTGAGTTAGCAGCAACACTGGTTTCGCTCCAGCCTGCAAATACCCAACCGGAACATCCATACGCACCGTCGATACTCTCCACAGGCACTGTCTGTCCCGGATCGTATTTGCGTTCAGTCGCAATTCCACAATCGGAGAAGGTCACAACAATACCATCCGTGATTGTGATACTGTATGTAGTAGTAGTAGATCCACAACCGGTGTAAGTTACCGTTACCGTTTGGTTGCCCAACGATGACATGTTATAGCCGGTATATGCCAACTTGCTATCGCCAAATATTAAGTCTTCCGACTCACCATTACTATACGTCACGCGAATATCTTCACCCACGAAACTTGTACCCTGCATCAGCATACGGTGGGAACTCGTCGGGGTTATCGAACTAACTGTTTTGGTGGCAAACGTTGCTGTTATCGTTACATTATGTGCCGGCATCGTAAAGGACTTGGAGGAAAGAATATCATGATCACTACCATCATTATATACCAAAGCAGTCAAGTATTTGCAATCATCCGGTGTTATAGTTACCGTTACCGGCTGACCTGCACCTGCTGCATTCTCGCCAGCTGTAGGTGTCGTTGTCACTGTTCCACCCGTAATCTGATTATCAATGGTAATGTCGTATGTATCACAAGTCATTGAGAAGTTCTCATAAGTCGTAGTTTGCTTTTTGTATAGATAAGCTACATTTTGTGTGTGTGCGTAAGCTCTAAAATAACTGCTATTATTTTGCAAATACCACGTTTTGCTTTCGGTTGTACACTTACTTATAATCTCTCCTACGTATGTTCCAGTACCTAATGACCAATCATATCTTTCTGTTGTCGTCGCTGATAAAGAATTCTTTCCTCCGTAAAGATACTTCTCGGTTCCATTATCATCATATGAAATTGCAAAATATCCGGCATTACCTCCAGTCCCCAAGGTTACCGTCACTTCAGTAGCACCTGTCGGCAATGAAGATATCACACCGTCTGTTATGGTCGCAGATACTGCAGCATCCGTGGCTTGGTATGCCTTTTGAGTGCCACCAGGATTTGCTATCAAATATGTACCGGCCGAGATGGTTGTTACTTTCACATATCCTGGATTTTGTGGGGTAGTTGCATCCGCATAAACAGCGTAGTAATGCTTGTCTCCGCTGATAGCGCCGAATGTCGCAGCTGCGGGAGGAGTATCATCATCCGAAACGAACGTACCATCCTCTGTCCAACGATAGAATTTCTTCTGACCACAATCTGCTACTACCGTAATCTCTGTAACGGTGTTATCGTCTGCTGCTTTATACACCGTATCACGAATGCTATGTTCATCCCAAACAACCGTATAACGAGTTTGTTCTGTTATAGTTACCGTCACATTCGCAGAAATAGTCAGGTTATTGCCGATATGCAGCGTTGCAGAGTGCTTATCCTCGCTCAGTGTCCATGTGTAGTTTGTGCCGAGAACCCAAGTTTGTCCACCACCGCTGATAGTGATAGACTTCGGTAATGCATAGTCGTCGTTCGCTGGAATATTCGTAATGGTATAGGTTAAATCCAAACCCGGAGCGTTTGTCATACTGGAACTAATGTCCGTTCCTACGTGACCCGCTGTCGTGTGACTGCCTACATTTTGAGTCAACACAAATGTCGCCTCAGTCCATGTCGCTTTGATAGTGACATTATGCGAAGGCATGGTAATATGACCTTCGGAAATAGTTACTATATTGCTTGTATTTCCAGTTTCAAAAGCAATCCAACCATTGAATGTCGAAGCTGCTTTGCCACCAGGAGTAGACGTACAAACTGTCACATCATCACCTTGCAAATACGAACCACCGTCACATGTAGGAGATGCGGAACCGCCATCCAGATCGTATGTAACAGTGTACTCCTGTTTCCAAACAGCATAGATGGTCTTGTCGCCGGTCATGACAATGGTTGAATTCTTCGCGTGGTCAACCGTTCCTGCCGTAGCATGTGCCTGTGTATCTGCCCAACCCATGAAGCGATAACCAGAACGGACAGGATCTGTGTTGGCTACTGTCACGGTGCGGTTTGCATCACTCTCTTCGCTGCATACGTCCGCCGGAGAAGCAGGCAGATTGGTTACAGCATCGCCACCGCCATTGCCATCATAAGTCAGATGGTAATAAGGAATGAAGTGTACAAACCAGTTCTGCTCTTTGCTATTGTCCCACATGCGGAACTTACCCTTTTGACCTGTTGCAGGTTGAATAGCCGTCGTAGAGTAGGCGCAATTATTTCCATTCAACGAAGTAATGGTATATTTGTTCAGCAAGTCGTACACATTAATGTCACCGGTCTGGTTCCATCTGCGATCCCAACTTATATTGCTTGCCGTTGTTCCGGAACTCAAGCGTACAAGATTTATCTTAACGCAAGTTGATGCGACAACACCTTCCCAAATACCGTCTCCATCGACATCGGTCATCAGTTTCGTCGTACCATCGCCCCAAGCACTATTTGTTCCATCCCAGATAGCGTAAACTGCACCATCAGCATCAAAACTACCTGGTACTAATAGAATCTTCTTCTTGCCACCTTCTATGATGGATACGCCCATGGCGTTAATATTCTCAGCCGCTTTAGAGTGTGCGCAAGTAACATAAGTTCCGGCTGTTGCAGTTGCCAGACCTACGGTATAAGTAGTGCTGCTTACATCAGGCAACGTCACAACTTCCGTCTCACGTTTATTAGAAGTAGCCGCTCCAAACGCATGGCCTGAACCTCCGTATGTAATACCATAACCATCCGGCTCGAAGTTCACATATTTGTTCTTATCGCCGGAATTATTATAAACACGCAACGTACCCTTGGCTCCTGTCGCTTGTCCTACTGCAAAGTAATTGAGTTCATTGACGTCACTGACCGGAACAAGGAACATCTGTCCTTGCCATTTGTTATTGGATTTGGTCGGGACATCTGTCCATTGAACTACTACGGAATAATCATAAGGAGATGAACCATTTTGGAATTCATCCTGATAGCCGACGAAGAACTTCGTAGTGGAAGGAATAACATAATTCTCTATCTTCCACATATTGTTATCCGTTCCATCTTGTACAAAGCAGGTGCGTGTGTTGTTCGCCTTGACTTGGTCATCGGTTCCAGTTCCTGTGTGGAATGAATAACCCTCGCAGGAACAAGAAGTCGCGTAATTAATATACGTTGCAGGTGTGCCGGCCGCTGTCTTTTTGAGGAGCGTAATGGGTACACCTGTCGTTGGGTTTCCACTTGCTCCACCTGCATAATTTCTAAAGTCATCATCTCGTGCTTGTAGGAATCCATATTTATTACTAAATTGCTTCTCGTATCTCCAATAATCATTATACGCAATTGTTTGTTTCTGCCAATATGCATCATCGGACTCAGCAAAAGCAATATGTCCAACAGTGTTGTCCGTCAATACAATATATCCGCTTCCTGCTACATTCATCGTGAATCCGGAGGATTTAGTCGCAAATGTTACTTCCATGGCACCTAACGGGGCAGCCTCGCTGAAACTAGAATTAGCCCAATTTGCTGAAGAAAAAGCAGTCGTAGTCTTATCTCCATGATGATTGCCGTTGATACTTGCAAGTGCATATCCATTCCCATTACAAATCAAATAGGTACCAGCTGAAGCAGAAGCTAAACTTGTCTTCGTCCATGTTGGAGGTGTTCCTGCATTAGTTTGCTCAGCAAATACGGCATACAAATTCTCATTTGAATTTATGGTAGTACCATTATTTACAAATTCTGGCGCATCTGTGGCATGCGAATAACTTGAGCTACGTGTCCAACCGACGAATACTTTGCCATCACAGTTATAGGTTGCAGGATTTGGGTTTGCAGGATGAACTAATGACCATCCATGAGCATTCGTAGCATGGTCATATTGACCACTCGGCACATACCATGTTACCGTAACAGGTTTCCAATAAACGGCGGTCACAGTTATTGCGCTGGATACAGAAGTAATCGTTGGTGTCAGTGAAGAGGCATCGCTCAGTGTACCACCGGTTATCAGCCACTCTTTGAATTTGTAGCTATTTCCGGTCTCGGAAGCACTCAAAGAAACACCTGTACATGAAACTGTAGGCGGAGTACTCGCAATTGCGATTCCGTCATTATCCTGTTTTTGCACCGTCGGAGTATATACATTATAAGTAACGGTTGCCGTTTTTGTTACACCACCTTCAGTATAGGATGCTGTTGCTGTTTGCCCCGTCCCTGCTGTCAATGCTGTTGAAGGAGACCATGTTGTAGTTGCTGTCACCGTCTCCGTGGATAAATCATCATAATGTGCGGTTACAACAGCTCCCGTTGGGTCAAAGAGCTCACCGGTTACATAATTAAGTCTTGTCGGATATGTATCAATAGTGATACTGGTCAGTTCCTTTGAAGTAGCGCAATCCGGAGAACTTGTCCAGGTCGTCGTGCCAGAAGAACCGGCAGTCGCAACTACAATAGAAATGTCATCTAAACGAGAATTGTTACTAGAACTCTTCGTAAATGTCAAGTCGAAAGTAGAACCAACCCCACTTTCAAATGTTATAGTTCGAGTGTATGGATTGGAGCCGCTTATGTTACCAACACTCACGTGAGCAGTTGATGTAGAGGGTACTAATTGTGTTGACTTGTTAGTTCTATAAGTGAGAGTGGCAGTTGCCGCACCAGCAACTGGGATTCCTGATATTGAAAAGGTTCCTCCACTAGCAACTACTAACAACTCTGGCGAGGAACCACCAGCAGACATCGTACCCGTATACAATTTCGTACCGGTTTCACCATAAGCGTAAGTTATAGTTGCACTGCCGTACACTTCTGATCCACTAGTAGTGGGACCAGAAGGCTGCGCACCGTTATCTTCTTCGTCCCAGTTTTCTGACCACAGCGTAGTTCCTGCGCTTGCGCCGCTTCCTCCGCCTATAGTTTGCTTAAATACTGCATAGACGGTAATATTCCCCGTTGGAGTATAACTCTTTGGCCATGAATTACTTGTAATCCATGTGCCACTTCCTGTCGGGTCGCTTGTGGTAGAACTTTGCGAACTACCAACTTTCCATCCCGCGAAATTCCAGCCATCACAAGCCGTAGTAGATGGGATACTTACCGTACCACCTTCTGCCTGCTGTGTCACTGCACTTGGTGCACTTCCCGCAGAATTGACAAATGTCACAGTGTACAATGTTGCAGCTGCTGTAGTGAAGGTCTCGCTACCTTGTTGACTATTCTCACCACATGCGTTATGTGCCACAACTTCTACACGATAAGTGGTAGATGGCGCCAAACCAGAGAACGTTATGTCACCTGTTGTATTAGTTATGCCATTATAACCGGTAATAACCGCATTAGTTGAATTGTTCTTCAACGTAACCGTATAACTGGTCGCACTTGTGCAATCAAATAACACCTCGCAACTATTCTTACCGGGATTCTCATCGGGTTCGATATCCGGTGTCGCACTCGTAAATCCCGAAGCACAAGTGGTAAAGTTATCACCATCTGTAGGATTACTATCACAAGCATCATTGTCAGAACTGTTGGCAGCCACTGACCAACTATACTCCGTTCCTGCAGTCAGTCCGGTAAGAGATTTGGAGTTAGTATTTACATTCCCGTCAAATACAGAGACACTACCGCTAACTTTAGTAACAACCACATGATACGACGATACGCCTGCTATTGCATCCCATGTTAATGTCGCTGCTGTGCTACTCGTAACGCTTGCTACCAAATTCTCCGGCTCATCCCAGATGCGCTCACACACGGGAGCTGTTATATGAGTAGAAAGACATCCGTTACCATCGTAATAAACTGCGTATAATTCACACACACCGCTACCGGGTTTGTTATCGGCATCCGGAGCAGCTCCTCCTGGATTCGGAACAAAACGATATTTGTTTCCAGAGGCATATGTCGTGCAACCACCGCCATCATAGATGGTTTTATCTGTTGTCCAAGCGCCATTATTTCCTGCGTGACCATTGTTTGCCAACGTCGGCGGTGCCAATACAACATCTGTAAATCCAGTTGTACCAATCGACACCCACGTCGAACCATTATATACGTAGTACGTACATTCGGTACAAGAAAACGAACTGTTAATTGTAACAGTAAAGCTGGTTATACGAACTTGTCCGCCACTTGCAGAGAAAGTGACTGATGAAGCATCGCCTGTCCACGTTTTTGTATTATCAGTCCAAGTGCCGACATTCGCAGTAAACGTATTTTGCGTTATGTTAAACGCGACTTGAGTGATGTTCCCACCAGAAGACGTGATAGTCATGGAGTTATTCGCATAAATACGATAGTTGTCCGTACGACTGAAAGTTCCACTGGTGGTTGATACAGTAACATCTCCTTTTGACATTGTGGTTGTGTTACTGCTTTCAACATTAACAGTAAAAGTTACATCTGTACCCCACGCATTCCCGCATGTGAAAATTAATACTACTAGCAGTGCAAGATACCTTGTCTTACAGACTGCATTAAAAATTGAATTTTTCATATTATTTTGATTTTTATATTATATGCTATTTATAAGGTATACACGTGCGTGTATGTACGCTTGCACACGCTCAATAATTATTTGTTGTCGGTATAATTCCGAAATGCCATTAATTGAGCATTTTTTCGTATCTCACCAATATATCGTAAGATCTCTCGCTCGTTATATTTGGGTTCTCCTGTTTTCTCATCTTTCATTTTGTACAATGCGAGAGCTATTAACGAATACTCTTCATAAATTGAAGTATAGAATACTCCTCGATCATCTGTGTTAATAGAGCATTTTATCAACGGGTACGAAGCATCTGCATCTATCGGGTAAAATCTTGTCAGCAACGGATGCTGTTCATATCTATCAATAAAACCTATTTTCAAGTTCGACGTCGGGCAACATTCAATACTAATTCTCTTTGCTGCTACTAAACGTTGCATTTGTCTCTGCATATTCGTGATAATTTCCACAATCTCCGGTTTCCACTTATATTGGATTAATTTAGTACCATTATCTCTCACACCATTATCCTCCCAATAAACTTTATATAGTTCTTTTGCTTTACAGTCGCTAGTTGCAGCATCAGTCCTGCGTACATACAATTCCTTTGTGTCTTCCCAAGATTGCAAAGTAGAGTCTTTGTATTGTGTCAAATCATTGCCTCGTAAGAGCATACTATGCCAATATGTTTGAATATTCCATTCTTCTACGCTTCTATATCCAATGTCATTGTATAACTGATTGGCTTTTTCTAAAAGGGAGATTTCGATTTTTGGGTCAATCTGGACTTTTAGCTCCTTGCTTCGCATGTACAACCACACGCAATCATCCAATAAATATTGTTTCGTAATAATAGTAGTATAATGTCTACGCTCATAGTATGCTTTTGCGTCTATACCTAATGCCATTGCGTGTCCTATTCTGCTCTTATCATCCAATTGCAGGAACAATATTGCTTCATCAATAGCTCGCAGGCCATCTACTATATCCAAAAAGTCCTCTCCTACATGATAGGTTCTACCTTCAATGCCTTCTTGCTGTGCGCATCGAAATATATGAGCGAATGCCTCTGGGCGACAAAAAATCTCTGAACTGGCAGCATCAACACCTATAAGATTATGATGAGATTTGTCATCTATTATGTTACTCAATTGTTTACGGATGGTGTCGCGATATTCTTTGGCCCTTGTACCTTCTTTGATTTTACCTATTTCCTTTATTTTTGTCGGCATTGCATAATCATATCTCCCTTGTTTGATGAAGTGCAACACAAGGCTTG
>Ga0310786_10007907_pt1 | contig 13763 bp, 26 predicted proteins | sample AusTroGonzalo_MG_FD_203881 | JGI IMG/M metagenome (GOLD analysis project Ga0310786, IMG submission 203881) | Bovine rumen microbial communities from tropical cattle in Woodstock, Queensland, Australia - Gonzalo_03 (v2) (version 2) | ecosystem: Host-associated > Mammals > Digestive system >... | reverse complement strand
CCCGCGTTGCCGGTCTCATATCAGGTAGGTTAAGCCTGACTTTGCAAGTTATGTTATCTGTGCTTTAGTTGAGCTTTAAAAGAACAGTTTTAAAAGGATGCCTGCACGTGCCAACGTGTGACAGAGTGCATCGCATCATGGTTTGGCAACCATGGTGTGCGATCGCTGAGTATCAGCGGGCAAGCAGGGAAGTGGAGATACCTGCGAGCGTAATATTTCCGCCTGATGGTGAAAGCCAACATCGGCCTGAAAACCGGTGTCATCCTGCGAGTAACTATCAGGTCTCCATTTTATTGCCATCTCGTTTCGTAAGATGATAAGATGCTGCGCTCTCAAAGAGAGCTTGGCATATTGTTATCTAATGAAAGGAGGAATCATGTCTAACAACATGATCGGCGCCTACGATGTAGACGTCATGGCTGACCACTACTCCGAGGATGACCTGATCATTCTTCGGATGGTGGCTGTGTCCGTGAACCATTCCATTGGTCTCGGACTCCTGGCGCTCGAACGGGATAACGGTTCCATCGGTACCAACCTTTTCAAGGTAGGTGCACGGATGGCCGATCTCGCCGACGCCGCTGCTGCTGCTCTCGCTATTAAGCGAGGGTAGCTGACAAGTTGCTCTGGCTAGCTTCAAATGGAGAATCCGACTATGGAAGATTGTTCTATTAGAGCAAGCTCCTGCGCGGGTGCAGTTGTCGAAGGCTGTATTCGCAAAGAGTCGGCGTAAGAAGTAGCGCTTCGAAGGATACGTTAAGTCCTTTTGGGTAGATGCCTTCTGAGTAGTCAGCTCGGAGCCGGAAAGAGTGCATCGTATCAGGCTTGACAACCCTGGTATGTAGCTATACTTAGTGGGGTATAGGTGAGCAGGGAAGACAGGATACCTGCGAGCAGTAGGATTCCGCCTGATAGCGAATACGGGCTCGGCTTGAAAACCGAGTTACCGGAAGTAACTATCAGGTCCTGGCCTTCGGGCATTTGGTTTTTATTTAGCAAACTGTTTTAGTTTGTTAGTTAAAAATTAAATGACCAGATAATCAAGGGCCATGACGGTTTCGACAGGGCAGAACTCCCGAAAGGGCACTGGTCTGGAAGTGGGTTCGACTCCCACATGGTCCACCAAGAAAGACAACCTGAGAAGGAGGTAATATAATGGTTTACTTTGACCAAACGGGGGATCTCGTCTTTGACTGGGATCCGGAGTACGAGCTCCGCGCCGCTATCAAATGCGGTGACCCCGAAATCGCGCACCAGAGGGCAGACGAAGTTCTTTGCAAGCTTCTCGAAGAGCTTGAGTACGAAGACTTAGTCAAGCTCTGGAGGCATGTAGAAAAATGGTATGCCTAGTTCGAGCTGGGCATACCTACATATTGAAAAACAAATCGACCGACAGATGTTGAAGTCGTTAAACTAGAAGCATCCGAAGTCGAGAAGACAACCGACCCAAGTGAAGATGGTTAGCAACCAGCTTGGGCAGTGTCCTATCAAGGGATAGAGAAGTGAACCAAGGATACCTGGGAATCTTCAATCCTGTTATCAGCAATGGTAATAGGAGGCAGTCTAGTCAACTGCTCCCGCAGGATGCTGGCGCATGAAGCGCGTAATACATAAGGTAGTCGAACCTTGGGAAGTCGCAAAGGGGATAGGGTGAAAGCCCGATGCTCCGCCAGTAGGACTATTGTCTAGCAAGCAATAGCACCGCTGGTCCGCTTAAGACTTCTTCGCTGTGATGCTCAGGCAACTGAGCTATAACGAGGCTAGACATCTACTGCTCAAGGCGAGTCAGTGAAATTACTCACTTATTAGAGTAAATGCCGAAAGCTGAGTGGTAGTGCAGGAAACCAATCCTGTCAGTGCTTTGGCTCCTTCGGGAGTAGGCAACGAAGCTAGTGTGGTAGCTCCCTCTAGCTCGGCCGTTGTCTCACTGTGACCGAACATGTATGATCGTGGATTGTAGGGAGAAATCCCCGGTTGAAATCTTGACGGGACAGACTATCCATTCATGGGCAGGCAGGAGTTGTGCACCTCCTTTCTATGTCCTCTTTCTGCTGAATCAATTCTTTTCATTTCTCCTTTCTTTGAACAATTACTATATCCGTTGATTCAGTCTTTCCCCAGGCTTCTGCCTGTCTTTGAATGCATAGTCTAAAAAATAATGGGGCATCCATCGCTCCATGCCAGTCGGTTAACAATTCTCAAAAATAGAATTAGTAAATAGGAAAGGAGGATGTATGCCGTATCTGGTTTTCTGGCTGTTCGTAGGAGGTCTCGCCTTAGGAGGTCTCTTTACTGTAGCAGCAACCAATATGCCAGCTGCTTTCGTGCTTGGCATGTCGGTTATCTTGTCCGGTATCTGGGTCTGGCTGGAAGGCCCGGAAGAATAGGAGGTAACAATGTATGACGTTGAAATCGGCAGGAACATTTATGGCCATTGCTATCGGGATTACAACGATGAAACCGATTCCGATTACATTCTGATAGATCAGATTCTGATTGTTACCGAGAATGATGGCGAGGTAGTTGTCGATTTAGATGACTATCCTAGTGAACCGATTTATTTCGATGATCATCCCGACGAGAACCTGACCGCTGAAGAAGTTAAAGCGATCCGACTTCGTGTTGCTAAGACTCTTCGAGTTGCACTTAACATGGTACTTGTTAACGAATCTAAAGGAGGTACAAGTGTCTAAGTACAAATTCTTCACATTCGACTCTGTCGTTAAAGTCAATGGATATAGGCTGGGTAGAGTCAAAGGCACGATCGAGAATGTTCGTACCGGTATGGTGTATGCGACCGCGCCTACTAGTGAACCTGGTCGCAAAGCGTGGGCTTTCCTGATCGAGAGAGAGGTGTAGTTATGGATAAGCTTGACGAGATTAGCCAGCTTCAAATGCGGGCTATGTTGAAGGACTTCGACCACGCCATGGATCAGGCTGAGAAGTACAATACTCTTGCAAAGTATTGGTGCGACAAAGCCGCCAAGATCCGTGACGAGATCAACAGTCTTCTTGACGACTTTGACATCAAGATCCCAGGTGTCAATGCTTAAGGAAACTGTAACTAGGATTCCCCGGGTTTCTCCGTCAGACTCGGGGACGATTCTAGTTGACTGGATGGGATTAAGGAAGAAGTTCAGATTTCACAGTGGAGCTGATACCCACTTCAAAGCTGAACTTACTGGCATGAATGGTGATGTATTCACAATAACTATTCTTGCCGGCTTCTTCCGTGATGACGGACGAATCCATTTGAAAGATATATGGGATAACCATTACTATCTTCAAGCCGTTGAGCCAGATGCCTACGCGCTGTGGTTCAACGATGATTTAGATGGATTCGCTAAAGAGCCTGGCCCGAAACGTCATGCCAGGAAACATAGGAAGCAACCGGAGCAGGTCGATGACCCTGAGGCCTGTCGAAGTTCAGGTGTTAGCAAGCCCGAAGTAGGGTGATGACGCTCCGGTTGTCGTTGCCATCTTAGTATAAGTAAGGAGGTTAAGTCAATGGCAACAGCAGAAGAGCGCAGGGCTCACAACAAGCTCATGGATATCGAGCGTGTGCTTCAGGAACTTGATGTCCAACTCCAATCCCACAAGAGATTAAATCATCAAGCTTGTGTCCGTGAGGACAAAGCTAAGATCGATACTCTTCAACTCTGGGTGGATTGGTTGGTCGATTGCTATGGTATGCCCAGTGCAAAGGAGCAGGTCGAGTGGAAGGAAAGCCGTAAGGTTTTCTACAACCAAGAGGTGATGTTCTGATGCGGGCTATCTGGTGTGGTCGACGTGAGCTGGAGCTCGTGGATTATCCATGGGTTCTTCAGCCTGGGAACGTTTACAACATCGAGACTTTCAGTCACGGTGGTAACGGTCCTATCCGTGTGCTTATCGAAGGCAGCACGGTGATGAACTATCCTCAGCCGTCAGCATTCACTCTCCAATGGGAGGTGATATGTGATGAGTAACATCCAGGAAGTTCTCGAGGTCATGTACGAACGTCGCAAGGACATGGTCTTCTGTTTGCTTGGCGATCCTGGTATAGGTAAGACCCAGGCAATCAAACAGTTCGCTGATTCCAAAGGAGTTCAACTCCACGAGATCTATGCGAACACCGCCGAACGCTGTGAAGCTGGTGGCGGAGCGACGATGCTGGATATGGATAACAGACTTCTCGTCCGTTTGGATGATGAGGTTCTTATGCGTATGAAGGATGGTGACATCCTGTTATACGATGAGATCCTGACAGCTCCGCAGCCTATCCTGTCTGCAATGCTCAAGGTATTGATGGATAGGAAGACTGCATCTGGTCAGCCGTTACCTGACGTGATGATCATTGCAGCTGCCAACTATCTTCCTTCAGCTTCTATGCTTCCTCTTCCGATCCGTCAGAGATTCTTCTTCTGGGATATGGAGTTCGATGAGAAAGCTTGGAAGCAATATATGAAGGATGAGTTCGGTCTTGATGTCCAGGATTCCCTTATCTGCAAGATAAGAACTAAGGGTGATGGCTACAATGTACTAACACCCAGGTCTTTGACCAAGCTTCTTTGTTGGGTCAAAGATAACAAGGACAAGGAAGATATCATCAGCAGTATTATCACTGATATGTATTCCTCCGATCTCTCCTATGAGATTCTGTCCTGTGTCGGTAACATGGGTCCGTATGAGAAGATCAAGCAAATCTGTAGAGACTACGGTATAAGTATCTGCGATGATGTAGAGCCTGCTGCACTCCTCGAGTACCTCGAGAAGAATACCAGCGAGGTAGTTTACAAATGCATCATGGATCAGCTTGCCGTGTCTACAATGGAGACTGGAAAGGAGGCTGTGCTCTAATGTATCAGCTCACAATTCCCGGTATCCCTCTGCCTAAACTCTACGTAGTCAGTACGAATTCGGACATCGAACTTTGCCGTTCGAATAGTCTGCCGTTCGTTATCTGGCGAGGCAAGAGGGAGAACCTGATCAAGTTAGTTATGTATCCTTACTTGGTCAAGATGTTTCCAGAGATCAAATGGAGACAAGTGCTTGGCGTCACGCCTGCACAACGCCAGCTTATCGTAGAAGATCCTGGCGGTTATACGATTGAGTTCGGTGAAGTTGATATCGAGCATGGCTTTGCCGGCGAAGATGACAATCTGAACGTGTCTTCTATTGCCGAGGACTATCGTACATTCGATGGTACTTGCCATAACGAGGAAGCCAATCGTAGTCTCGATGCATGGGTCGGAGACCTGTCATCTTATGTGAACATCGAGACATTGCAGGAACTCAACCTGCTGCCCGCATTCATGGGCGAGATCGCCGATGCTATCCGCAAGAATATCGGGCAAGCTATGGCCTGGCATTCTGGTTACAACAAGAAGACCAGGATGTATGAAGGTAACTGGAAGGATGAAGGTGTCTTGCCTAACCTTATCATCCTCGATATCTCAGGTAGTATTCCTCGAGGTATCGCAGCTACCATGATCAGCTTGATCGAAACCTTGCGAGATAACTGCGAGGCTGAGCTGATTATCACAGCTAGCCATAGCCAGTATTGGGCAGCCAACGAACCTCTGCCTGATCCTAAGCAGATCAGAGCGATGTTCGGGTATGGCAATGAGTCTTACGACTTCATGAATATCCTCGAGCAGAAGATCGCAGGCAGGGAGTTCGGTCATGTCATCAGCTTCGGTGACAACGATAGCCCTATAATGTATGAAGATTGGAGCAGGCGAGAACATCCTGACCAGGAACACTACGAAGACTTCATCAAGAAGATGAGTAGTACTCGTGTCCATGCTCTGCATAACTATCATACCAAGTATGCCGACACATGCACTGGTTATCTCAGGTGGGCTAAGGAAATCTGTCCTGATGCTGAATGGCATTCCAGCTCCGACTGGTGCAAGATCATGAAGGAGTAACAATGGATTGGGATTGGTTCAAGAACGATCCCTGCCCAGCTCCCGGCGAGTCGATCTACTTCTGGATGTACAGGCAAGGGCTCCGTGGCATTCCGTATACTATTGTCCTCAAAGAAGTCCTCGAGCACGGACATGATGTGCGTAAGAAGGACGAGGAAAATTTTAAACGTGGATGTCATAAACACAATATGAACACCGGTGATCCTATGGGTCTGCTCAATATAGGTTGGGCTACAGATCCGATCCCTGACGTGTTCACCACGGAGTACTCCGATTATCCCGAACATCCTAGAGCGGGTAAGCCTGAGCTTGAAGACAGGTTCATCTATGTCAGGGAAGATGGTGTGATTCCGTACAAGTGGGGCGATCCATCTAACAGGATGACTTGGTCTACTGCCTTGAGCAACTACGCTTGCGCTACGCTTGCAGAGAATCTCAAGGGTACACAGCAGATAGTCATCGACTGCGATGGCGATCATGGTAATCAGATCGACTTGGAAACCATAGAGTTCTTCAGAAAATACAGCGACATTACCCAGACATTTACCAAGCCTAAGCAGGTAAGGGAGTATGGTGTCGATGTTAATTTCACAGAACAACTCGATTGGTATCCGAGTTTCCACCTCACATTCCATGTTGACCGGGTAATACCGACTAGGCATTTCATCAAAGCCCATGTCGATTTACTCGGCAACAAGGAGAACCAAGTCAGATACTTCAAGAACAAGTTCTGCAATAATCTCCCTGTTGCAGATATGACTGACGAAATCTGGAGGGAGATAATGAACTATCTCGAATGGAGGGAAACATGAGTCTGTTGGACTGGTTAGAGATGCAGGCTAAGTTGAAGAATCTTGATCTGCCGACTCGTGAGAAGCTGAGTGAGATCATGCTTGCAGAGAATGCCGACAAGTATTCCGATGAATACAAGGCACAGCTCTGGGCTAAGATCATTGAGAACGGAGGCTACGAATGCCTACTGTCGGAAATCTAAGTCAGAAGATAGCTGAGACTATCGATGAACTTAAGGGCTCCGATATCTATGGTTGCATTACCGGCTCTTGTATGCTGGTCAACGAGTGCGACCTGGATACATGGGATGCCGTTCCGGATATAGACATCTTTGTGTATACTCCGGAAGCATTCGTGGAAGCATTCACCGAACTCAAGTATCGGTATGGATTCAACGAGCTTACCAAAGGTGAGGCATGGAAGCAGAAGCGAACTATCGAACATGGTTTGCAGAAGAGTGCTCTTACCACAACCAAGCTGGAACGAGATGGAGTCATTGTGAATGTCTCCTGTCGTAAGAACCAGCACACTGTCTTGGATGTCATCTCGGCGTTCGACATGAGCATCATCATGCGAGGCTATGACATCAAGACAAAGCAACTGCTGGATATGCGTGGCGATGAGAAGTGGACTGCCAGTCCAAATCCCTATCGCAACCAAGACTACGACTTGTATACTGTCGATCAATGGATCAGGCAGTTCGATCGAGTCAAGAAGTATTGGGACAGAGGATTCGATACTCGTCCTATGGCCCGCTTCTATATCCAGATGATCGATGGTGTTCTCGATGTTGGTTCGCTGTTCGATAGCGAGAAGGCAACTGGTCTCTTCGAGGAGTTCGCATCTAACTTCAAGGAGTGCCGTGCTAAGATCGAGACTTGGCTTAAGGATAAGGAGGATATCGATGAGTAAGACTTGCCGTGAACGAGCGCAAATCGTATTCGATACGCTTACCAGCGACCCCGATCTGATGACCGAAGGTCGTCGTAACAATGATGCAATTGATCTGCTTATCGCACTCGGTGTGCTCAATGAGCCGCTCATGGAAGCTACGCTCCATATGACGGTTGATGCCGCCGATGAGTTTGTAGATCGAGCTGAGGTCATGCTCCCGTATGTGCGCGACTATTGCGCAATCGGGCAGGAGTATGCACTCAGCAAACTAGTGGGAAACTATAAGTTCGAGTAGAAAGGATAATGACGATGCCTATTCCCGCGATGTTCAACGTCGATGGTTCCGGTGCCAGCAATCATTGGAACTATTCCAACAAGGAGAAGGATGACTACGCTACCAAGATTACCGGTGACGTCGTAGCCTTCCGTGCTCCGCAGAAGATCAGCTATACAACCAAGCAGCCTGAGTGCTGGCCGAATGGCGAGCCCAAGCTGAACGTTGCTATGATCATCAAGACTGCTGATGGCCAGGAGAAGCAATGGGTGTTCAGTCCTGGTGGTAAGGGCAAGCGCACCAATGCTTACCAAGCAGTCGTAGATGCTATCAGGGCTTATGGCAAGCCTGGCAAATCCCTGATGGAGATTGGTGGCCTGAATATTACCGTGGCTACCAAGGAGCCGCCAGAAGGTTTCGGTTATTCCATCACCAATCAGCGTCCGTTCAAGGTTCGCATCAACGGTGCAGGTGAGGCTAAGTTCCGCGGATTCGAGGAAGTCAATCCTCCTATCCTGCAGCCTCAGGATGATAACCTGGCAGATGACGAGATCGAATTCTAGGAGGAAACATGAAGCTTTTCAATAAGAGCGAACTTCAGTTCGTAGATGGTATGATTATCAGCAAGGCTACCAATGATGTAGTTTGTCCTGCTCCGTCTGCTGTGTTCGGTTTGAACAACCTTGAGACGAAGTATCAGGAAGCTATGTATCTGAAGGAGCAAGGCGAATATAATCCTGCTCCGACTCTCGAGGGATTCAACCGTGAGACTGCTCTTCATAGCATCCGTGTTGAGATTCCCGAGGCTGAGACTCCGACGCTTGATGAGCAAGTCGCCCGCTCTATCAAGATCACGGAAGAGCTCGATGCCGTATGCAAGCACGACGATTTGGTTCAGCTTATCAACAGCAATGAAGAGGCATTCAACTTCGTTCATGCCGACTATGTAGTTGATACTGACTGCAGCTTCTATCGCTTCGACTTGCCGTATATCGGCAATCCGCTCGAGCTGACGGACGAGAAGCTCGTCGCTGTCTGCGAGTTCATCATCGAGCATGGGCTCAAGATCACGGAGTTCTAATGAAGTGGGAGCATCAGACCAGTACTGACTGGTTGCTTGCACGCAAGGAAGCTATCACAGCAACTGAGCTGATCTCCCTGATACCTGACTACAAACGCTGGCGGAAGGCTGGTGGCATGGGAATCGCCCCGGCCTTCGCAGCTTTGTGGGCTGAGAAAGTATCCACTTCTATTCCTGATCCTATGTCATACGGCGATGCAGCACGCGGCCATATAATGGAACCGTATGCTGTCGAGCAGTATGTCAATAATACAGGAGAGTTCTTCTACCACTGGGATGATTGCATCATCATCAATGGTGGAGCAGGCTTCAGTCCTGATGCCTTGGATACTCCTCAGCCTGATGGCTTCGTTAAGCTTTACATCGACGGCGATATGATTATCGATGAGAACAATGAAGTCGAAGGTATCAAACCTTCAGCTATGCTGGAAATCAAATCCTATCAGCCGAAGCATCACATCAAGAATATGCTTGCATTGCCTGATGAGCTTCCTGAGAGGATGCAGATCGCTCATGCTATGATGGTATGTCCGAGCATAGAGGTAGGTACCCTGGTGTTCTTCTGTCCATCTCTCGAACGTTTCTCTATGTTTACTAGGGAATATACTAGAGATGATCTTAAAGAAGAGATAGAACTATGCCAGGATATCTTAAGTCTGTGGAACAAGACAGTGATTGAGATGAAGAAATTACCGCAGATGATGACAAGCAAGATCACCGAAGAGGAGATCTATAACGAATACGTTGCAACTCAGAATGAGTTCATTATCTGAAAGGAGACTTCATGTCTGAACAGATTGTAATCAAGGATGCCAGATCTTTGATCAAGGCATCTCCGCAGGATATCGATAATGCAGTTAACGAAGTTTGCGAGATGACTGCAGTAGCAGCGGATATCAATGAGGAGCTCACTTACTTGGAGGAAGCTGTCGAACAGCTCGTCAAGCAAAAGCGAACCTATGATAGCCGTTCTAAACGGGTCCGTAGCAAACTTATCAATGCAGCTAACCTACTCCGATGAAGAAGGTTATAGTCTGCACAGACGCCGTGGGTAATGAGACCACCTATACTTCCGTAACCGAAGCAGCAAATGAAGTAAGCGGTGGGTGGTCTCTACCTATAAAACGGTGTCTCAAAGGTAAGCAACCGACTGCATTCGGTATGCGTTGGAAGTATCGTAAGGAGGTTAGCAATGAGATTCCTGTTTCCGGAGAATGCTCCGAGGATTCCGATTGAGGCATATCATTGTACTGATGTTGTAGGCCTGCAATTCCTGAGAGAAATAGAACGTATCATCAGAGAAAGGCTTAATCAAGAATTCATGCCGAATGAAACAGTAGATGATATCGTCGATGACATTTACGAAGAGATAGAAGATGCTTCTGTTATCTTCCATGATATCGCCGATGTTGGTTTTCTCTATGGTTTATCTGCAGAGACAATGACTTACGAATATGCTCGTGATATCTTCAAGAAGTACTATGACTTCTGGAAGAACTATGATTACTATGAGTAAGCGTTGCCCATTGGCTAACAAAGATTGCAGTAGTAATTGTTCATACGAAATGTATAAGAACAACCACTGCATGATCGTTATTCTTGCTAAGAAAGGCATTAAGGTTACCGAAAAAAATAATCAGTAAACAGTGGAAACTGCTGGTTGATTATGTTGTGTTACGTCTTAATGGTTACCAAGATGCCTTGATTAGGATAGGGGGCTGGTTTCCGGCACCTTTATTCCAGCCCCCGCAATTCTAGCGAAAGGAATAAATATGATGAACGAAGAGAAGTTCAAGAAGTACATCAAGGACGCGCTGGAGAAAGCGCAGGAGCGCGATGAAGATGATGCCGAGATGCAGCGTAAGCTGATCCGCGGCGTTGATCGCTTCTTCGAAGCTAAGTATGATGGCAAGGTTATCATGCCTGGTTGGAAAGACCCGGATGATTATTCCGTTAACTTCAAGCGTGTTTACATGGTAGAAGCTCATGATAGTGATAAGCCTTCTATGGTGTTCGTTGACGACGAGAAGGATCAGAAGACACGTTATGAATATGAGAAGGCTATTGCCAAATTCATCAACGAGGAGACTGAGCTCTTCGAGCTTTGCATCGATGAATACCAGAGTTTCGATATGGAGTATGCGGTCTACAAGTATGTCGTGGTGAAGGATAACCAGGGCCTGCTTCGTATGCACTTCAATCCTTGGAACGACTAATTGTTATGAGCCTGTATGCCATCTCGGCTGCAGGCTCTTTTTTTTTTTGCCGAGATGTGGTACTATACCGCCATTGTAATAGTACGACAATAGGAGGATGATGCTACTATGGCATTTCTTACTAAAGAGGAATTGGCATCCGAAGCTGCCCGGCTCGGTGTCAACCTCGATGAGTACGACTCCTGGCCTGAAAAACAAAAGGCTGTGTTCAAGGCTCAAGCCGAAGAACAAGGGGGTAAGGTAATTCCGGCAAAGGAAGAAAATAAGCCGAGGGAGACGAAACCGATTCAACCATGGATCGATGAGGCTCTTGCAAAATTGGCTAAAGGTTTCAAGAATGGTAAGGTTCTTATCTCTCACGAGATCCCATCTATGAAGCTTAACCCAATCAAGTATGAGGAAGAAATCGGTACCGACTTGCAGGTAGAGGAAGTCTATGTAGATCCTACTATGATCTCTGAAACCGGCAACATGGCTTCCAGTACCTACAAGGTAGTAGGCCAATCTGGTAGGAAGGTTATTGCCCAATCTACTTTGCCTACTGAAAATTTCAGGCTGGAGTTCGACTCAGCTAAGGATTCGTTTCCTGTAGTTACCTTCCATGGTCAGTCAGGTTATCTCTGGTGGGATGAAAATATTTTCAATGTAAAGGGTTTGCTTCAGGAATCCGGTTACTATGAAAAGTATAAACATCTGTTTAACGGAGTCGACTATCCTGGAAATATCTGGTATGCAGGTACCAAGACTCTGGCTGTCTCGATTCCTCTCGTCCACTATATCATGGCTGAGATCGAGGAAGAGGAGCGTAAGAAGTTATGACGAACATGATTCTCTATGACAAGACCATCAAAGAAATAGAGAGTATGTTCCTCATGCCTACGCTCTATAAGATGTGGCCTGACATCCAGACTCGGTATATGCAGATGGGATTCAAAGACAACCTGTCTGACTCCGAGATGATTGCAGAGTACACATATATCCTGGAGCAATATCGAAAGTACATCTCGAGTCATCAAAAGGAGATCCTGTCCAATAGGGATGATCTCGAAAAGATGCTCGAGGTTGTTGAAGTCCTAATCGAGAAAGCTCCAGAAAAAGATATGGAAAGAAAGATTCTCGTGTACAACACGTTGAGAGACGATTGGTTGATCGACCTCTACAACGTGATTGTTATGGGAATCGCAGATCGAGAGGAAGATGAAGATGCCGAATGAAGACGAATACAGCAATCCAGCTGAAGAAACAGAAGAGACTTCCGCTGCTGAGGCGCCTACACCTACGAATCTTTCTGAGGCTTTTGAAATCCTTAAGAAGCAAAACTCAAGTATGGATTCTGGAAATGAGGAAGAAGGAGAATCAGACGGAGAATCCGATGGAGAAACCGAACCCGAATCTGATAACCAGGAATATTACGATGAAGGATCAGATGTGGGTGGAGGATCTGCAGATGAGTTTGACGGCTTTGATCCGAATGATTCAATCAGTTCTATTCTGAATCAAGTCCAGAAGCGTGCTACCGAAGAAGCTTACAATGATTTCAAGAGCAAGAACTATCGTAAGATCACGGTGATGGATCTCCGTCAGGAAGATGAGCAAGGCAATGTAACTTACCTGAATCCTGACAATCAGCGGAGGAATTTCGATTCCAGGATGGAAGCACAGCAATGGGTCGATTCTTTCAACAAGCAAGTTGATATCGACTTCAGAGCTGTCTCTCAGCAATATGAGCAAAAGCTTTTGGAGACGGCAAGACCTACATTGCAGATGTTGGACTTCGTTCCTGTATATCAGAAGATGTCGGCTGAACAACAGGATATCATGGATGATCTGATCGAACCGTATGAAATCAAGAGTAGCGATGGAACTGTAATCGGTTACAAATGTAACTTGGTTTCCATGGCTAAACAAGCAATTAATATGAGTAATAAGATCAACGAGAAATATAGTCGTAAATCTGGAACCGATAGTCGAAGCGGTAATACCGCAGCCCAAGACGTGGGGCGGCCGGCGACAGATTTGAAGAGTCGTGGCAGTTCGGATAGCTCTGTTGGCGATCCGGAACCGAAGAACCTTCAGGAAGCTATGGCTTTATATCAGAAACAGCAACGAGAAAAGTCGACAAAGGAGTAAGTAATGGCTAAGAAAAGCGCAGCACAGGCTAAGATAATCAGGAAGAAGGCTGAGCCTGCTATTGATGCCAAGCAGGATTTCGAGGAGCAGAAGGAGTTTGAGATCAGCATCCTCGAGCAGCAGCTGGTTTGCGTGAACCGTATCGACTTCCTCGACGATCTGCGTAGCGATTACAAGGATTACCTTGGTTATCTGCCAGCCCCCGATGACATCAAGGCCTATGCCAACGGGTGTGGCGAAGTCTTCTATGACATCCTGGAACGTGTACGGAAATTCAAGTACGAGGACTTTGCCAAGGAAGAGTTCGACAATCCGTTCGAGGATATGCTCATCTCCGTGGCTGATGTCAAGCCGACTGATGAGGATATGTGGTGGGCGCATATGATCTTCCGTCTGGTGCGTCCGTTCGGAGAACACGTCAACTCCTTGCATACCCGTACTTGCGAGCTTGCGAAGGAACAGGC
>Ga0310786_10007906_pt1 | contig 13763 bp, 4 predicted proteins | sample AusTroGonzalo_MG_FD_203881 | JGI IMG/M metagenome (GOLD analysis project Ga0310786, IMG submission 203881) | Bovine rumen microbial communities from tropical cattle in Woodstock, Queensland, Australia - Gonzalo_03 (v2) (version 2) | ecosystem: Host-associated > Mammals > Digestive system >... | reverse complement strand
AGTTGAACCAAACATACCACGATTTAAATTAGTTAATTCCCAGTATGTTTTACCATCTTCTACATGTTCAAGAACAGTTTTGTATTCTATGATTTCTGAATTAATCAAAGCCATACCAAATGGTTCATCAGCTGATGGGATGGTAAATTTATTAATACTATCAATGAATAAAGAAGTAATCATACCATTTGAATCAACTTCTGGGTCTTTGCACAAAACGGCTCCAGAATTATCAAATAAAGAAGTGGTTGATTGTTTATTCTTAAAGTCATTCATATACATAGTGCATGATGATGAATCACCTTCTTTCTTCTTTATAAACAATGTATTTAATGGGTATGAAACTACTTTTTCAGATGGTCTATCTTCTTCATATCTAGCACGTAAGAAGCCCATACCATCTAAATTTACAATGTTATTTGAACGACCATATCTATCTTCCCATGTATAAATTTTATCATACAAATATTTGTAGTCAAAGGCGGTCATAATAATATGGTCATAAATGTTTACACCAGAAATAATTTTTATTTTACCATCATTATAAACATAGTTTGTAAATGGATTATATGAACCATCTTCAATTTTCTTTTGAACAGCAATCTTTTCAGTGGAAACGATTTCTGCAGATGGAACTTTTAATTCATTACCAGCTGGATTATAGTAAACAATTTCTCTTCTTAAAATATCGGATGAAGATTCTATAAATGATGTTGATTCTAATACATAAGCAAAATTAACAATTAATTTTTCAATCGCTGATGATTCTGTCTTTTCTGCAACAATAATGTATGTTTTTTCTTTATCGTGCATTGGATGGAAAATATCAATGAAATTATATGGTGCTAATAATTCATAATCTGAATATTCATATATTCTTCCTGAACATGCGCATTTATAAACATAAACTTCATAACCACCTGTTGCCAATTTTGTATTAATTTCATTTGTTAAAGAGAATCTGTGTTCAGTTGAAGGTACAAATTCTTTCTTATATGTAAAATCATTTGTGAAAACAAAATATGGATTTTCTTCTTGATTTTCAAAAATGGTTTCTGCTTGATTAACAAAATAATAATCATAAACTACTGTTGGAGAATCATAATCTGTGGTATCATAATTAAAAATATCATACCCAAATTTTTCCATATCAAATACGGAACCATTGATTTCAATACCTTTAAAATTAGCATTTAATTCTTTTTTGATTTCTTCAAAATTAGAAATACCGCCGTCAACCCAAGAAGAATTATCCTTATTCCAATATCTCATATAGAATAATCTGTTGGCTCTATGAGCATTTAAGAAATTCTTTAAATCTTCAGAGTTAAACGCTCTTAGAGTATCAAAATCTTCACCTTCTACAACTTTATATAATGTTTTAGATGAATTAATTGTACCATAATATCCTTTATATGATAATTTTTCATCAGATTCTACCCATGTCCAATCAGTAATTGTATCATAGTGTCTGACATAAAAACGTCCATCAGAAGTATTAAATACTGTTAAACCTTCATTATTATATGATTCTGATGATGGTAATGTTTGAACAACAGCATAGAAAACTTTATTAATATCAGGATAAGAATTTAATGAGTCAAATTGTAAATTAATTGTTGGTTCAATCCAATCTCTTCCTGGAATAGTAATTGTTTCAGAAGCAGTTTCATAATGTTCAAAATAATGAGAAAATTGAACGTGATATGGCTTCATTTCTGTGATGTAATCAACAACATCCTGAAGAATACTGTCTCTTTTATATGGTTTTTCTTCCAAAACGTTACTAACACCAGTAATATCAATCAAGCTACTTCTGATTAGCCAGTTAACGTTTTTTTGCTCTGATAAAATGTAGTGAATTAAACCAAAGAATAACTTATTTTTATCAATGAGTTTCCCTTTATTGGTTATTTTGTCTTCAACGTTTTCTACCATCAGTATTCCTTACCTATTGTATAAAATTATTTATTGTTGTTATATAGGCATTTTAATAAATAATAATGAAGAGTAATAGGAGGCACACCTTGGCATATACTGGATTTATTTCAGACCCAAACTATACTAGAAAAAATGTATCTGAAACAATCACTGGTCAATGGGAATTTACGCAAGTTATTCAAGGAACTGCATATAGAGCCCAATGGGGTGATTTAGCAGAGATTTACGCATGTGACCCAGAAGAAGTTTTAATTCCAGGCACAGTTGTAAGATTTGGTGGAAAATATGAAATCACAAAAGTAAAGCCAAATTCCAGAACATTCTTCGGAGTTATATCAACAAAACCAGGTATCGTTTTAAACAAGAAAGAGAAAGAAGGTGAAAAGGTTGCTCTCGTTGGTAGAGTTCCTGTTAGAGTTGTAGGTAAAATCAATAAATTTGATAAAATTACAACTTCAAAATATGCTGGAATCGCTAAGAGAAAAACATGGTTAGATACATTGTTGTTAAAACCAACAATTGGTATTAGTTTGAAGACAGATACTAATGAAAATGAAAAGTTAGTTGAAGTATTCGTAAAGTCACATAGATAAATTTATATAATTAAAAATATAGTTTTTCTAGTTATAAATACCTTTATCAAAAATTGATTGAGGATGTTTAATGAATATTTTATCAATAATCACTACGTATTCATGCCCTTTTAAGTGCCCATTTTGTTATTATAAAGATAAATGTAGTGATAACGCAGTATTAGATGTAAAAATATTAGATAAGTTCTTAAATAAAAATGCGAGTAAATTTAATAAAATTTATATTTCTGGTGGAGAACCATCATTATTACCACAATCATATATAGAACAAGTTTATAAAACTGTAACAAATTATTCTAATACAGAAATTAAAGCATTCCCTATTTCTAATAGTTTTATATTACCAGGCGTAACATATAACATTTCATATGATTTTATAGCGAGACCAAGAGTTAGAGAATCTTGGATTAAATTATTAGATTTTCCTCAACCATTTAATGTAACCGTTACATTATCACCATTAGTTTTTAAATATTATCCAAATAAAATTTTACAAACATTTAACATGTTGAAAAATATAAAGCAAGTAGAGTTTAAGCCATATTTTAAACATGCATTTAGCCAATTTGAGATAAAATCATCTGATTATAGACGTTTTATTGAATGTGTTGAAGAAAGTAAACTCAATCTTAATTATCAAGTTAAATTTGATGATATTTTTTATGGCCGAGAAGTAAATGAATATACATTATCCCCAGGTGGAAAAGTAAATGCTGTTCAATTCTTAAAAGATATAAGAGTAGAAACAGAAATTTCAGAGAATGAAATAGGCGAAATTAAAACAAATTATCCAGATAACATATTAATATGAGAGATTTAAGACCATTTTTAGTTACAGCACCACTTACTGTGGCTCAAGCAGATAAATTGGACACAGATACAATTTATGTGTTTGATTATGAAAATTCATTTAAGAATGAAAATGAAAAACCAGATAAAATGATTACATATTTAGAATCATTTGGCGGAATGTTTGATTTATTAGTTTATGAAACTCTTCCATATGACGAAAGAGAAGAGATTTTTTTCAGATATTTTAAATCTGGCTCGTTTTTTAATGTCTATTCATTGGCTCAAACAATGATTCATATTGTTTTTACATTTAAAGGGTTAAAATATAATGGCAATAGAAGTATTTTTTCTGATAAGGAATGTTATAAATTCATTGATAAAAATAAAACATTTATGAAAGAAGTTATACAATTATATGATTCATTGTTTTTAGTAATGCTGATTTATTCTGCAAAGCCAACAAAAGATATTAAAGATATAAAAGCTAAGTATAGCGTTGATGGTATTATAAAAGATGAATTATCCCCAAATTTATTAAGTATACTACTAGATAAGACATTTTATAAGTATTATGAAAAGTATCCAGCTAAGGATTTATACTATTATTCATTTTTATTTGATAATAAACTATATAAAAGTATGTCATTTTTAGATGTATTAACTAATGAAAACAACACGTTATTACCAGTTATGATTGATTTGTCAAATAAAGAGTTTCAAAAATTTGTTGAGGAAAAGAAAAAAGGAGAGTAAAAACTCTCCTTTTTTAATTACTACAAACACATTAGAAGTCAAATGCGTTAGCAACGTCTGTGATGATACCTGAATCAACTGTTGGGATTTGGTTACCATCAACATCATACAATGTTGCGTTATCAAATGAAATTTCACAATCAATCATCATTTGTGCGTGGTCCCCATTTGATGCACCTTCTGGTTGTGCTTTCTTTAAATAACAACCTTCCATGACCCAATATCCTAATGTATCTTGATGACCGTCTGTATGTTCAAAAACGGTTGTGAACTTATAGTTATTTGGTGCGTCACCAGTTGTTTGTTCATAAATGTTTCTTTGTCTTTGAATTTGGTTATACAATGCTTTATAGTTTGTATTGTCATAAGTATTAAATACTTTGAATGATACATTTTGCCATGTCCATGCACCAGGATATTTAATTTGGCCATTAACCAATTCAACGGTTTTATCTTCAAATTCACCCTTTGGTGTATCAAATTCACTCATTGTCATTGTTAAATTATCACCTTCTGTGTTTACACCCATACCGATGAATCTAACTCTATATCTTGTCTTTAAGTGGTAGAACTTTTGTCTTTGTGTTTCACCATCTAAAATGACACCAAATTTTGAAAGTGTATCTACATTATTAATATCTGCCATTGTTTTTCTCCAATATATTACTTTCTTATACTATTATTTATTATCAATCGTATTTTTTACATTTTTGCCCTTAATGCCACATATTTTTGCTTAAAATTATCCTTTTTGAAAATATAAATAATTACATATAACAACATTAAGAGGAACTTAATATGGTAACAACCGTTGGACAAGATGTAATTTCAGCAAAAAGAGATTTAAGAGAAATATTTCCAAAAGAATTCGCCAATAGATTATTAATCAATGAGTTTATTACTTATGTTCTCAATAACTTTTTTGAGAAATCAAATGAAAAGATTGTTAGTGCTTATGCTGGAGAAGTTGTCCCTAGTGTAGATGGTACAGAATGTTATATTAGAGAACCATCCGTTGAAAGACAAATGAATCAAATCATTCCAGTTGTCAATGATGGCTCTGAATATATTACATATGCAAACTTTATTGCAGATTTACATAATGAAGGTTGTACTGTATTTGATGAAAACAAATTATTAGCTACGAAATATTGGTCATGGTGCCCACCAATCAATGTTGATATGTTTATTAACACATATAACTATTATTGGATTGGTTGGGATTCTGGCGAAAAGGATATGAAGATTTTAACTGGCCCAATTGATGTTTCTCAATTAATTGGTACAGGTAACCCAGTTTATAATGAATATACACCAGATGGTGCAATTATATTGGAAAGCCAATATGAATTTAAAAATGGCGATAGAGTTGTATTTACAAATGATTTAAGCAACAAATACAATAATGTACCATATATTGTTGGTGGTTTGACATATAATCCTGATGGAACAAATGATGGTAAAGGGTATTTCAAATTAACTGCTGTTAAAATGCCATTGATTGTTTTGGATGGTGCAACAAATATTGGTATTGATGCTGAAGGACAAGCATCATATACATATATCGATGAAGCACATGAATTATCATTTGAATTCCAAAATGGTATGAGAATCATGTTCTTAAATGATAGTAATACAAACTATAACAATATTCCATTTATGGTAACTGGTGTTGGTTCTTCTATTAAGATGATTGATGATTCATATGACCCATATTCATCATTATATGAAGATGATTATGATTTATATGTGAAACTCGTTTCAAAACCAGATTATTTTGTAATGGAAAGAGGTTGTGCTGATGGTAACGATTGGTCAGCAAGAAACAGATGGGTTCATGTTTCCGCATTAGAAGTATTTAATATTGACTCAATCAGTACTTCTGATGATTACCGTGGATTATATCACGCTTCTAAACCAATTTTGTGTTATACAAAAGATATTAAATTATATAATTATGGTACATTTGACAGAGGTTATGTTGTTGCTATTACCAGTAAGCAAGTAAATGAAATTAATAATAAATTTAAGAGTTCTGTATTAACAGCATTAAATCTTACACAGTTAAATACTGGCGACAAAATCTTATTTAAGAATGTTGAAGGTGCTAATCCAATTCAAATTTATACTGTTACAATTGTTACCTCAAAAACAGGTACAGAATTAGTAACATTAAAAGCATGTACAAATGGTCAAGAAATTGATGGTAAAACATCAACAGGTGGTACAGTTAAAGGTGACGTTGTTAAGAAAATTAATGGAATTTATAATATTCCATACTATTATGATGGTTTATCATGGGTAGAAGGCCAACGTAAAGATGCTCCAAACCATAGTAACCCTGATTATAATGGTATTAATCAAAACCCATTATTTGATTTATTTGACTCTGATAAAGTTAAATTAGATAATTCAGTGACTTATCCTAATTCTACATTTAAAGGATGTAAATTATTTGACTATAAAGAAGCAACTGCTGAAGATGGAGTATATTCAGGTGATGAATATGATGAAAAAGGTAATGTTGTTGTTTATGGCTTGGATAGATATATCCTTAATGAAGATGAAGATAAAAACTATATATTTGATAACCTTTTGCATACACAAGTTTTCAAATATACTCCTCCAATGGATTATGAACAAGAAATTAAAGGTTATAAATTCTTTACAATTAATTTCAAAGATGAATATTTGAATGATTGGCATTTGAGTTCTTCAAAATATAATCAATATATTAAGACACAATTTGAAGCAAATGATGAACCATCATTTGTAGAAATTGATGAAGAACAATATTATAAATTCACTATAAAATATCTTCCTTCAAGCGAAACCACTAAAAAAGCATTAGTAGTATCTATTAATGGTGAAAAAGTTGAAGCTGAAAACGTTATACAAGATAATTACGACATTTATGTTAAAGGCGTAAAATATAATGATACTATTATTGTTAACATTTTAACAGATGAAGATATTGAAGAATTAGACCCTAATTATACATTTGAACCACCATTGTCATTAGTAATTAACCAATTCAATGATGAAATTGAAACAATTGGATATAATAATTGTTTTGACCAAATGATTGATATTATGGAAAATCAAGTTGGATTCGTTGGTAGAGCTAATGGTAGTAATAACTATTCATCATTAAATCCAGATTTGTCTGTTGGCTCAAAAATTATTCAATCCGCATCTAATATCATTAGAACAATGATTTTAGATAATGATACCAATACAACAGTTAGAAGTTCTATTGAATATGTAGAAAACGCTTATACAAGATTTAAAAATAAATTCTCAACAGTTTTAGACCAATATTATATTAAAGGTGAAATTGTTGATGATATGAGAACAACATATGAAACCAACGAAGAAATGATGGATGAAATCATCACAAGAATCATTAATTCAATTAACGTTGGTAAAGATGGATTAATGCCATTCTATAACAATGGTGTTACACACTTGCTTGATAATGCATATATTCCAGCAACTCCAGCATATTTAGGTATTGCAAACTGTTATGAACCAAAAATTAAAGTATATGATGAATATCTTGGTGAAGTAAAGCCAAAAGTAATTGTTGGGCATGATGGTTCTTTAACAAAAGCATATAATAATGTTAAAGATTTATTCATATTAAGATTAGAAAAATTAATCTACGCATCAATTAATACTAAGTTTAAAGATACAAGATGTGGCATAAACAAATATGAATTCTTGCCTGGTTTCTTTAGAAAACAAACATATACAAGAGATGAATTAATTAATACATATTCAACTTTTGTTGATTTGTGGGCTAATAATGCTGGTGTAGATTATAGTGAAAATATTCATTTTGATTATGATTTAACTGCAAACCCAGAAGCATGGAAGACATGGAACTATTCCAATACATTCACACCAGATGGTGATGAATTACATGGTTCATATAAAGCAGTTTATACATATTATTATGATACATACAGACCAGATTCACATCCTTGGGAAATGCTAGGATTTGGTGACCAACCATCATGGTGGGAAACTGAATATGGTGCTGCACCTTATACAGCAAGCAACATCATTATGTGGCAAGATATTGAAAATGGTATTATTAAAGATGGTGATTATGCTGGCGAATATGAAGAATTAAAAAGACCAGGATTGGTTGAAAAATACTTGCCAGTAGATAATAATGGTAAATTAAAATCCCCAATGGATATTGGTATCATTGAAGAACAACCATCAATCCAAAGAGCAAGAGCAAGATGGAAGATTGGTGACTTCGGTGACGTTGAAATCGCTTATATGCAAACATCTGCATTCAAATTCGCAGAACAATTAGTATTATACTTATTAAGACCTATTTCTTGGGTTGAAAATAACTGGAATACATTAGATACAGCAGTATTGTTCAAAGGCACTGATTATGAACAAACAATCAATGCTAGAACAGAAGCAAGAGAAAATATTTCAGAAACTGTTATGCATAATGAATTAGTTGATGATGAATATGTTAGAAATATCGGTATTCAACAATGGATTTCAGATTATGCATTATCAAATAATTTAAGTATAACTTCTATCGCTGATAAAATTAGAAAAGCAACAGTTAATTTGGGTTATAGATGTGCTGGTTTCTATCAAAAAGATACAGTAGCAATTTCTACAGATACTTATGGTGAAATTCCAAATGAAAATGTCCATATGTCATTATTTAAATCTAAAAATAATAAGACATTAACATATTCTGCTATGGCTATTATCAAAACCAAAAAAGGTTATATGATTGATGGTTTTGATAAATCATTCCCATACTTTATGGTAAGAGTTCCAGAAATCAATGGTAAAAAAGGTTCATATAGTACTTCTGGGTCATCTAATGTTACATCTTCTACTTCATATATTGTAGACGGCTCAAAAGAATTTAGTTCAGTATGGTTATCAGCAACTAGGGGAGGAGATGCATTTAATCCATCAGAAAATAAAGTTTATAAAATAGCATCTGAAGGAAAGTATAAAAATAAATTATATACTTGGAATGGAAATAGTTATACTGAAATGACATCTATTAATAGAAACGATGGTTTAACTGTATATTATCCATTAGAATGGAAAGATGAAATACAAAAAGTTCCATATAAAAAAGAATTTACATCAATTCAAGAATTGTATACTGTAATTAATGGTTATGGAAAATACTTAGAAGAAAATGAAAACTGGTATTTTAATACAAGAAATAGTTCTGGTGTTGTAATGAATTGGAGAATTTCTAGCGAGTCATTTGTAAACTGGGCAACTTCTCAAAAAGGTCAAGACACTGAAGGTAATTTGTTACTTTTGAATCCTGGTGTAATTGGACTTGGAAATTATAATACTGGTATTGTAGAAGATTTAAATTTGAAAAATTGTGGGTATAATTCAGTATTAGATATTCATGGAAATCCTATTAGTGCTGATAAATTAAACGTTTTTAGACAAACATTTAACACATTTATTCAACCAAAAGAAGATAATATTGCATTAGTTAAATTAAGAACATATCAATTAGAACATTTACTTGTATTAGATAATGTAACTATCTATGGTGATATTTTGTATGATTCTAAATACTTCACAATCTTAGGAAGATTTAAATTACATGGTGTCAAAGCAAGAAATTGGTATGGAACAATTTATGCTCCAGGTTATTTGGTAGAAGATGATGGAGCAATTGCAAACTTTGATAAATCAGCCAATGATTTACAATATATGTTTGATGTTGATGATGCTAGATGCCAAGGTGAAAAAGCTGAATACTCTAGAGCAATTGTTGGATATGGTAAGACAAAAACATATGTTAATTTGTTTAGAAATGATAAAGCAATGTTTGATTTCTATAAAGGGGCAATCAGACAAAAAGGTACAAGAACAGTTATTGATAAGATGAATCGTTCTTCATATGTTTCATCAACTGGTAATAATATTGAAATATTTGAAAACTGGTTATTTAAAGCTGGTGAATTCGGTCATACAAGAGATAATTCTGTATTAGAATTCTTGTTAGATATGGAAAAAATGAGAGAGAATCCTCAAGTTATTACATTTGAAATGTCTAGCAACTATTACTATGATGAAAAGCAAGTATATAACGTTGGTAACGTTGTAATCTATCATAACTATGAATATTCTTGCTTAAACAATGAAGTAACTGGTAAATTTAATCCAAATGATTGGCAATTATTAAGATATGTAGGTAATTACATCATCTTTGGCGATGATAAAAAATGGATTAAGAAACAAAGAAATCCTCAAGGCGCATGTTTCTCATATACAGATTCATTGTTAATCAACCCTGTTGGTGGCTTTGCACAACTCAATGACGTTGAATACATTGTTGCTAATGAAGAAGAATTTGAACAAATTAAAGATGAAATGGCTGTTGAAATGACGGTTTGGATTGCCAAACTTGAAAATGGTGATTGGGATATTAGAAAGAAAACAGGCGTTAATAAGTTTGTTTCAATGAGATACCCAACATTAGAAGATGCTTACAGACAACCAGCATATGAAAATGTATATCATTTCACCGATGATAAGAAAGATTATTATACAACTGAAACTAGCGCAACAATTGATTCAAACCCATTAACGCCATTATATAGTGATATTGATTTAAATGACTATACATGTAAATGGTGCGACATTGGTTCACCTATGTATACTGGAGAAAAAGGTCAATATGTTACAGGTACAGATTATAAAGTTAAAATGTATAATACTGTATTTAAGACAATGGTTCCTGAATCAGAAGTTAATAACTCAACAACATTAAGAGATTTAGGTAATGATGCTTCTATAACATACTCTAACTTATTGTTGAATATGACACAATTTGGTAAGCAATTTTACAAATATAAATGGAAAATGATATTCAACATTGTAACACATTGCCCTGATATTATTGTTACAATTAATGGTCAAGAGTATAAAGACCAAGATAAAATTAAAGTTATTGTTTGCGAAGGTGATACAATTCATTGGAAAGCAACAGCATTTGGTTGCGGAACAAAAGAAGATACATTCTATGTTCCATATACTCCAAAAATGGATGAAGAAGATGTACCTGAGGAAACAGAATTTCCAACAACTGATTTGTATGATAGTAGATGCATCAAAATGTTAGAGCATGATGATGATACTAATCAAGATGTTTATATATTCTATTCATATAAATCTGGATTTGGTTGGGTTAGAATGGGTACATCCATCATTTCAAGACAATTAAACATTACAGTTCCATTGTCATTCAGAGATAAGACAGTATTTATGGACCAAACAACGCCAGAAACAAGAGAAATTTTGTTCTGTGATGAAGGTAATTATGAGGTTAAATTAGTTGGTGCTGGTGGTGGTTCTGGTGGTGGTTACACCAGTGCAACAAAAGTTAAGAAAAAACACCATGGCTTTGGTAGTAAGATTAGTGGTGTATTTAAAAAGGTTGTTCAAGTTGCTGTAACAGTTGTTGCTGTAGCTGCATCATATGTAACATATGGACTTAGTACAGCTCTACTTGCTGGTGCGTTATCATATAAAGGAAGCGCCAAAGTTTTAGCAAGTAAAAAATGGGTTATCGTTCACTATGGTGGATGTCCTGGTGCTTCTGGCGCATATGTAGATGCATTAGTTAAGGTAGATGATTCTCAAATTACATCACCAACCAACAAATACTATATCACTTGCGGTGCTGGTGGTAAAGGTGGTGCATATAACTGCGATGGTGATTGCGGTATTGACTCAACTTTATATAATAATGATATTTTATTAATTAAAGCGCAAGCTGGTAATGGTGGTGCTGCAGCATTACGTAAAGGCGATAGAATTAGAAATGGTAGATTGATGGGTCTTGCTGGTATGTATACTATCAATACTTCATGGGAAACAATTGAGACAAAAACAGCTGTATGCGGTAATTGCGGTGGTTTAGGAAGTTATCAAGGTTATTATGGTAAATCAGTATATCCAGGCAGTAATTATGGGCAAGGTGGTGACTTTGTTCAAGGTGGTGCTGGCCATTCAGGTTATAATGGTTACACAAAAGTTGTATATCATGCTGGTGAACATTATGATGATTATTCTATTTTATCTACATCTGAAGATTCACTACCAGTAGCAATTGAACTTGGTGAAAGTGATTCTATGGAATATACTGCATATTTCCAACCATTTGTATTGCCACCTACAGTTAATGGTGTTACATATTTTTATTCATATGATGTTTTATATGATGATGAAACTAGACCTAATGCAGATATTTTAGGGCCAGGAACACAATTCTATAAAAATCGTTCTAAATCTATTACTGGTTATCATAAAACAAATGTTATTAAAAACTTGTGGGCACCTAATAAATTATATAAAGCTGGTGATACAGTAACTGATTCTGATGAGAACTGTAAATATTACATTTGTGTTGTTGACCACCTTGCTGGAGGATTATTCTCAACAACTCAAGTAATTGATGGTGAAGTAGTAACTGTATGGGAAGAATACGCTCCTACATACTATTATAAGATTAATTGTAACTTTGATGCATATAATCCATCTACACATCAAAAACTTGATAATAAAAAGCCAAATTTTGTATTTAATGGCATTAAGTATAATACTGAATTATATTTAGATGCTGAATGTACTGAAAGAGCAACTAAAGATTCTGTTTCCACAAATATAGAAGATAGAGTCATGACAGTTGATGATTTAATTTATCCAGGATATACTGTTGGAAATGTCTATACATTAGTTGACCCATTTGCAACATATTCACAATTAACACCTAGATATATAACAGAACCTACATGGGGTGATATTAATCAAGTTGGCTCATATGATGTAAATTCTGGGTTAATAGAATACTATGCTAAATTAGATAAAAAAACAACCGAAGAAGATAAAGAATCATTAGTTTATGCTGATAAAACATGCCAATCACCAGTAATTAGTATAGATATTGATTTAGAAGATGAAACAACATTAGTATATAATCAAGTTAATATGAAATATACAGATTTAACAGAAGTTGTTTCTGACCACCATGAAACCAGTTATGAAATGAAAGATAATGATTTGTATCTTTATACTTCAAAAACTGTAACTGAAATTCAAGATGATACACCAGTTTATAGTGAATTTGAATTATTAAATGTAATCGGTGTTTATGGCGATTATGTACCACATTGGGAAAAACTCGTTTATACACCAAATGCATATTCCAATACTGTAAACTATATTGATTATGATATAACAGAAGCAACAATAGACAAAGGTGTAAAGAACTACACAGTTACATTGTATGCTGATGACCAATTAACTAAAGAAATAGATTTGTTCTATAAAGAAAAAGTTGATGTCACACAAACTGGGGAAGAAAAATATCAATATAAACACTTCTATACTCCAATTAGATGTGCAGCAACATCAAATCCAGTTGTAGGAACAGTACCATATAGTATTCCATTGTTCTACATCAATAAACCAGAAAATGTTGTTGATAAAGAAAGTGATTTACCACCATATTCTCAAAATGTTGGCTTAACATTTAAAGTATTGGAAAATGAAAGTGGTATTCCATTAGATAGCCCATTATACTATAAGGCAACTGATGCAGGTTGGAGTGCACCAAAAACTCTTACAGAAATCTTAAATGAAAACAAAAATTCT
>Ga0310786_10007905_pt1 | contig 13764 bp, 20 predicted proteins | sample AusTroGonzalo_MG_FD_203881 | JGI IMG/M metagenome (GOLD analysis project Ga0310786, IMG submission 203881) | Bovine rumen microbial communities from tropical cattle in Woodstock, Queensland, Australia - Gonzalo_03 (v2) (version 2) | ecosystem: Host-associated > Mammals > Digestive system >... | reverse complement strand
CATTATGGCTTTTTAAAGATGGTTCTATGAGTAAAGAGCGATATAAAAGTGACGCAATTGACCATTTCTTTCCTCGACAAGGAAAATACGATTTAGAAGATGCAATAGCATGGATGCCTTTGCCACCTGCTTACAATCCCGAAAGCAAGCCCGACATATACATTTGCTCATGCGGTTACGGTTGGGATAGATCAAAAGTAGTCCGTCACCATTACTGCCCCAATTGCGGAAAGAAGGTAGAGGGAGGTACACAGGAATGACACTGTTTAAAATCATAGATAAAACAACAGGTGAAGAACATACTGAAGAAGCAATTGAAAGCGAAGCTAAATCAGGTAACTTGATGGAGTGTGATATTGATGGATTTTATGTTGGTGAAGATGGGCAGATAATTCTTGTTGATGATTGTGGTAACTGTACTTGGGTTGATATGAGCAGATTTGAAGTGAAGATAGGAGGTACACAGCATGACGATTGAACGAGCAAAACAGATAATGGCTAATTATGACCTAAATTTCCACGAAGTAAATGAAAAGCTTTTTAATTATGGAGAAGTTGCAGAAGCGTTTGATATGGCAATCGCAAGCCTTGAAGCGTGGGGCGAGATAAAGCAGGAAATAAATGATTTATTCGGCAAACCTGCCTGTTATATGCCAAATTATGATGCTTATAAGATGTTTTTGGAGATTATAAACAAACACTTGGGGGAGGTGAAGGAATGACAATATACATCAGCGGCAAGATCACAGGAACCACGGATTATAAAGCACGTTTTGCAGAGGTGGAGAAGAAGCTTAAAGTTGATGGGCACAGGGTAATCAATCCGGTAAAGATCTGCGCGCATATAGCCCCTAATTCATCCTGGACAACTTATATGCGTACCTGTATCCGGGCATTAACCAGGGCAGATGCTATTTACCTGCTGCGCGACTGGCGGAAATCACCCGGAGCCAAACTGGAACACCAGATAGCTGTAGCGTTGGGCATGAATGTGTTATCACAGGCTAAAGGAGAATAATGATAAGCATAGTATTAAAAGCAGCAGAATGTTTTATCTTGGCAGTAGTTTTCGGACTGCTGCCAATAGGTATGGGTTTTGCCCTGGGATGGATCTGTAGGGGCGAGCATGATAAGCATTGACCTATAAGGGCATAAATGGTATTATATTACATATATTTAAAGGAGGGTAACCATAATGGAAAGAGGATATAACTTGCGCGAAGTGGCTGATGCACTTGGAATAAAAGTGCGAACTGCCAGGCGCTGGGTACAAATCGGCAAGATCAAGGCCAAAAAGATCCCCGGCACTAAAAGATGGCTGATTCTGGAATCTGAAATTAAAAGATTACAGGGAGGCGAATAAAAATGGATAAAATCAAGGATCGTTATAAATCCTTCCCGGCAGAGCTGAAAAAAGCAAAGCAGTTTGTCTGCTGGGTTGGGTCTGATAAAATACCCAAAAATCCATACACAGGCAACAATGCCCAGAGTAATAATCCATCTACATGGGGCACCTTTGAAGAGGCTTGCAAGGCTTGTGAGCAGTATAAGTTTGATGGCATTGGGTTTATGTTCGCACCGCCTTATTTTGGCGTAGATCTGGATCATTGCCTTGATAACGTGGATTTTTGTGATGAGTTTGTAGAAACTTTGCAGAGTTATGCAGAGATATCAAAAAGCGGCGAAGGGATACACATTATCTGCAAAGGTAAGCTGCCTGATGGATCCAGGCGCAGAGGCGGTGTGGAAATGTATTCCGAGGGCCGTTATTTTATCTGTACAGGCAATATCTACAACCAGAATTATACGAAGGTTAAAGACTGTACCGAAAGCATAAAAGTTCTTCACTCAAAGTATCTGCCTACCAATGTACCGCAGGCAGAAGTGCGCAAGCCTGTGGAAATAGATCTGGATGATACCGAGATAATCGATAAGGCCAGAAACAGTAAAAACGGCAGTTTATTTACCTTGCTTTATGAAGGATCATGGCAAGGGATTTATCCTTCACAATCCGAAGCAGATCAGGCATTCTGCAATCTGCTGGCATTCTGGACAGGGCGCAATGAAGAGCAGATGGACCGTATTTTCCGCAGTTCCAAACTTATGCGTAACAAATGGGATAGTAAACGTGGTGCCATGACTTATGGCCAGATCACCGTAGGCAAAGCATGTGCATCCTGTGCGAATGTTTATGAGCCGAATAAGTATGGTGATGATGCATCCCTTGCGCTGGCTTTTTTTCAGAATGGCACGGTAAGAGTTGATACAGCCAATGCTTTCCGTGCTTATGATATGACCGATACCGGCAATGCACAGCGGATGTATGATAGGTTTGGGCAGTATATCAGGTATTCGTATAACCGTAAAAGGTGGTTTTTCTGGACAGGGCAGCAATGGATCCTGGATGAAATGGGTGAGGTTAAGAAGCTGGCGGATGAAATCTGCGAGGATCTGAAAAAAGAGGCATGGGCTATTCAGGATGAGGATATGCAGGAGGCGGCTTTTAAGTTTGCGAAATCAACTGCAAATACTACCCGCAAAGAAGCCATGGTTAAGGAATGCCAGCACTTAAAAAATATTCCTGCATCCCCGGATGATTTTGATGCATACCCGGGATACCTTAACTGCCAGAATGGTATCATAAATTTGAGGAATGGGGAGCTTATACCGCATGATCCGAATTTTATGTTATCGAAAATCTGCCACTGTGAGTATGATGTAAAGCATGGTAAGCCGAAGATGTGGCTTAAGTTTCTGGAAGATATCACAGGGGGGAATAAAGACCTTTTAGAGTATATCCAGAGAAGTGTGGGGTATTCGATATCCGGCAGTAATGCAGAGCAGTGTGCTTATTTTCTTTATGGTATGGGCAACAATGGAAAATCTACTTTTTTGGACACGATAGCGGATATGATGGGCACCTATGGTATGAATGTACAGCCCGATACACTGATGCTGCAGAGCAGGCTGGGAAGTTCCGGAGGCGGCGCAAATAGCGATATAGCACGCCTTAAATCCAGCCGCTTTTGTACATGCAACGAGCCGACAGAAGGCATGAGGCTGAATGAAGGACTGCTTAAGCAGATCACAGGCGGCGGTAAGATAACAGCCAGGTATCTGTATGGTGATGAGTTTGAGTTTACGCCCGAATTTCATATCTGGGTAGATACGAATCATAAGCCTGTTATCCGTGGTACAGATCTGGGTATCTGGCGAAGGATTAAGCTGATACCGTTTGAAGTTAATATCCCGGCGGAAAAGGTAGATAAGAATCTTAAATTTAAACTGCGTAAGGAGTTTCCGCAGATCCTGGCATGGGCCGTGGAAGGATGCCTTAAGTGGCAGAAGGATGGCTTAAAAGAGCCAGAATGTGTGCTGGAGGCTACGAAGGAATATAAGCAGGAAATGGATCTGGTTGCGGGATTTATTGAGCAGTGTGTGGTGATAGACTATGTATCGGCTGAAAGGGTTATGGCATCCGATTTATTCAATATCTACCGCCACTGGGCAAGGCAGAACAATGAATACGAGATGAGCAGCAAGAAATTTTTTACGGAAGTATCAAAAAAACTGCCCGAAAAAGGCAGAGTGGGAAAGGGTATCTATTACACGCGCATCCGGCTTACAGAGTATGCAAAAGAGCTGGTGCCTAAACAGTACAGGATAGAGGATTTTAAGTAAGGAGGGTAACCATGGATAATGAGATTGATTTTGAGAAGATAGCGGAAGAAATGTGCGACCATTACTGTAAATATGCAGATACATGGGATGAGAAAACAGAGGGCATACCTTTATGTGAAAGTGATTACTGCAAAAATTGCCCTTTAACCAGATTGCCATTATAAAGGGGGTGGATTATGACGGTATCAGAGGTTAAAGACCGCATAAAAAATACGATTGATCAATATTATCGCCAAAGCTCAAAAAATTATATTGAAGAATCGCAGCTGCATTTTATAGGCGGAGTACTGCAAACTGCTTTACATTTACTGATGTTTAATGATTATAATGAGATAAAGCAATATATATATACTCAATATGGATATGATCCTGGCGGTTGTGCTGATGGACAGATAAGCATTGATGAGATATTGGAAGGAGAATAAAAATGGATATTAAAACCATGAAACTTGAAGAATTGAAGGTTTATGATAATAACCCCCGGAAGAATGATGAGGCTGTGCCTTATGTGGCCGCAAGCATTAAGGAGTTTGGTTTTAAGGTACCCATTATCATTGATAAGGATAAAGTGATTATAGCCGGGCACACGCGTTACAAGGCTGCAAAGGAGCTTAAACTAAAATCTGTGCCGGTTATCGTTGCGGATGATCTTACCGAAGATCAGGTAAAGGCTTTCCGACTGATTGACAACAAAACACAGGAGTTATCATCATGGGATTTCAGCAAGCTGCTGGATGAGTTAAATAGCCTTATTGATGATATTGATATGACGCAGTTCGGCTTTGCACCAATAGGCGAAGAGGAAGAGGGCGGCGATAAGGCATCACAGGATCTGGACCAGGGCGAGGAATTAGATCTGGATGATTTTGATGATGAGAAATTTGAGTGCACTTGCCCGGCATGCGGTTTTAAATTTAATGAGTGAGGTGCTGATATGAACAGATTTTCATGGAATTGGAAACTTTCAGAGCTTAAGCATGATAAGGATATAAAGGTATTTACCACCTTTTCATGCGGTGGCGGCTCGTCTATGGGTTACAAGCGCTGCGGCTTTGAAGTGCTGGGTAATGTGGAGATTGACCCCAAAATAAACAAGATGTACTGTAAGAACCACCACCCGAAGTATAATTTTAATCTGGATCTGCGTGAGTTTAATAAGCTGGCAGAACTTCCGGAAGAATTATACAGTATAGATATCCTGGATGGTTCCCCGCCTTGTACTACCTTTTCTACAGCCGGCAAACGCGAGAAATCATGGGGTAAAAAAAAGAAGTTTAGAGAAGGACAGGCAGAGCAGACGTTGGATGATCTGTTTTTTGTATTTCTGGATACAGTAAAAAAGCTTAAGCCGAAGGTGGTTATAGCTGAAAATGTAGTGGGGCTGGTTAAGGGTAATGCAAAGGGCTATGTTAACCAGATTGTGCAGCGCTTTAAGGAGCTGGGCTATGATGTGCAGCTATTCTCACTTAATTCTGCATATATGGATGTACCGCAAGCAAGGCACCGTGTATTTTTCGTGGCGAATAACCAGGGATATCCGAAGCTTAAGTTATCATTCAATTATGACCCGATACCTTTTGAGAAGGTTAGATCTGAAAAGGGTGTGCCGTTTAAATCTGATGATGCATTGTTTAACAGGCTTCTGCAGGAGGCTAAAGTATCGGATAAAACTGTGGGAGATATAGCCGAGAGGATCGTGGGGGAGAAAAACAGATATTTTACTGCCATGATAATGCAGGATCACCTTGTAGCACCGACTATTACGGCAAACGGGCAAATGATGCGATTTTGTGATAAAATGTTAATGAGCAAGCAGGATTTTGTAAACGTGGGCAGTTTTCCGCAGGATTATGATTTCTGTGGGAATGATCCGCAGTATGTTACCGGCATGAGCGTGCCGCCCAACATGATGGCAAATGTAGCACAGGAGGTGTATGAGCAATGGTTAAAGCAGTAAACATGGATATAAATGCTATTAAGCCTTACGACAATAACCCCAGACGCAACGAAAAGGCGGTTGATGCTGTGGCGAATAGCATTAAGCAGTTCGGATTCAAGAATCCTATTATTGTGGATAAAAACAATGTCATTATTTCAGGCCATACACGGCGCCTGGCGGCTTTAAAGCTGGGATTAAAGGAAGTGCCTGTTATTGTGGGTAAGGATCTCACAGAGGCACAGATAAAGGCTTTCAGGCTTGCGGATAACCGTGTGGCAGAGATAGCCAAATGGGATGAAGATGCGCTTAAAGAGGAAATGGCAAAAGTATTAGATGTGGACTTTGAAAGTTTCGGCTTTGATCTGGATGATATCGAGGACATTATCCAGGAGGAAGTGGGGATTAAAAAGCATAAATGCCCGAAATGTGGCTGTGAATGGACAGAGAAAGGCGGTGATACGTAATGGCGAATGAACAGAATTTAAGACCATCCGAGTATAAGCTAAGCCAAGAAGAAGCCAAGAAAGGCGGTATCAATTCTGGAAAGGCCCGGAGGGAGAAAGCGGACCTTAAAAAACAGCTGCAGTTATTCCTGGAAATGAATGCTACCACCGATAAGCACGGCGAGCCGCTAACAGGTGCGGAGCTTATGGTTAAGGTTGCGGTTAAGGAAATGACAAAGGGTAATCCCAAATACTGGGAGCTTATCAGGGATACCGCTGGCTTTAAGCCGGTTGATAAGCTGGTAGTGGCCGAAGTAGATCAGAATGTTATTGATGAAATAGAATCTATGGTGGAGGATGTGAGCGATGAAGGAATACCGGATGAAACTTGAAGTGTGGTTATGTAAACAGGGGGGGGGTATTGCGCAGATCACGCATGATATCTTTTACGAAGGACAGAATGAAGAGGATATAGCGGCGCAGATAGACCGTGACAACAATGAGCTGCTGGAATATATGCGTACCGGGAATACAAAGGGTGAGGAATGCTTTTGTTTTAATGGCCTGATGTTGCGGAAAGCGTTTATAGCGGCAGCCAGATTAACGGAGGCGGATTATTGATGGACCGTAAGCAAGCAGTTAACTTTCTGCTTACAAAGCCCTATAAGTTTGGGCATCTGATAGGCTTTAAAAAGTTAACCCACTTACATAATAAGTGGATAAAGGATATGGTATGCGGTAAGGAGGATGCCAGCCTTGCCGCAAGCCGTAACACATATAAGACCACCTGTGCCAGCATTGCGCTGGCTTTAATCATTATTTTGCTGCCGAGGCTGCGCACCATGTTCATGCGTAAGACAGATGATGATGTAAAAGAAATCATAAAGCAGGTGGCGAAGATCTTAAAGGATCCACATACGCAATATTTTGTGCAGGTAATATATGGCGTATCGCTGAAATTAACAGTTGAATCAGTATTTGAAATTTCTACGAATCTGGCTACGGATATCAAGGGCACATCACAGCTTATCGGTATCGGTTCCGGCGGATCACTCACAGGAAAGCATTTTGATCGTATCTTCACGGATGATATCATCAATATCAAGGACAGGATAAGCAAGGCAGAGCGCGAGCGCACAAAATTGGTATACCAGGAGCTGCAGAACCTTATCAATCGTGGCGGAAGGTTTGTGAATACGCTTACCATCTGGCATAAAGAGGATGCAAGCACCATGATGCCCAATATGGTCAAATATGACTGCTACCATCCGGAGGTAAAGGATATAATTACAGATGAGGTGCTGGCGGAAAAGCGGGAAAGCATGACTGCCGCCCTTTTTGCTTGTAATTATGAATTAAAGATTATCGCTGATGAAAACCTGCTGTTTGCCGAGCGGCCTATGGGTGCAGAGCTATCGAATATCATAGGGGCACCTTGCCAGATTGATAGTGCGTTTGATGGCGAAGATTACACGGCATTTACGGCTATGAATTGGCATGATGGACATTTTTATATTTATGGCAAGTGCTGGCGCAAGCATGTGGAGGATTGTTATAAAGATATCCTGGATGATTATTCCCGGTTAAAGCTGGGTAAGTGCTGGAATGAGAAAAACGCGGATAAGGGTTTTGTGGCCCGTGATCTTAAGCGCAAGTATGGTATGCGGATGGTTATATATCACGAATCCATGAATAAGCATGTAAAAATAAGCACTTACTTGAAAGCTATATGGCAATATGTTATTTTTGTGGAGGGTACGGATGATGAGTATATCAACCAGATCCTGGACTATAACGAAGATGCAGAGCATGATGATTGCGCCGATAGTGCAGCCACACTGGCGCGGAAAATGTACAAAAAAGCCAATATAAGAATCGATATAGGCTTAAATGATGAATTAAAGGAGGAAGAGGCATGAAGTATTATGAGGACCTGTTGAAAGCGGGAGAAGGGCAGAATCTAATTGATTTTGTGCGTGGTGCCATTAACGATTACAAAAGCAGTATCATGTATAATGAGGCGGTAACTGCCTATGATTACTTCCGTAAGCGCAATGTTACAATCCTAAAATATCAGAAGCTGCTGTATACTCTTACCGGACAGGCGGTGCCGGATACCTTTTCTGCAAATTATAAGTTGATAAATGCCTTTTTCCCGATATTCATTAAGCAGGAAAATAGCTTTTTGCTGGGAAATGGTATCACCTTTAATGATGCAGGTACTAAAGAGAAGTTTGGCGGGCCGCGTTTTGACAACGCAATATATTCTGCCGGAGAATATGCGCTGTGGGGTGGTGTATCCTATGTCTTTTATAACATGGATCATCTCGAAATCTTTAAGGATACAGAGTTTGCCCCGCTGGATGGCGAAGAGGATGGGGCACTGCATGCAGGCATCCGCTGGTGGCAGATTGATGCAAACAAGCCTTTAAGGGCTACCCTGTATGAGGAAGATGGATACACAGACTTTATCTGGAATCTGAATGATGCCAATGATGAAGAAGGAGCAAAGGGCAGGATACTGCATGAAAAGCGGCCTTATGTGCAGATAGTAGAATCCACGCTGGCTGATGGGGATATTATTCTGGATGGAAAGAATTACCCGGGATTCCCGATTGTGCCACTGTGGGCAAACAAGGAGCATCAGAGTGAATTAACAGGTTTGCGCGAAAAGATAGATGCTTATGATCTTATAAAGAGTGGCGCTTGTAATACGCTGGATGATGCAAGCCTGATTTACTGGACTATCCAGAATGCCGGCGGAATGGATGATATTGATCTGGCACAGTTCCTTGAGCGCTTAAGGACCATCCATGCCGCTACCGTGGATGATGATGGCGCCAAAGCCGAAGCACATACCATGGATGTACCTTATCAGGCCACAGAATCTATTCTGTCCGGGTTAAGGGATGATCTATACAGGGATGCAATGGCGCTGGATACTGAAAAGATCCAGGCGGGCAACATCACAGCTACCGCTATAGAAGCTGGGTATGAAAATCTGGAGCTTAAATGCGATGGTTTTGAATATTGTGTAACCGAATGCATCAAAGGATTACTTGCCCTGGTTGGTATCGATGATGATCCTACCTACCATCGTAGAAAAACTACAAACCAGACCGAAATAACACAGATGGTATTATCCGCTGCACAGTATCTGGATGATGAAACCATATTGAAAAAATTACCTTTTCTGAATATTGATGAGATAAGTGATATCATGATCAGGAAGGACCGGGAAGAGGCAGCGCGCTTTATCCCGGCGCAGCAGCAGGCAGAGAATGAGGAAGAGATAAATGGCTAAAGATCCGGCTCGCAAATGGACCGATAAAGAGCTAAAGGAAATGGAAAAGCATATAGGCGGCATTTATGACCAGGCGCTTACAGAAATCACCGAAAAATGGGATGCTTACATGGCGAAATCTGCAAAGCGGCTGGATAAGCTGCATGAGGCTTACCAGAACGCGGCTGCGGATGAGAAGGAAGATGCCCTAAAGAAATATCAGGATGCCTTAAGGAATGTAACCTTTAAGGATAAATATTATCATGATATGGTCCAGGAAACAGCCACACGTATCTGCTATACAAACAAAGTAGCCACAGCCTATATGAATGGACAGATGCCGCAGATCTACAAGGTTAATTATGACCAGATAGATCCTGCGGCGGTCATTCCCGGGATAAAGTACAGCATGGTCAGTGAGGAAACCATAGCAAACCTTATCAAGGATGGCACCATACCGCAAAGAGAGATCGATGAAAAAAAAGATAAGACCTGGAATACAAAGCAGATCGGCAGCACGGTTCTGCAGGGGATTCTGCAGGGGGAAAGCATTAAGGATATATCAAAGCGCCTGCTGCCGATTGTGAATAAGAATGAGGCATCTGCTATCAGGAATGCCCGGACAATGACTACCTGTGCGGAAAACAGGGGCAGGCTGGATAGATATGCCGATTATGAGAGCAAGGGCCTTGTAATGGCGAAGGTGTGGATAGCCACCGGGGATGATAGGACCCGTGATTGGCATTTAACGCTGGATGGACAGGAAGTGTCCAGGGATGAAAACTTTATAGATGGGCAGGGAAATGAGCTGATGTATCCCGGGGATCCTGATGCCGCATCGGAAACTACATGGAATTGTCGCTGCAGTATGCGCAGCCATATTCTGGGAGTACGCGGCAAGAATGGGAAAATCACACCGATTAAGGATATGCATAAAAGTGGGCTGCACCAGGAGCAGATAGAAGCCGAGCGTAAAAAGCGGGATATGAAAAAGCCGGAGAAGATAACGGCAAAAGAAAAGAAGAAAGAGCAGCCTAAAGAGTTCCCGGAGATTAAGACCAGAGCAGAAGCCATGGAAGTGGCAAAAAGCATGTTTGCATCTATAGAAGATAATGTTAAGCGCATAAATGAAGAGATATTGTGTAAGAATATCACACAGCTTAAGCGGCTTAATGATAAGTTTGGCGCATTAACTGATAAAAATATTGGATATTTAACCAGTAGTGCAAGTGGAAGGGCTATTGCCTATACAGGTACTGCGTATAATCGCAAGGTGGAAAATACCCGTTTAGGGCTTGTTGCTAAATATTATAAAGATCCGGAAGAATTGAAAAATACTGAATTAAGGATGAGGGATAAAAATTGGTCTATGCCTTTTTCTGATGAATATGCATCTGTCTTTTCTATTACGCATGAATACGGACACATGCTGGAAAGTGTTATAAGCAAAGGGCGGACTGTTTGGGGTAGCAGGATAGGCCCTGATTATGTGGATGATCCCAGAAAAGAAGAGAAGAAGCAAGCAAAAGATATCCGAAACGAGATAGTGGCCATAGCAAAAGAGAATAACCCTGATTTCACTATGTTAGGAAAGATAAGTGAATATGGAAAAACAAATGATTTTGAGTTCTTTGCAGAGGTGTTTGCTAATAGCCAATGCGGGGCACCGAATGAGCTGGGTATGGCAATGCTTAAATGGTTAGAAAAGGAGGGCTATTGAAATGACAGTGGAAAAACCTTATTTCATGGAAAATAAAGACTGGTACTATTTTGATGAGGATGATTTCTGCTATAAACTCACAGATAAGGCACCTGAAAAGGCAAAAGAAAGCTATAAGGAGTATTATAAGACCGTTTATAACGGAGGTGAGTAATGGAAGTTAAGATCACGGATAATTCGGCGGAGATCCAGGCTGCCTTTAATGACCGGATAGGGCTGGTGCTGGGTGCCATAGGTGAGATAGCGGAAGGCTATGCAAAGGAAGATTGCCCGGTAGATACGGGGCGCTTGCGGAACAGCATAACGCATCAGACGGTAGAAAAAGATGAGTACATAGGCACCAATGTGGAATATGCGCCTTATGTGGAGTTGATAGACAGGTACTATCATACAAATGGCAAGGCGCACTTCCTGCGGGATGCTGCGACCACTCATGGGGATGAGTTTAAAGCGGTTGCCGAGGCAATCTTAAAGAGCGAATGATAAAAATCGTGTAGGATCGTGAAAGATGCTACACGTTTTTTTATATTTCATATATGTACAATATGTCACGTTATGCCACTCGCATATATATATTATTATATATTATTATATATTATTATATATTTCTTTTGAATGTAGCAATGTAGCAAATGAAGTATATATATAAAAAGTGTGTAGTGAATAAAAATTCTATAGGAGAAAGTTTTACGTGGGATACAGATGATACATCATGTTCACTGGGTGAGCTGTGAAAGTATGTGCCTATTGTGGCATATAGTGACATATAATACACATTATTTTGTGTAGGATCCTACACGGCTTACTACATCTTGACATAATTGTTATATTTGACTTATACTAACACCAGAAAGGGGCAGCGCATTGCCCTTAAAAAACAATCAAATCCCGAAGCACCGGGACCGAAGCAAAGGAGATTGAGAATATGGCACTTACCAGAAAAATGCTTAAAGCAATGGATCTTGACGATGATAAGATATCACAGATCATCGATGCCCACCAGAGCACGATTGATTCAATCGCGGAAGAGCGCGACAAGCTCAAAGCCGATGTGGAAAAATACAAAGGCGATGCAGAGAAGTTAGCGACTGTAGAAAAGGATCTGGAAAAGGCACAGGCGAAGCTGGAAGAAGCGGATAAGACCGCAGAAAAGTACAAGAGCTTGCAGAATGAGTTTGCCGAATATAAAGCCGATGTGGATGCAAAAGCCACAAAAAGCGCAAAAGAAAAGGCATATAAAGAGCTTTTGAAGCAGGCCGGGGTACAGGATAAGCGTATGGATGCCATTATAAAGGTATCCGATTTATCCAAAGTGGAGCTGGATAAGGATGGAAAAGTAAAAGATTCAAAGGATCTGGTTGATTCCATCAAGAGCGAATGGGCCGAGTTCATTGTCGCAGAGCATACAAAGGGAGCGCAGACCCCCAAACCGCCCGCCAATAACGGCGGCACAAAGATGTCAAAGGAAGAGATTTTTAAAATCAAGGATACTGCTGAAAGGCAGCAGGCTATGCTTGATAACAAAGAATTATTTTTATCAGATTAAGGAGGAATAAGATATGCCCGGAGCAATGGATAATCTTACAAAGGCATCGGATCTTAAAAGGATCCGCGAAATTGATTTTGTTCAGCAGTTTACTCACAGCAGCCTTGCAAAACTGATTGAGGTGCTGGGCGTAACCAGAAAGATCCCCATGATGGAAGGTACCACAATGTATGTGTACACCATGAGCGGAGAGCTGGCAAATAATGGTCTGGTAGGTGAAGGAGAAGTTATCCCCCTTACCGAGATCGAGCAGGAAAAGACCCCTGTAGGCGAGATCACTCTTAAGAAGTGGCGCAAGGGCGTTTCTGCAGAAGCAATCAAGAAATCCGGTTATCAGACCGCAGTACGCGAAACAGATGCAAAGCTGCTTTCACTTGTTCAGCAGAGCTTAAGATCAGATTTCTTTGGTTTCTTAAATGGTACCATTTCAGGATCCACTCCCGTAGTAGGTGCCGGTCTTCAGGCAGCACTGGCAAATGCATGGGGTGAGCTGCAGGCACTTTTCGAGGATGATACTGCACAGGCTGTTTACTTTGTAAACCCGAAAGATATCGCCAGCTATCTTGCCACTGCCAACATCACCGTTCAGACCGTATTCGGCATGAACTACGTGGAAGATTTCCTTGGTCTGGGTACCGTTATCATAAGCAACAGGATCACCCAGGGAACCTTCCTGGCAACTGCAAAGCAGAATATCATTATGTATTACCTTACCATGAATGGTGATGTAGCTGATGCATTCGGCCTTGCCGCTGATGAGCTGGGTTATATCGGTATCGCATCCGGTATCCAGAATACCGAGCGCGCACAGATAGAATCACTGGTTATGGATGGCATACAGTTCCTGGTTGAGTATGCCGCAGGTGTTGTCAAAGGCAGCATCGATGATTCTTTTTAACGGATCTCACCGTAGCAGCCGATGCAGCTGATGCAACCTATCCTTGGACCGCACTTACACCTGCGGATTTCCAGGATGATGTAACAGTAGCAGGCGGTGAGATTACCGGCGAGCTTACCTTCATTGAGGGTGGACTTTCACCGAGCGGACCTTTAGCAGGTGATGGATATTTCCTGGCACTTAAGTTCGACAACTTCTCGAGTGGTCTTACATACGCAAATGTTAAGGTTGGTCTGGTACCTTCCGCATCTGGT
>Ga0310786_10007904_pt1 | contig 13764 bp, 7 predicted proteins | sample AusTroGonzalo_MG_FD_203881 | JGI IMG/M metagenome (GOLD analysis project Ga0310786, IMG submission 203881) | Bovine rumen microbial communities from tropical cattle in Woodstock, Queensland, Australia - Gonzalo_03 (v2) (version 2) | ecosystem: Host-associated > Mammals > Digestive system >... | reverse complement strand
GAGAACAAGCCAGACTTCGATGTAATGTTCAACGAAGTTCAGGAGGAAATACAGGAGAAGGATGCCGAACAGGACATTGTCAGCCGTGTTTTTGAAATCAAACAGTTGAGTACCGACATTGACAAGGCAACAACTGCCGTCATCAATGCCAAGCTATACTTGGAATCTTCAATCCGACAAACCCAGCGTGAAGAAGGAGTGCTCGGTGCTGCTGTGAATACCATCAGCGACAAGGTCGACACCATCAATGAGCACATCGACCAAGTTATGGAAGATGCACCCACAAAGTTGAAATATAGAAAGCGTTCAATATTAATATTTTTTATCAAAGGAAATGATAGTTGCTGCTGGCAAAAGAATTGTCGGCAGCAACATTACATATTGCACTTTTCATTTAGTGCTATTTCCAATACTCCTCCAGTCGTTGCGCCTCTGCCTCAGTAATCTGAGTGACAGCACCGTGCTTCTGTTCTGAGAAGTTGGCACGTTTGGTGGGGCCGTCGCCAAAGTGGCCGAGGTGACGGAAGGTCTTGAAGTCGGTGGTCTCCATGAAGCCGAAGTTGTGAGGCTTGATACTGAAGATGTCGTACATGAGAAGCCACTTGTCCTGCCCGATGAGCTTGTACATCGTCGGGGCCTCGCACGAGCCTTTCTCGGCATCGATTTGCTGGGGCTGGTATTGGTAGCCACGGTTGATGTGGTTGCTGAAGGCTATCTTGATGCCTGCGGGGCCTTCCTGCGAACAATAAGTCATGCAGTAGCGGCCGTCGGGCATGGGGATGATGTCGGCATCGAGAATCTGGACGTTCTCGTCGGGATATTCAAACAGCAACTGGGGTTCGGTCACGAGTTTTGTGAACTCATCGTTGGCATAGGCATAATAGAGTTTGGTCTTGCCCTTGCCCGTAGGACGGATGGTGAAATAGACCATCAGTCTGCCTTCCTCGGGGTCGTAGATGATTTCGGGTGCCCATGCGCAGCCCAGTTCGCCGAAATGCTCGGGAAATGCTTCGTCGATGCGGAAGACGGTGTGCGTCCAATGGATGAGATCGCTTGACTTCATCAGCACCAGGCTGCGATTATTTCCCCAGCCGTATTTCTTTCCGTCGCGTTCCCATTCCGTGTCGCGCTTGCCATCACGCTTTCCAAAGACATGGAGGTCGGTGGCAGCCACGTAGAAGGTGCCATCGGGGGCACGGTAGATGTGAGGGTCGCGGATGCCGCGCTGCTGGGCGATGCTGTCGCCATTAACGATGGGGCGATCATTGTTCAGAGCCGTCCAGCTGTAGCCGTCGCGGCTTAGCGCCATGTGGAGGCTGTGGTCGGCATCCTTGTGATAGACCATGACATAGGCACCCATCTTCGGCATCTGGCCGACACCTTCGGTGGTAGCGGGAATGCTGCGGATGCGCCCTTCGGCGTCGTAGCTCATAGGCTCGGCAATGATACTACGACTGTAACTAGTGCCATCAGGCAGACCGCCGTTGTGGGAGAAGAAGAGCCATCTATCACGGAATTTGATGATGGCAGGATGGGTGGTGTTGGAGTTGCCGGCAATCTCGCTGATGATGCCCATGGGGGTATATGGGCCGCCGATGTGGTCGGCTACGGCGTATGCAATCTTTTCGGGCCACTCACTGGCGTAGGTCAGATAATACTTGCCATTATATTTATGCATCCACGGGGCCTCGGTGAAGTTTGGTACATCGATGCGATGAATCTCGCCGTCAATCTCCGTCATATTGTCCTTCAGCTTGGCATAGTAGCACTCTTTGTTACCCCAGATGATATACGGTGTGCCGTCATCGTCGATGAGGATAGCGGGATCGATGCTCGCCCAGCTGTGTTTCGAGTCGAAGCAGTCCTTGTTGGTAAGCAGGGGTTTTCCTAATGCGTCTTTGTAGGGACCGGTAATCTTGTCGCTCACGGCTACACCGATGCCGCACCAGTTGGTCGAGACATACCAATAATACTTGCCGTCCTTGCCCTTGGCCACATGTCCAGCATAGGCTTGTTTGCTGTCAACCCACTTGAAGTCATCGATACGCAGGGGCGAGGGATATTCCGTCCAGTGCTTCATGTCGGTGGTCGAGTAGAGCAGCCAGTCCTTCATAATATATTTGTTCTGATTGCCAGCGGCATCGTGTCCTGCAAAGAGCCAGAGGGTATCGTTTTCAACGAGCACGGCGGGATCGGCAGTATGCTTGTCGCGGATGATGGGATTTCCGTTGCTCTCAAACTGGTGGGTCAGCACATAGCCCCACTTCTGCTGCAAGCGCTCCAGCTCGTCGGCAGTCACCTGCATCACCGTACCGTGACGAGGGAAGAAGTCCTTGCGAAACGATTCTGGCTCCTTGGTAAACGTCTTCAAATCCTTCGATCGCTGGAACTCATAGCGCCCAGAGCTATAGAGGTCGTACATCAAAATGTATTCACTCCCCTCGCCTTTCGGAGAGGGGCCGGGGGTGAGGCTAAACACTCCGCTACCTTCGACATGCGTCCTCGTTCCGGCGTAGGCATCAATATACTCGAAGTTCTCCTTGTACGGTCCAGTCAACCGCTTCGAGGTCGCCTGCTGGATGCCGTTCTTGATCTCCTTACCGTTCTCATCCTTTGTGTTACCTTTATAGAAGAGGTGATACACACCGTCCTTGTAGATGATGTCATTATCTATCGAGCCGTACTTCGCCGCAAACAGCACCTTCGGTTCGCTCTCGAAAGCCGTAAAATCTTTGTTGGCATAGGCATAGTAGGTGATGAGCGTCTTGCGGTCGTTGCGCTGCAGCGTGAAGTAGATCATATACTTCTTGGCCTTACGGTCGTAGATGGTCTGCGGAGCCCACACCCAGTAGGCATCGCCGAAATTCTTGCTCCAGTCCTTCGAGAGGTTGATCTTCGCATGCGTCCAGTTCACCAGGTCCTTCGACTTCAGTAGCACGATGCCCGGGTTTGCGCCCCAGCCCTGTTTCGGGTCGAAGGTGTGCATGTCCGTTGCCACGATGTAGTAGCAACCGTCTTCACCGCGCAGGATATGCGGGTCGCGGATGCCACCGCTCTCGCTGATGCTGTCACTGGCGATGATTGGCCGGTTCCCGTTCAGCGCATACCAGTTCTGTGCGTCCTCGCTCACCGCGAAGCGCAGTTGTTCCATCAGTTTCGTGTCACCGCTGCCCTCAAAGTAGGCGAATAAATAACCGGACTCTCCCCCTGGAGTAGTTACTTGTGCGGAAACCTGTAAGCCCAGGGCCATCAGGAATAGAATTGTCAGTTTCTTCATTGTGCTATGATTTTCGTGTTGTGATTGTTTCGTTTTCCTTACTGTTTCTTGCTCAGTCCCTCCTGCGTCAGCGGCACGAAGCGGATGGTGCCATCGCTGTTGAAGTGGAGATACTCGGCACAGACACTGCGGCGACAGTCACCGCCAGGAGCGCCGTCGAGGGCATAGCTGCCGTCGTGATAGATGTAGTACCACTTCTTTTTAAACTGGATGACGGAGGGATGAATCGTAAAGCCGTGATTGGCCGAGGTGCTGACGAAACCGCCGTAAGTCCATGGCCCCTCGATGGTGGGAGCCGTCGAATAGGCCATCTGTTCCGACTGCACGCCGGGGGCATCCGAGGCATAAACGTTATAATAGAGTTTGCCGCGCTTGAAGAGCCACGGACCTTCGCTGTAGTTACGCAGCGGCACTTTCTTTACAGGCCCATCCAGCTCGCACATGTTCTTCTTCAGTTTCACCATGTAGCAGTCGCCGTTGCCCCACGCCATCCACGGCGTGCCGTCATCGTCGATGAGCACGGTGGGGTCGATGTCGGCATTGCGGCGATGCGAATCGGGGGTCATATCGTCGGTGATGAGGGGCGTACCATCCTTACGGGCGGGACGGAAGGGGCCGAGTGGTGAGTCGCTGACAGCCACATCAATAGCATGCCGACGGTCATCCTTGCGGTCGAGCGTCACGTAGAAATAGAACTTGCCGTCATGCTCCACCACTTGGGCTGCCCAAGCGCCGTTGGGCACGGCATAACTGAACACATCGGGACGCAGCACCGTGCCGTGGGCCTGCCAGTGAATCATATCCGTGGAGGAATAACAGCGCCAGCCGGGCATGTTAAACCAGCCGCCAACCCCTGCTTTGTCCTCGCCCACGTAGGCATAGACGGTGTTGCCCACCACAGTGAAGGCTGGGTCGGCGGTGAAGGCATCGGTGAAGAGCGGGTTCTGACCATCCACGCGGGGCAGCGCCTCACCGCTGATTTCCAGGTTGCGGATGGCGCCTCGACGCACCTGCAGCGAATTGGGGAAACCGCCAGGAAAACCGTGGCCCATCACCCACAGCGAACAGTTGTGGCGCAGCGCCTTGCCAGGATAGGTCAGCGACGATGATGCGCCATCGACAGTGAGGGTCACGGTCGATTGGTCGCGCTTGCTGTCGTATTTTGATACCGCCTCCACCGCATACCAGCGTTCGGTCTGCACCTCTGTGCCAGCCCAAAGGCGGTGCGCTTCCTCGTTTCGGTCTGTCACCTCCACGAAGAAGCGGTGCGCGGTGTTGTCGTAACCCAGCGAGATGTCGCCGTTGAGCGAATTCTTACCAATCAGGTGACTGGCTTTCCCTTCCTTGCACACGAACACCTGCTCAGTGCCCAGCGTGCCGCATTTCAGCTCAGCTTTCACCTTCCACCACGCCTGCATGTCCGTGTAGGACAGCGGGTGATTGAAGTCCAGCTTGTACTCGCTGACGTCGAGCGCCAGCTCGCTGTTTGCGGCATCCCAGTTCTGGATATGCCAGTCTGCCAGCGTATAAACCTTCTGCTGGGCATGCGCCGTCAGCGAAAGGCCCATGAACAATAGTAAGAATACTCGTTTCATATTATTTCTCTACAAATGTGTTAAAGGAATGGGCGGCAAGAGTTGTGTTGAGATAACGCTTGCCGAGCTGGATGCTGAGGGGCTTCGCCTCGTTGTTTGTGTTGCCGCAGATAACGACGCGCTTGCCATCGGGACGCTGGAAGACGATGGCTTGAAGACCGTCTTTTATCGGATAGAAAGCGAGGAGGGTGCTGCCTGGCTCGACGAAATGCGAGAAGTGCTTGTAGGCGTAGTACTCGGGGGTGTAGCGATAAGTGCGGTTGGCCGATTGTACCTGCACAAGCGCATTCTGCTTCCAGCCCCAGGCACTGCGACCCTGATCGCAAAGAATAAAATTCCAGTTGTAGTACTCGTCACAACCGCGACCAATGTATTCGTGAAGTAAATAGAAGGTGTGCTCACCGGCACGCCAGTCCATCTGGCCGTTGCCACACTCACTCTCGCTGCTCACCATGTGCAGATTGGGGTGATGCTCTCGCATAAAATCAAGATTCTCGCGACCTTCCCATTGGAAGCCCAATCCCTCCACGCAGCCTTGCAGTCCGTTAACGATGCGCTGCACGTAGTCTTGACGGTTCGTATTGAACGTACCGACATACAGTTTCACCTCGGGATGTTTCTCTTTCAGCGTGGGTGCCAGATATTCCTTGTTAAACTTAATCGTCCCCTCTGCCGTCCACGCACAACCTGGGTAAGGGGTATAGCTGTAAGCCTCGTTCTGGTACATCACCATGTCGATGGGGATGTTTTCCTCTGCGTAGAGGTCAATGAACTTGCAGAACATATTCGCGTAGGCCTGCAGGTAGCGCGGGTCTTGTATGAAGTAGTTCTGCGAGGCCAGTTTCTTGGGGAAGAGGCCCTTTCGCTCTCCTAAGAACTGCATCTCATTGGGATCTGGCACTCCGCCGTCGTCGAAGAGCAGATAGTCCTTCTCTTTCGGCTGTGTGTTATACGGCGAACTGGCCACGCAGTAGTCCTGATTGATTTTCATCCATGCGGGCGGACTCCAAGGCGACACCCAGAACGTCATCTGCGGCTGATACTTCTGCGCTTTCTTAATGAGACGGATCACGTTCTTCTTGTCGTGTTCAATATTAAAGTACTTCAGCTGGAAGTCGCCAGCCACCGTATCGCACGAGTACCACGCCCGACTGTAGTCGTTGGCGTTCATCGACAGGCGTCCACGGGTGAACTTCAAATCACCGTCGGGGGCGAAGAGTCGGCGCATCACCTCTTCCTGTTCCTCAGGCTTCAGCAGCTCCAGTGCGTCGAGGTCCAGTTCGTTGAAGCACGTACCCCATGCCCGGAACACATGACCCTGCTCTTGTCCCGTAAGGGATAATACCGGCTCGGCGGCAGCCTTACCGCTAAGCGAAGCCTTGCTCTGTTGCCACTCCTTGCCCTCTGTCGTGGTGTAGTGGGTATAAGTCTGTGCCGCCGCACCCATGCTGACGGCCAGACTCATTATTGCGATTACTTTCTTCATGCTATTCTATTAACGTGAAAACACCTTATTTTATTACAACCTTTTTACCCTTTGTAACATAGATGCCGCTCTGATTAGGATTCGCGACACGGCGACCACTCAGATCATAGACCGAAGCATCCTCAATTCTCAATTCTGAATTCTGAATTGTCTCGATGCCACTGGGAGCCGTTCCGCTGATATTGACCGCCACAGTGTTGTTAAGACCGTTGGAAGGCATGATGGGCTGAAGAATCATATAAGAGATATCCTTGCTGACAGTCTCTGTGTTAACCGTAAGTTTACAGAGTTTCTCGTCCTGAGTGAGTGTAATGCCCTCACCATCCAGCTCAGTACCGTCCATGAGCACTATCTTGACAACCGTTGCCCCTGTGCAGTTGTTGTAGTGGAAGGTGATGGGAGCAGTGCTCTCTACCTTGAAGCGGGCAGCGGTAGCATCGGGCAGGTAGTAGCCCAGATGAGGCGGTTGGTTGTAGCCCACGTTCTGCCAGGTGATGCCCAAGCGATAGACGTGATCTGAGAGCAGATACGGCACGCGGCAACCTGAGGGCAGAGCCGTAGAGAAGATATTCAGCGTCGTCTTGTCGTCGCCGTTGTAGAAGATGAGCTCTTCGCGCCAGTCTCCGAAGATGTCGGCCTGCAGGCAAGGGGTGGTCTTAGTGCCATTACACGAAACCGAATAGCCTTGTTCGAAGAGGCGTTTGCCATCGACGACGAGACCACCACCGTTGTATTTCTCCAAATAAGGTTGGTTATGACCACCACCTTTATCGTTGAGTATTTCGTCATAGATGTCGCCATCCCAGTAGATGCGGAAGTTCTGCGCGCTGGCGCTGCCCACGATAGAGCCTGTGGGCGCATTGTACATATTGCCGTCGCCGAAATAGCAGAACTCATAACCGCGATCCTCCGTGAAATCAGCAGCAATACCACGAGCTGTGTCACCATCGCCCGTCATATGGATAAGCAGCTGGCCAGTAGCCGCATCACAAATATGCATTCCGAAAGGAGGATCCTCATGAATCTGGAACACCTCCAGACCAGGACGGTCGGGCATCAGGTCGCCAACATGGATAGCATCACCGTGGTTCAGACCCGTTGACCAGAGCAGGGTGCCGTCGTGGTCGATGGCTGCCGAACCGTAGATAATCTCGTCCATACCGTCACCATCGACATCGGCACAGCTTAGGTTGTGATTGCCCTGAGAGTAGGCTGTGCAGTGGTTTGTACCGGCGTAGGTGGCTTTGGTATATTGGCGCACATCTTTCTCATTCTGACCATTGGTCTTCATCACGGTCTTGTTCGACAGACTGGCATGGCGCCAACGGGTAGAGAGTTTCTTGCCATCGAAGTCAACAGCCCACAGATACGAGCGGGTATAATAGCCACGACACATCACGGCACTTGCATGGGTAGGATTCTGAGCATCCAGATGAGCCACCGTAGCCAGATAGCGCTCTGAACGGTTGCCGTAGTCATCGCCCCAGATGTCCGTACGTCCCTCAGGCGCACCACCAACGAAGCAGCCACGGTTGGGGTTATAATAGACCGTGTGGATGGCCTTGCCCGTCTCTCCGTTAAAGATGGTCAGGAACTCAGGGCCGTACATCACCTGACCGCCTCCATTCAGGTATTCCTTCTCGTTGTCCACCTTACGAATCACCTCCTCATCGGCTACATCACTGACATACTTGCCTGCACCGTCAATAGTGCCAGGACCGGTCTTCACCACGAACTCAGCCTTGCCGTCACCATCAAAGTCATAGAACAGGAAAGGCACGTAGTGGGGACCCGAACGGATGTTATGCCCCATGTCAATACGCCAGAGCAATTTACAATTTAACGATTTACCATTTATCATTTTCTCCTCTGCTGTTGGCTCCAGAATCTTGTAGCAGTCGAAGAATGTTGGGCCAGTGAAGCCGCCCTGCGAGTTATCGGCAACGTACAAGGGCTCCCACTTCACCAGCAGCTCCAGCACGCCGTCGCCATCGGCATCAGCCACCGAGCAGTCGTTGGGCGTGTAGGTACTGGTCTTGTCGTGGAAGGTCACATCAGCCGGACGGTCGAGCTTCAGCGTAGCAAAGACATTCTGCCAGGGTGTGACAGCTTCCGTTGTGCTCACCACCTCACCGTTCTTCTTGGTCACAATCTGATACTTGGCCGTCTTCGAACCCTTTGTGTCGAGCCAGTTGGTCGAGTTATTGATGTCTGATGCCACTATCGTACCATTCTTGATAACATCGAACGTCGTGTAGTCATCGTCGGTGTCGAGCATGCGCCACGAAACAAGGTAATTGCTGCCAGATGCAGACTGCGGTACGGCAAGGATATGCCTATTTAATCTCTCCTGTGCACTGGCTATCATTGTAACCATTAAGAATGCACAAATATATAATGTATGTCTCATACTCAATTATGAATTATGAATTGTGAATTATGCATTATTCCTTTCCCAGATATTCCAATTTCCAGTTGTCAATCATCAGCCAGTCACGACGGATGGAAGTAGTTTTCTTCATACCGATGCGCAGCTTACCATTAGTCACCTGCACCTCGATGCTGTTCTGCTGGTAGTAGCCGGCAGCGAAGTAGGCGGCTGCCGATGACATGGTGTTAGGCACGTACCAGTCGCCCAGTTTGATCTCGCCGTTTACGCCCAGTGCCGTAGTGGGAGCACCCGTAAAGACGCTCTGCATCTTCGTCGTGGTGGTCTTGCCGTCGGTGGCCACATAGAGTTGTGCATGCATCACGCTCTCCTCACTGCCGCCGACCTTGGCTTCGTAGGCAGGTCCTTCGAGACCGGCACGGTAGAAGCCCTGCACACTCAGACGGTAAGTGCCGTCAGGCAGACCCACGAGGTCTTGATAAGCGTTGATTGTCTCCTTATTGAAGAACTCGGCATTCTGCAAGTTGTTCGTGGCATCGATGCTCGGAGCCGTACCCTGCCAGCCCTCGTTGTCGTTGTTCTCGTAGCGGGGATTGATGATGAACTTATCGGTCAGGTCGAGCGGGTTCTCGCGTGAGGCATCCTTCAGCTCGTCTTCAATCATCTTGTTGGTGATGCTCACGATGGCTGCCGTCAACTGCTCCTGCGTACTGGCCGTGTTCTCATAGACTGTCTGTTCAGCGGTGACGTCAATGCCTGCGGCCTTAGCCTCGTCAATCAGATCTTTCAACTGGAGAGCGGTCTTATAGGTTGCCACCTCTGCTTGATAGGTATTGTAGTCGTCAGTGCTCACCACGGCCCAGTCGGTGAGGTAGAGTCCTTCGCCTGGTTCCTCGTCAGTAAACAACAGAGCTGCCAAGCGCGTCTGTAGGGCATACTCGAAGAGATCGAGACCCATCATGGCACCAGGATAGTTGTCCTGATTATAGCTCTGGTTGGGCGCACTCATCATCAGCTTGAAGGTTTTGTCATTCCCCTCGCCCGTTGGAGAGGGGTTAGGGGTGAGGTGCCAGTTACTATCTGCAGAGCCATCACCATCGACATACATGGCACCATTGGTGGTGATGAACATCGTGCGCCAAGCCTGCTTCGCCTCAGAGTAGTTCGTAATCTTCACGGCACTGCCGTTTTGAACAAATTTCACCTTCAGTCCCGTCTCACCGATACTGGCCTGTGTGCCGTAGCTGTTGCCCTCAGTATAGAAGCGGGCAGCACCCACGTTATAGAGATAGCATTCCTGTCCCACCACATAGTCACTGATTGTAGCCTGTGGCTTCTTCCAGATACCGTCGTCTTCGGTTTCAAAATCGAGCTTCACACCAGACACCTGAGCGGTGCCAAACTTATTGAGTATAAACGAAAGTGCTGTCTCTACGGGCGCTGCCTTCACATTGCCGCTACCCGTCAGAGTGGTAGTTTTCTCATTGCCACGATAGACGTATGCCTTACCTGCTTCGGGCTTCTTCACCTCCTGCATTTTCAGACTATTACCGGTCTGACTCTTCACCTCATAGAAAGCGCCGTTAGCACCGCCAGTGATGGCGAAGGGCAGACAGACAGCGGTATTCACTCCTGCTTCGATATTGCCATAGAATGTAGCCTTGTTGGCAATGAAGTCGGCAACTGCCGTAAAGTCATAGTTGTCGTAGAGCACGAGGTTGGCCACTGTTCCTCCCACGAGGTCGTTGTTCAGCTTCGCACCGCTAATGGTGATAATCGTTCCGTTCGATGTAAACAGGCGGTTTGGATTCTCTGCTGTCAGATCACAGGTCACGGCATGTGCCGTAGCATCCACACCGTCGGCATAATCCACGGCATAGGTGTTTGCACCGTCACCCATATAGTAGAGATGTACATCGGCCACGCTTACCTTACCAGTACCGGCAGTAATAAATTCCACCTTCAGGTGACCATCTTCGCTGAGCGTGCCAGTAGCCGTAGCCCAGTCCCATCCCTGTGCATTCTCGCCAGTGCTAAATCCGCCCAATGCGCTGTAGGGCATCTTCACACCATTCATGTTCAGTTGGTTGCACAGGGCATTGGTGCCGTGGTTGACGACAGCATCACCGTTGTTGTTGGCCACACGGGCCGAGACAGTCGTTCCGTTGGCACCACGCACGGCAGCCACTACTTTGTACGTACCCTTCGGCATGTTCTTGATGGTCTGCAACATCACACTGCCGTCTGTGCTGGCCTCAAAGGCATAGCCACTGCCGCGATAGAGCGGACAGAGGCCGCGCTCGCCACCCCACCATCCGTCGGCACTGCGCTCAAAGGTCGGATTCTGCAAGAGTGAGGTCGCATCACCTTTGGCCTCAATCATTGCAGCTTTGTTAGCTGCGGCAGCAGCGGCATCCACAGGGCCTTCGCCAGATGACAGGTAGTCCACGTAGTCCTGCTCCTTAATCAGTGCCCAACGAGCGTATGCGGGCTTCGTGCTGGTGGCATTGGTACCATCAATGTACATCGTCTTGCCCTTCACCTCAGCGTTGGTCTCGGTGAAGTCCTTCGTATAGATATAGTACAGTTTCTCTGATTCCTCTCCCTTGGGAGCCTCCAGGGTCCACTTCGTGTTCGATGCATCGCCGTCGCTCCACAGGTACTGTCCTTTGTAGACACCAATCTTCAAGTACTTACCAGTTTCTCCTGAGATGAGGAACGATGAACCCGAAGGCGTCAGCGTCACTGTAGCCTTTGGCTCACTGCTCAGTGTACGGTTGGCGGTGTTGAGGAATGTCTGGTTCAGCATATCATAGAGATAATACTGTCCCTCGGCGGTCGGTATCTCACTGCGATACTTCGCTGGAATGGCATTCGCCTTCGCGATATTAATATAGGTGGTAGGACTGATCAGTGTCCACTGACAGTCATCGGTAGGTGTCGTGGCAGCATTGGTGCCGTTGACATAGAAGATGCCCGTGATGCTGTTCCATGTGTCCGATGCTGTACGCTTCAACTGGTACACCTTGTCCTTCCCACTGATAGTCTCGAAGGTCCAAATAGCTTCTGTTTCGCTGCCGCCACCGTCGGTCCATAGGTACTGGTTGTTCCAATAGCCCGTTTTCAGGTATTTGCCATCGGCAAACATGATTGTGTAGCCTGTTCCCTTTTTGGTCAGCTTTACCTCTGCAGGAGCGCTGGTCAATCCTGGGAAATTGTTACTCAGGCGTTGCAGGAACTGCCCCTGATTTACATTGTAGAGATAAAAGGTTCCTGCCGCGGGCTCCGAATAGTAGCTCGATGGCAGTACGTCAGCCTTAGCTGTGATGACGGCCATCACCATCAGCAGCAGTAACGCGAATTTCCTCATCATCGTTGTTTTCATAAGCTGGTTTTTAATTACTATAATTTGTCTTGTTACTTTTTCTGGTTGCAAAATTACAAATAATCTATTATACAACCTTTCAATATTATTCCATTCGCTGTCATTTTTCTGCCATACTGCCAAATTACTCGTTTTTTTCAAAGAAAAAGCCGTACATTGGAACGAAATCCCAAGATGAGGAACTTACCGTCCACAGTATAATGGCTGCCAAAGCTAAGGAACCCCTGTAGGTCGGTGTCGCTGACCTTGGCAATGACATTCATGAGACGACTACTTTTCATAGTCATAATACTCATCTGTTTTTTTAGAAATCTTGATCGTCATCGTCAACATCGTCCCAAAAAGAGGTGGAACGACGTGAGTTTCCAAAAGTAATACCATTATCACTGGTGTCTCCCCCTATACCGAATCCTTCTACGCCAGAAATTTCCGTCACACTTGAACAAATTATTGATGGAATCTCGACGATGATGCATCTCATTACTGGCTTCTGATATAACTTTTTCATTAGTTTGTCCTCCTTTTTATTATTTGACAATAAACTTTTTGCCTTGCTTGATGATCAATCCCTTTGCCGACTGGCTCACACGCATTCCCGAGCCAAGCTCGCCTACCCGTAGCCTTTGTCCGCTGAGATTGTAATAGACATTGACTTTCTCCATCTTATTGTATACATCAGCAATACCAGTAACTTCATCGTTGAAAGCCAAACTTATACGAGACGTAGCGCTACCCGATGGAATATTGAAATAAGCGCGGAAAGGTGCCAGCGATACGGTGCTGTTTACTTTGTAGAGCTTATTGTCGTTACCCAACACATAGTTCGTTCCACTAACATCGGTTAGATTGCTAATAAGACTCCACGTTCCATTCAATGTGATGGCATCGTCGCAAACTGATGTATTAGTCAAACTTGCTTTGACTTGATTCCTGGTTTCAGCAGTTGCGTTCAGGTTTGTAGCATTATAGTTTCCTGCGGGTTTCAACAGATAGGGTGTACCTGGTTTCAGGTCGGCATCAGCAACGGCTTCAAACGAAAGCGTGCCATCTGCAAAAGTTGTGGGAGCATAATAAGTACCAGTGCCGATATGTGGTGTGAAAGGCAAAGCTACCGTACAGAATACATCTTTTTTGAAGGAACGGAAATAGGTGGCAGCTGAAGCGGTAAAGTCTGCATCAGCAGAGAATTCATAACCGTCGTAGAGTACGAGATTTGACACATTACCATCAACAAGGTTGTTGTTCACATTGTTGTTAATGGCATTTTTCAAGACCGCTGTTGACGTGAATAGTTTGTTGGGATCGTCTGTTTGGAAATCGCAGGTCACAGCATGGTTCGCTGCATCTACATCGTCTGTATATTCAACTGCATAGGTGTTCGTTCCGTCGCTCATATAATAAAGATGTACGTCATCAATACCCTTCCATCTGGCACCCGTCATCAAAAAGTTAATGGTTAAATCACCGTCTGCAGGAAGTTCGTATGTCACTGTAGCCCAATTCCATCCAAGAGAATTGGAAAGGGTTGAAAAACCACCGAGATTGCTATATGGCATCTGCACGCCGTTGCTGTTTATTTGCTGATAGGATGTGTTAAAAGCATGGTTCGTAATCGTTGCGCCTGTCGCTGTG
>Ga0310786_10007903_pt1 | contig 13764 bp, 12 predicted proteins | sample AusTroGonzalo_MG_FD_203881 | JGI IMG/M metagenome (GOLD analysis project Ga0310786, IMG submission 203881) | Bovine rumen microbial communities from tropical cattle in Woodstock, Queensland, Australia - Gonzalo_03 (v2) (version 2) | ecosystem: Host-associated > Mammals > Digestive system >... | reverse complement strand
AACCGCCATTGCCGCAGGGCTGAAACTCGGATATGAATTCTGATTTGTAATGGATTTCCATCATAAAAATCGAATAATCAACCGGCCCGAAAGGGTCGGTTTTTTTTATATAATCCCGACAAATTTGAAAAACGGTTAATCTTTCATCGGAGCTTTTTCTTGTAGGTGGGAGGGTTTATCTTTGTTGCCGATAAAGTGGCGAAACGATGAAAGAGGTGAAAGGTCGTGGGTCGAAGGGCGCGGCATCGGGGCTGGTGGCGCTGGTGTTTCTGGTGCTGGGATTTCAGCTGGCGATTTTCGTGGTAAAGGTCGTGGATGGCCCGAGATTCCGGGTCGAGCCCGGAATGACGGTAGACGTCGAGCCCGGAATGACAGTAGACGCCGGGCCGCGAATGACGGATGGTGCTGGTTTGCCTGAAGCGAGCGAAGCTGCGGGTGGCTTTCGGAGCCGCGAGCATTTTTCTCGCGAGCGGGACGAAAGCCAGAGCAGCGTAGCGAGCGGGAAGAGACGCCCGACGGCGGTCATCGTGCCGGTGCGGACATATGAATCCTTTGCCTTCGACCCGAATACGGTGTCCCTGGATGACCTCCAGCGACTGGGACTGACCCTGCGGCAAGCCGAGAGCATCGAAAACTACCGCAGCAAAGGCGGCCGCTTCCGGACGAAGACCGACTTCCTGAAAATGTACGTCGTGTCGGACACCCTCTACGCCCGGCTGGAAGCCTTTATCGAAATCGCCCGGCTCGAACTCAATACCGCCGACAGCACCGCCCTCGTCGAACTGCGCGGCATCGGCCCGTACTACGCCCGTAAAATCCTGGAATACCGCGACCGCCTCGGCGGCTTTCAGGAGAAGGAACAACTGCTTGAAATCGAAGGATTTGGCCAGGAACGCTACGACGGCCTCTGCGACGAAATCGAAGTCGATGCCAGCAAATGCCACTGGCTCGACCTGTGGAACGCATCTGAAAGCTCGCTGGCCCGCCACCCCTACCTCGGCACCAAAGGCGCCCGCAGCATCGTGCGCTACAAGGCCCTCTACGATTCCACCCGCTGGACCCTCGCTGACCTCGAGCACGAACGCGTATTGCCCGTCGAAAATATCGAAAAATTAAAAAAATATATCGAAATTCAATAAATATTTTTATATTTGCGAAAAATATTGAGAAGCATTACCTTTGTGTGTTTAGATGCCGGGTCAAGCCCGGCATGACGGGAGCGAGCGAAGCGGCGGGTGGTTTTCGGAGCCGCGAGCATTTTTCTGCGAGCGGGACGAAAACCAGAGCCGCGAAGCGAGCGGTAGTAAAAGGAAATTATTACATTATATATGTTAGAGTGTAAAAACATCACGAAGAAGTTCGGGGAGTTCAAGGCGCTCGACGACGTTTCGGTCGCCATCCCCGAAGGAAAGATCTTCGGCCTGCTCGGCCCGAACGGCGCCGGCAAGACGACCCTGATCCGTATCATCAACCGGATCACCATCCCCACCGCAGGCGAGGTGATCCTGAATGGGAAACACATCGACGACGATGACGTCCGCGCCATCGGCTACCTGCCGGAAGAACGTGGCCTCTTCAAGAAAATGAAGGTCGGCGAACAATCGCTTTACCTGGCCCGCCTCAAAGGAATGAGCACCGCAGCAGCGACCGCCGAACTCAAGAAATGGTTCATCCGCTTCGGCATCCAGAGCTGGTGGGACAAGAAGGTCGAGGAACTCTCCAAAGGAATGGCCCAGAAGGTCCAGTTCATCACCACCGTGCTGCACAAACCCCAGTTGCTGATCCTCGATGAACCCTTCTCCGGCTTCGACCCGGTCAACGCCCAGATGATCCGCGATGAGATTCTGCGCCTGCGCGACGAAGGAACCACCATCATCCTGTCGACCCACAACATGGAATCGGTCGAAGAACTCTGCGACAACATCGCCCTGATCAACAAGTCGCACCTCGTGGTGACCGGCGGCACCGATGCCATCCGCCGCGAGTATGGCAACAATCAGGTGGAGGTGCTCTACCGCAGCGGCGAGGCCCTGCCACAGGGAAGCGCCTACGAAATCTTCTCCGACGAAGCACTCAAGGACGGCCGCCGGGCCGTGCTCAATGTCGCTCCGGACCGCGCCTCGCGCGACGTACTGGGCGAACTGATCAATCAGGTCGACATCTGCTCGTATCGCGAACTGATCCCGCGCATGAACGACATCTTCATCAAACTGGTAACCGGAAAATAGGAGGGAAGCGCTATGAATTGGAAAAAAGTAGGCATTGTCATCAGCCACGAATATACCACCCGCGTCCGCAAGAAATCGTTTATCCTGACGACCTTGCTCACGCCGATCGGCATGGCCCTGCTCATCTGCGTCCCGGCGCTGATCATGCTTTTCTCGGGGAATGAAAACCAGAAAGTGAAGGTCATCGACCAGTCGGGCATTGTCGCCCCGTATTTCGAGAACAGTGAGCATACCACCTATGAGATAGGAGGGCAGGACGAGGATATCGAGGCCCTCAGGGACCGTTTCGACGAGTTGGACTACTATGCCCTGGTGGGCATCTCCCCGCTTGATGAAAAAGGTGAGGTCTCTGTGATTTCGTATTCGAAGGAACCGCTCAACATGGACCTCAAGAACACCATCGCCCGGAATGTCAACAAAGCCGTCGAGACCCGCAAGCTCGCCCAGTACGACATCGTGGACCTCGACCATATCCTGGCCGACGTGAAAACCGACATCAAGGTCAATTCCATGACACTCACCAACGATGGTGACGCCAAGGAAGACAGCGTGGAAATCTATATGGTGCTGTCGTACCTGATGAGCTTCCTCATCTACATGTTCGTGTTCATGTTCGGCACGATGGTGATGCGCAGCGTCATCGATGAGAAGAGCAGCCGCGTGGTCGAAGTCATCGTCTCGTCGGTCAAGAGCGTGGAGCTGATGATGGGCAAGATCATCGGCGTGGCGCTGGTGGCCCTCACGCAGTTCTTCATCTGGATCGCCCTGACGCTGGTCATCGTGACCGCCGTCAACGCTTTCGCCGGCCAGAAGCTCATGCAGAGCGTGGGCGGCATGGAACAAGTGGTGGCCGTTGCCGGAGAAGACGGCAATGTCGGCCCGAACGACATGGCCTCGATCCTTGAGGCGGCCGGCTCCGATCCCGACGCTTCCGGCATGGTCAAGATCCTGGCGCAGGTCCGCGGCCTGGACTGGGGAACCATCATCGGCTGCTTCCTCATCTATTTCCTGCTGGGCTACCTGCTCTATGCCTCGATGTTCGCCGCCATCGGCGCGGCCGTCGACAACGAGGCCGACACCAGCCAGCTGCAGCTGCCGGTCACCATCCCGCTGATCATCGGCCTGTTCATCATGCTCCATACCTTCGAGCATCCGAGCAGCCCCCTGTCGGTCTGGGCGTCCATCATCCCGTGGACCTCGCCGATGGTGATGCTGGCCCGCATCCCGTTCGGCGTGGTGCCTTCCTGGCAGCTGATCCTTTCCATCGTCCTGCTGGCACTTACCTTCCTGGCCACGGCCTGGCTGTCGGCCAAGATCTATCGGATCGGTATCCTGACCTACGGCAAGAAGTCGACCTTCAAGGATTTGCTCAAGTGGATGAAACTGAAAGACTGATCGTATGAAAAGAACCCTGCTGATGATTGCGCTGCTGCTCGCCCTCCCGGGTGTGGCAGCGGCGCAGTTTACCTACAAATGGACCCCCGTTCCCATCGACTCCACCTGGGATGCGATGACGGACTTCCGTGCCACGGAGACCATCGCCAAGTACAGCGCCCAGGTAGCGCCGCTGCAGGAAATCGTTGGCTACACGGAAGAAGAATACAACCGGGAACGCCCGGAAAGCGGCCTGTCGAACTTCGCTGCCGACGTGGTGCGGGTCGTCGCCGAAAAAAAGACCGGCGAGCACGTGGACGTGGGGCTGATGAATTTCGGCGGCATCCGCACCAGCCTGCCCAAAGGAGCCGTCCGGGTGTACGACATCTATTCGATCTTTCCCTTCGACAACTATCTGGTGACCTTCGACATCAAGGGCTCCGACCTGCGTCGCTTCCTCAATCAGATGATCGCCCGCCGGCGGGTGGAGGCCCTCAGCGGGGTGGAAATGGTGATTACCGGCAAAAAGGCCGACAAGCTTCTGGTGGCCGGCGCACCCATCGACGACGAGCGGGTCTACAAGTTTGCCACCATCAATTTCCTGATGGACGGCGGCGATGGCATCGTGCTGTCAGACGTTGCTTTCAACCGCAAGGACACGGATATCTGGGTCCGCGACGCGATCTGCGAGTACCTGAGGGAAAAGATGGCGCGGGGCGAGAAGATTTCACTGCACCGCGACGGCCGGGTGCAATATACGGACTGGGAGGAACGGCGATGAGAAGACATGTTATTCTGGTACTGACGGCCCTTTTATCCGGTGCGCTGGCCCTCCCGGCGCAGGACCTGGTAATCCTGCACACCAACGATACCCACAGCCAGATCGAGCCGATCCGCGTGGGGTACAACAAGGGCCTGGGCGGCGTGGAACGCCGTCTGCAATACATCGACCAGATGCGCGAGAAATATGGCAGGAATCGGGTGCTGCTGCTCGATGCCGGCGATTTCAACCAGGGAACGCCCTATTATACGGTGGCCCACGGCGACCTGGAGGTGGAGCTGGTAAATCTGATGGACTACGATGTGATGACCCTCGGCAACCACGAGTTCGACAACGGCCAGGAGGATCTTGCCCGCCGGCTCCGGAAATGCCACCACAAGACCGTCACCTGCAACTATGACTTTTCGAATACTCCGCTCCGAAACCTGGTCAAGCCGTATGTCATCGTCCGCCGCGGCGGCATGAAGATCGGCATCATCGGGACGACCTCCTATCTGGAAGGTGTGGTGCTGAAGTCACACCTCGACGGAATGGTGCGGCTCAATGCCATTGAAGAGGTCAACAAGTGGGCGGATTACCTGAAGAACAAGAAGCATTGCGACCTGGTGATCCTGCTGTCACACTTCGGCTACAACGGCGGTTCGCTGGAACGGCCTTCCGATATCGTGATGGTGGAGAATTCCCGCAACCTCGACCTGGTGGTCGGCGGGCACAGCCATACCTATCTCAAAGAAGTGAAAGAAGTCGTGGACCTGGACGGGCGCACGGTGCCCATCTCGCAGTGCGGCGGGCAGGGGATTGTGGTAGGAACCTGGGAGATCACTCGCGTTCGACCTTGAGCTGCTCGATGTGGCTTCCCTCCTCAGTGGTTTTGACATAGAGGATCACCCGGAAGCGTTCGCCGCCGGCGCTCAGCGAGCCCACGGCGTATTTCATCGGAGCTTTTCCGCTTTTGTGGATGATGGTGAACTTCTTGGGGGTATAGTTGGCGAAAAAGTTCTTCATGATGAGCTTGGCCTGGTTGCGGGTGCAGTTGTTCACCGCTCCGAGCATATCCAGCTCCAGGTTGTCGGCAAACCAGGCGGAGAGTTTGTCGTAATCGCCGGCCTGAAGGTATTTGCCGATGGGCGTGAAGACATCCTGTCCGTTCTCCTGGGCCGTAGAGGGGCCGGCAGTCAGAAACACAAGCAACATGGAAGCGAACCAGATAACTTTCTTCATCCTTCTTTTTTTTCAAACGCAGACGAAAGTATTCAAAAATCACGCCAATGAAGATCAGGGTGCTATTCACGGGTAAGACTACCGAGGCCTGGGTCCGGCAGGGGATCGAGCAGTATGCCGGCCGTATCCGCCATTATGTGGGCTTTGAGCTGGTAGAACTGCCCGATTTGCGGCAGACCGCCTCGCTGAGTGAGGAACAGGTGAAGGCGCGCGAAGGCGAAGCCATCCTCAAGGCGGTCCGGCCTTCCGACCATCTGGTGTTGCTGGATGAACACGGGGCCCGCTTTTCATCGGTCGATTGGGCACGGAATTTGGAGCAGAAAGCCGCGCATCTCCCGAAGGATTGTGTGTTCGTAATCGGCGGACCCTATGGGTTTTCGCCGGCCGTGCTTTCCAGGAGCGATGAGAAACTTTCGCTCTCGCCGATGACCTTTTCCCACCAGCTGGTGCGGGTGGTCTTTCTGGAACAACTGTACCGGGCACTGACGATCATCAAGGGAGAGCCCTATCATCACGAATGAGCGATCGCAAACTGTCCTTCCTCCGCCTGCGCCGCTTCCTGGTGCGCTACGGCAGCCACGTGCTGTTCGTGCTGGCCATCATCCTGCTGGCCCTGGCCAACATCCGGCCGGACTATAACGCCGACCTCAGGCGGCAGGTGGCCCGGGTGGAGCGCTCGTTGCACAAGCGGGAACTGCTGGCTGAGAAATACGCCCTGAAAGTGTTTCAGCAGGAAGATGCCGACTGGGTCGATTTCGACGACATGCCCGAGGACATCGTGCTCTACTGTTACCAGGCCGACACGATGAAGTGCTGGACGCACCAGTTCCCGATCAACAACGACGAGGTGGACGTCTACCCGTATTCCTACCGGCTGCAGTTCATGAGCAACCGGAACCTCTATGCCAATCCGCTGGCCTACATCGGCATCGAAGAGAAATACGTGAACCTGGGCTCCGGCTGGTATGTGGTGACCACCCATTTCAAGCGCGACCGCAAGACCAAGGTCGTGACGGGTATCCTCATCAAGACCGAATATCCCGGCAGCGCGGTACAGAACGTCGTCAACAAGCACCTGAAACTGAAGGACGGCTATACCACCGTGGCCATCAGTGACGACGATGCGGCCATCGTCTACGGCATTGAGGAAGGACCGCTGTTCTCGGTGGTGCCGACCACACCGCCCACGCCCGGCCACGGCAACATGCCGATGCGCTGGATCGCCTTTGCGCTGATGCTGCTGGCGGTGTTCCCGTATCATTACCGGCACCATACCTGGAAGACCTTCTCCCTGGCGATCGGCGTGCTGGTCCTGGTCCGCCTGATGGCCTTCTATTATGTGGGGAACGGATATGCGACAGGCAATATCTTCTCGCCGGTGCTCTATGCCGACACGGCGCTGTTCAGCTCCCTGGGCAGCCTGTTGCTCAACAACCTGGTAGTGGCCTTCGCTTTCTATGCGTTGTTCGTGATGCGCTACCGCCTCCACCGGCAGGTGGAAAGAAAGTCCGTAGCCGGGCAGTGGACCGTCATCGGCGGGCTGATCGTGCTGGGCGTGGCCCTGATGGGATACATCCACTACGTGATGCGATCGCTGATCCTCAACTCCAGTATCGTGATGGAGCCGCACCGCATCGCCGACATCGGCATCTATGCCATCCTGAGCTACCTGACCTTCGCGATGCTCTTCCTGGCGCTGCTCTACCACATCTATATGGTGGTCCTGCTCATTCGCGGGGATGCCCACGTCAATCTCTTTTCCTGGCGCAACCTGATGACCTATACGGCGATCATCGCCCTGTACAGCGTGGTGGCCATCAACAATTACGGCCTGGTCAAGGAATATGAGAGCAACCGCGTCAATACGAGCAAACTGGCCGTGGAGCGGGACCTTTCCCTGGAAATGTTCCTGCGTGACGTGGAACCGGCCATCCAGAGCGACCCCTTCTTTGCGGTGCTGACCACCGTAGGCGGGACGGAGATGATCAAGAACCGTATGCTGGAGCGCTACCTCTACAACGATGTGGTCCGCAAATACGACATCACGCTGACCACATGCTCGGCCAACGACCTGATCACCCTGGGCGAGGGGCAGGAACCCCGTAACTGCTTCTCGTTCTACAAGGGGATGATCGACGAGTACGGCGTGCAGCTGGCTGCCGGTTCCAATATCTACTACCTGCACGATTACAACGGCCTGGCTTCCTATCTGGGCGTGTTCGCCTATCCCGATCCGGCCACCTACAAAGTATCGTGGCTCTTTATGGAACTGGAGTCGAAATTCCGCAACGACGTGGTTACCAATCCGCTCGATGCCCTTACGACCCAGGCCAGCACGGCGCCCACCCTTTCGCGCTATTATTCGTACGCCCGCTATTCCGACGACCGGCTGGTGTCGCACGGCGGCAGTTATGACTATCCGGTGAATCCCCCCGAAGACGCGCGGGCCGGTTACCAGATGATCAACCGGAACGGCTATCTTCATTTCGTCAACCGGATTTCGGACGAGGACGTGACGATCGTGTCGCGCCCGCGGCGTCCTTTCTTCCCGCACGTGGTGTCGTTCTCCTATTTGGCCATCTTTTATGGATTGTTCCTGCTGCTGTTCACGCTGCGCTGGCGCCGGGAGAAACTGTTCAACCTGCCGAAGCATTCCCTCAAGCGGAAGATCACCCTGTGGATCACCCTGACGATGGTCGTGGCCCTCGGTTCGATGGGCATTGCCAGCGTCGTCTATGTGATGCGTCTCAATCGCGAGAACAACCGCGAGGCGATGGACCACCTGATGGCCTCGGCACAGACCCTGTTGTCGGAGCCCTGCCGCTATGCGCTGCGCTACAACGAAATCAATTCGCCGCAGCTGTTCAATGCGATGGAGGAGTTCAACAAGGTCACCCGCCACGACCTGCATCTCTATAATATCCACGGTGAACTCATCCGCTCCACCAAACCCGAGCTCTTCGACCAGTACCTGGTGGGCAAACGCATGAGCAACCGGGCCTTCCGGCAGATCGTCAAGCAGCACCAGCTGCGCTTCATCGACCTGGAAAGCATCGCCGGTGTCAGTTTCTACTGCATCTACGAGCCGGTTTTCAATGGCGACGGCACGATGGTGGCCATTGCCGCCGTACCCTATTTCACGCGCAGCGAAGACGTGACGGACGCCACGTCGAGCACCATCTCGGTCGTGGTCAACATCTATCTGATCCTGCTGATCGCCGCCATCGTGATCGGCGCCCTGATCTCCAATTCCCTGACCCGGCCGCTGGTCGAGATCAAGGAACGTATTGACCGTCTGGCCTTCACGGGCAACCGGAAGATCCGCTACCGCAATACAAAAGACGAGCTGGGCGTCCTCATCCAGTCGTACAACAAGATGGTGGAAGACCTTGAGGAAAGTTCGCGGCGCCTGGCCCAGAACGAGCGCGAGCAGGCCTGGAAGGAGATGGCCCGCCAGATCGCCCATGAGATCAAGAACCCGCTGACGCCCATGAAACTCAGCATCCAGTATCTGATGCGGCTCAAGGAAGAGAACGTGCCGGGCTGGGAGGCGAAACTCGAAAGCGTGAGCAAGTCGCTGCTGGAGCAGATCGACACCCTGTCGCAGACCGCCACGGAGTTTTCGTCGTTCGCCCGTTTCTACAGCGAGGAGATCACGCGCATCGACCTGCGCGAATTGATCCTCGAGCAGCGGGAGCTGTTCGACAACCGCGAAGATCTCCGTTTCGAGTTTGTCCATCCGGAAGAAGGGGAGGCCCTGGTGGATGCCCGCCGCAGCCAGCTGGCGCGCGTAATGGTCAATCTCATCACCAATGCCATCCAGGCCATCGACAATGCCGGCACGCCCGACGGACGGATCCGGATCTCGCTGACGCCGGCCCGGCTCAATGGGGCCGCCGCCTGGCAGATCGACGTGGAGGACAACGGACCCGGTGTGGGGGACGAGGATCTGACAAAGCTCTTTACGCCGAATTTCACCACGAAGAAGACCGGTACCGGGCTCGGCCTGGCCATCTGCCGCAGCATCGTCGAACAGAGCCAGGGCACGATCGCCTACAGCCGCTCTCCCCTCGGCGGCGCCCGCTTCACCATCGTTTTGCCGGCAGCCTAACGCTTTCATAACATCGCTACGCATGCGCTTCGTGAGGAGTCTGCTCCTCAGGGTTCGCGGCAGGCGCGGCATGTGTCTACTGGGGCTCCGCCCCACCCGAGCCGCAGGCGAGAGCACGACCGCCGGGAGTAAACCCTGCCGCTCCGGCCTGCTATTGCACGGGCTCACGCAACGGCCTCCGCTAGCGGCTGATGCCGCTGCGCGTCCGTCCCTTGACGGCGAACTTCTCCCTTTTAGCCTCGCCTGCGGCGAGTCTAACGGTCGAAGGACCTGCGCCGTCACGAGACGGGACTCCCGCTTGGCCGCGTATTTCCTGCCGCTCACAAATCGTCGCATCCTTCTTCACGAAGCTCTGCTTCGCTTCTGTCGCATAAGCGTAGCGCAGTCGGGCGCGGGTCGGCCTGGTGGAGCATTCAGGGTTCCTCGGGGCGAGTGCCCGACAGCCCCGAGGGTTTTGAATGCGCCTCAGGAAAGCCCGACAGAGCGAAGCGAAGATTAGATAGATGGTGTTGCGTAGGCGGCGACGTCGGCGGCGGTGATTTCGGGGCCGCAGAGGATCATGAGACGCTCGGCGACGTTGCGAAGCTCACGGATGTTGCCCGTCCAGGGCAGCTTCTGCAACTCCGCGACGGCCTCGGCCGTAACTTTCTTTTTCGCCATGCCCGTCTCCTGGCAGATCTGGTCGATGAAATAGTCCATCAGCTGCGGAATGTCCTCGAGGCGCTCCCGCAGGGCCGGCACCTGGATGACGATGACGCTCAGGCGATGATAGAGGTCTTCCCGGAACGTGCCCTTGGCGATTTCCTCGGTGAGGTTCTTGTTGGTGGCGGCTACCACGCGCACGTTGACGGTGATGTCCTTGTCGCTGCCCACGCGCGAGAGTTTCTTCTCCTGCAGCACGCGCAGCACTTTCGCCTGGGCGGCCAGGCTCATGTCACCGATTTCGTCAAGGAAAAGCGTACCGCCCTCTGCCTGCTCAAACTTGCCCTTGTGCTGCTTGATGGCCGACGTGAAAGCACCCTTTTCGTGACCGAAGAGCTCGCTCTCGATGAGCTCGCTCGGAATGGCCGCACAGTTGACCTCCACGAAAGGAGCCGCGGCGCGCGGACTCTTGTCGTGCAGGCGGCGGGCTACCAGCTCCTTGCCGGTACCGTTGGCACCCATGATCAGGACACGGGCGTCGGTCGCAGCCACACGGTCGACGATTTCCTTGATATGTTCGATGGCAGGGGAACTGCCCACGATGTCGTATTTGCTCTGGATCTTCTTCTTGAGACTCACCGTCTCCTTGACCAGCGAGGTCTTGTCGGTCGCGTTCTTGAGCGTGATCAGGATACGGTTCAGGTCGAGCGGTTTCTGGATGAAATCGTAGGCGCCTTTCTTGATGCACTTGACCGCCGTGTCGATGTCGCCATGGCCCGAAATCATGATGATGGAAGCTTCACAACCCGAAGCCACCAGTGTCTCGAGCACCTCGTTGCCGTCCATCACCGGCATCTTGATGTCACAGAAGATGGCGTCGAAGCTCTCGGCCAGCGCCTTGTCCACGCCCTGCTTGCCGTCTTCGGCCGTGGTCACCTCATGCCCTTCGAATTCGAGGATTTCCTTGAGGGTATTGCGGATGCTGCGCTCGTCGTCGATAATCAGAACCTTCATAGAGAGATTTTTTTCACAGACTACAAAGATAGCGATATTTTTCATATATTTGTGGAATAGACCCCGGATAGACAACATGAAAGATCCCCATATCATTATCGCCATCGACGGCTATTCCTCCACGGGCAAGGGTACCTTCGCCGTGGAAATCGCCCGCCGTCTCGGCATCCTCTACCTCGACAGCGGCGCCCTCTACCGTACCGTCACCCTCTACGGACTGCGCAGCGGCCGCATCGAATGGAACGGCCGGATTGACGAACGGCAACTCCAGGAAGACATTCTCCTGGGCAAGATCGACATCTCGGTGATGCCCAAGGAGGACGGCTCCATGCGCGTCTTCCTGGGTGATGACGATGTTTCGGCCCAGATCCGTGAACTGGAGGTCGCCCGCAACGTGAGTGCCATCGCCGCCCTCCCCTTCGTGCGCAACTTCGTAGACGAACAGCTCCACCGCCTCGGGGCGAAGGGCTGCGTGATGGACGGCCGCGACATCGGTACGGCGGTCTTTCCCAATGCCGACCTGAAAATCTTCATGACGGCCGACGCCCGGATCCGGGCGCAGCGGCGCGTCAGGCAGATGGAGGAGGCCGGGCAGCATCCCGACTTCGAGACCATTCTCAAGAACGTACAGGAGCGCGACTACATCGATTCACACCGCGCCATGAACCCGCTCCGCCAGGCCGACGATGCGCTGGTTCTCGACAACAGCCATATGACTGTCGAAGAGCAGATGGTCTGGCTTGATGGTATCCTGAAAGAGCGTTTCAACCTGAGCATCCTATGAGACTGACCGCCGAAATCGACCCTCGTTCAGGTTTCTGCCACGGTGTGGTCAGGGCCGTCGAACAGGCGGAAAACTACCTCAAATACAGCAGCCGGCTTTATTCACTGGGCGCCATCGTTCACAACTCCGTGGAACTGGAACGGCTGAAACAGAAAGGTTTGGAGATCCTTTCCATCGATGATGTCGGGCAGCTGCACGACGACGTGATCCTGGTCCGCGCCCACGGTGAGCCCCCTGAAACGTACGAGCTGGCCCGACGCAACAACCTGCAGGTGATCGACTGCACCTGTCCCGTGGTGCTCAAGCTGCAGGAGCGCGTGCGCGATACCTGGCAGCGGCTCCACCCCGAAGGGGGCCAGGTGGTGATCTTCGGCAAGAAAGGACACGCCGAGGTCAACGGCCTGGTGGGCCAGACCGGCGGCGAGGCCATCGTGGTCAGCAACGACGCTGACCTGGACCAGATCGATTTCACCCGGCCCGTAGCCCTCTTCTCCCAGACCACCAAAGACCCCGATGAATTCCACCACATTGCCGGGCGCATCCGCGAAAGGCGCCCCGATGCCGAGGTCTACGACACCATCTGCCGCCAGGTGGTCCAGCGCCATCAGTCGCTCGTCGAATTCGCCCGGAGCCACTCCGTCATCCTTTTCGTCAGCGGGCGGGAGAGTTCCAACGGTAAGGTACTCTACGAATTGTGCCGCAGCGTCAACCCCCGCACCTACCGCGTGGAAAACGCTTCCCAGATCGACCTCGCCTGGCTGCAGGAGGGTGACAACGTGGGGATTTGCGGCGCCACTTCCACCCCGAAATGGCAGTTAGAAGAAATTTTCATATATTTGCAGCGCCTTGCCGGCGAACCCTCAGACAATAATAATCAATAAATACACTACTTTATGGCAACAACAGCTGATTTCAAGAACGGACTTTATCTCAATTTCGAAGGAAAACCTTGCTCCATCGTGTGGTTCCAGCACGTCAAACCGGGCAAAGGTCCCGCTTTCGTCAAGTCGAAGCTCCGCAACCTCGAGAACGGCCGCATCCTGGAGAAGACCTGGAACGCGGGCGAGAAAATCGATGTGATCACGGTCGAGCACCGCGAATACCAGTTCATCTATGCCGAAGACGATGGTTTCAACTTCATGAACAACGAAACCTTCGACCAGATCAAGCTTGAGAAAGACATCGTCGAGAACGCCGACCTGATGAAGGAAGGCCAGATCGTCAACATGGTGTTCCATGTAGATGGCGAAGAGGAACGCTGCCTCACCTGCGAGCTTCCCACTTATGTGGAACTGGAAGTCACCTATACCGAGCCGGCCGTCAAGGGCAACACCGCATCGACCAACGCCCTCAAGGAAGCCACGCTCGAGACGGGTGCCATCATCATGGTCCCGCTCTTCATCAACCAGGGCGACAAGATCCGCGTCAACACGACCGACCGCTCCTACGGCGAGCGCGTCAAATAAATCCGCCCCGCCATGCACAGAGCATTCCTCATCCTGATGTCCACACTCGTCGTATGCGCGTGTGGACATTCTGCATCCGGCGACCCCACGCTCGACATCAGCGATGCGGAGCGCGATGCCCGCATTGCCCTCGACTTCAACCG
>Ga0310786_10007902_pt1 | contig 13766 bp, 14 predicted proteins | sample AusTroGonzalo_MG_FD_203881 | JGI IMG/M metagenome (GOLD analysis project Ga0310786, IMG submission 203881) | Bovine rumen microbial communities from tropical cattle in Woodstock, Queensland, Australia - Gonzalo_03 (v2) (version 2) | ecosystem: Host-associated > Mammals > Digestive system >... | reverse complement strand
GTAATCTTTGCTCTTTTAGGCTCTTTTTTCTTTTCCAGTTTAACTTCGTTTTTATCTTTTCTAAAAAAGCCAAATTTAGATTTTTTTGTTTGTGTATTTTCAATCGCAAAAACGCTGCTGCCTGCAAAAGACAACACAATACACAAAGTTAAAAATTTCTTCAAAGAATCTCTCATTGATTATATTTTACATTAAATTTTTGATAACAACTACACTTTAAACGAAATAACGCTCAATTAGTTCAAAAAAAAACAGACCCAGAGGTCTGTTTTTTTATACAATAATATTTACTCCTTCGATGTTTTTAGCTTCGGCAAGTTTTTTTGAATTAATTTGCAGAGAGTCAGAGAAGTTAATATATGGATATTCACTTTCCGGATAAATGTGGACTCTTTTAGCAAAAGCAGTTTGTATATTATTTGCCATTTCTTGAGGAAAGTTGTGTAAATACATGCCATGTTTTACGTCATCCGCAAACTGATATAAGGCCTTTGGTTCGCCAACATCTTCCCATTTGTCAACAACCTTTACGTCAGCGCCGTTTATAGGTCTTATATTCACCCAATCAAGCAGTTTGCTGTGAATATATTTAACTGCATTTGCAAAGTCATACAATTCAACATCATTTTTCTTGATGTTATTAACACCGCTATTGATTTCCTCCATTAACTTTTCCATAGCTTCTTTGCTTATGTAAAATAAACCAGTGTTAGCTATGTTTTTCCCGTCAATAGCAAGATTACGAGCTTCTTCGAGTTCAGGCTTTTCGCTAAATCCTCTGAGTTTAAGATTTTCACTTTTGAGAGTCTTTTTTGCATTCAATACGCCGAATCTGTTTGCAACTTCTTCCGGAGTTCTGCCAACACCTACAAGAGCAACGTGTTTATGCGGATTATTAATTTCTTTTATAAAAAACTTCATAATATCAAAAGCATTATCACCAAATACATTATCACCGCAGCACACTATAGTTTCTTTAATCGGATGTGTCTTATAAAACTCAACAATATCTCCAAAGGAACCGGAAGGTTGCGATGCAACAATCTTATTAACACCTTCTTCTCCGATAAAGTATTTCCCCATTGCCATTGCAAAATCGAGCATGTGGAGGTTAGTGTTTTCATCTATTTTGAATGGTAAACTTATTTTGTTATAATCCCCAACCGTTTGAGCTAACTCTTTGAAACGGCTCCCTGAACCTGCAGCAAGCGCAAAGAAGTTAACATTGTGCCGCAAATCTTCCGGATTGACGATAACTTTATCCGTTTTACCGACTCTTGCGGATCTTATCAATGCATTCGCTTCAACAAAAGCTGTTTTTTGAATTTCTGGAAAAATTTTGTTATTAAATGCATCTACAACGTCGCTTGCTATTTTATGACCTAAGTTTTTTTCGGATAAGGTAACATAGCTTGCTTTAAATGTTGCTCTTGGTTTACGGCAATCTTGAGACGAAATGCTTTGAATATTCATAATATACCCTTTCTACAGTCCTCAAACACATATATAATTTGCTAATTGGTATATTGATATTATTATAAATAAGTATTCTTTTCAATATACACAATTATTAAAAACGCCTAAAAAAAATTTTTGCGTTTTAAGCAAAAATTTAGAAAAATATATTAGAATCAGATTAGAATATTCCTAAAAATTTTTTTCTTTTCTTTTTAGGAGTTCTTTGTACAGCTTCATACACATCGTTATTAAGAACTTTTAACTTTTGATTTGCCTCATTATCAGTATAAGTATGATATTTAGGTATATTTTCAGGACCTTCCACCACAACATGTTCCGGTTTTGTAACTTTTGTTGTAGTAGAATAGTGAGCTTCCAGATTTTGTGTTTTTGGGATTTCGTTCATATATTAAAACATTTCTCCATAATGCAGTAATTTATGTAATTGAATTTTTGGCAAATACATCATGCCCGTCTGAGCAGGTAAATCAGGAATATTTTTTATCAAACATTCCTGCATCCTTTCATTGGCGGCAGGTTCCATGAACCTGAATCCGAGTTTATAGAAGAACAAAGCAGGAGAAGACTCTTGCCATACAGGAGCAGAATAAGTCACAATACGCCCTTGAATTTTCGGGTCAAACATTGCTTTTTCGGCCAGACCTTTTAGTGCTTCCGTACCCAAACCGCATCTTGCTTGAGGAGATTGAATATAATCTATAATGTAACAGTCTTTTAAATACTTAACCTTTTTCTTTTTAGGAAGCAGGTTTACAAACGTAAAAGACTTATCGGAATCATAATTTTCATCGATTTCTTCTTCCACTATATCAACATAATCATCATCAATTTCTCCGGGAATAATTATTGCGTCACTGCGTTTAAATTTTTTGACACGCAGATTCGCTTTTGGCTTCCCAAGGGGAGTTTTGAAACCTAACACTGGCGGTAAACTTATACCTGTTAATGACGTCCTTGCTTTAGCTACAGTAATCTGCGGCATTGCGGTATTGACGCCTGCTACATTGTTAATCATACTATACCTAACCTAAATTCTAACCTTACATATATAAAGTCATGTTTTTTAAAATAATTGCCTTTTTTGTATAAATCTTTGAGGCTTTTGTTACAAAACTTAATATTTATATATTAAAAATGCGGGAAGATATTTCCCGCATTAAATAAAAAAAGCAGCTCATAAGCCGTGTTCTGTTTTAAGATAATCATCTGTCTGGTACTAAAATTGCTCTTAGTCTCTAGCGATTTTTCCAAGCTCGGCGGACACCTCAAACGCTTGATTCAATCTTGCATCCGACCGGGGGTTGCCTGGCCGATACCTCTCGGCATCGCCGGTGAGCTCTTACCTCACCTTTGCACCATCGCCTGTGAAATTAATCCATCGGCAGTCTTTTGGGAGAATTTTGCTATTCTTTTACATTCAACTTTTGGCAAGTTCGGTAAATAAATAACATTTACCCCCTTTTCTGTGGTCCGATCCGCCAGCTCACGCTGCCCGGAGTTTCTCCGGCGGTCTGTCCTTGGATGCACGGACTTTCCTCACAAGATAATAATTTATCCCGCGCGATTATCCGGCTGCTTTTAATTCAGTATAACTCGAAATTTTAATTTAACAACCAAGAAGACCATAATGATTTAATAAAAAAAAGGATGTTCACACATCCCTTAAAATGGTAAGTATATAAAAATTGTAGATTATTTACTTGTCTAAACAGAACTTCTCAAGGAAAGAGAAGTTCTGTTTAATTTATGACATATAATTTAATAAGCTCAAGTTCATAGAGCCTGCAGCGACTTGCATACTTGCTTGATATGCATATTGCGCATTCATCCATTCGGTAATTGCAGATGCATAGTCAACAGAATTCAAATCGGATATGTATGTAGTCAAATTTTCTCCTGTTGTTTCAAGCGTAGAGGAGGACATTTCCAGGCGGTTATAAACTCCGCCGAATTTTGTTTGCTCATTAAGGATATTATTGTGAGCATCTGCAAACATATCCAAAGTTTGATTCATTTGTGCATAACCATTTGTAGTATCTCCATCTAAAACCATTTGGATGGACTGACTCAAAAGTTTTAAAGCACCCATTACACCTTCTGCCTTATCTTCAGCCTTTGTTGTTAAATCTGATTCATCGCCTGTATACATTGTGCCGTCTTGGTAATAATAGTGACCATCATCTGAATTATATGTGACTATATCACCATTGGCATCTCTTGTGACATTTTCCTGAATATAATATCCGAAAACCTTATCTCCGGTAGTATTGATAACTTCAAAAACGCCGTCTGCCACTTCTGTTTGACGAATATAGTCGGGATTATCATGAGGAGTCCCTCTGTATATAATGTACCCGTTATCATCAATTTCATATGGGGTCAATTTTGTATTAGCTCCGGCAAAAATATAGTTATCGTCATATTCGGAGTTTGCCAAATCAACCATAGTTTTTACTATTTCGTCAATTTCTGTTTTCATTGCTGCCAATGAATTTCCGTTATATGTTTGGTTATTTGCTTGAATGGCTTTATCCCATGCTGTCTGCAAATATCCGCGAGCAAGTTCCATAAAATCATCCAGTGCGCTGAGTTCCGAAGTTGCAGTATTAACGTTTTGTTCGTAAGTTTCTATTTTGCCAAGTTGTCTTGTCGTATTAACATAATTAACAGAGGCAATAGGGTCATCGGTAATACTTGTAAGTTTTCTGCCCGATGATAACTGTGCCGTAAGTTTGTTGAAGTTATATTGGTTAATCCTCATATCTTCAACTAATTGTGCATATCTTGTTGCTGTCGAAATCCTTTCAACCATAATACATTACCTTCCTAAACTCGTTAAAGTTTCTAAACAATTATTAACAATATTAAAGACTTGTGCTGAAGCGGCAAATGCAGTTTGATATTTAACTAAATCAACCAATTCTTCATTCAAATCAACGCTGTTATTAGATTTAATCTGATTGTATAAAGAGTCACAAATATCTGCTTGTGTGTCAACAAGATTTTGTGCATTATTACCACTGGATGCAATTTTACCTACTAATCCTGTGTAAAAATCTTCTATTGATTGGCCGTTCAAGTTGTCACGTTTTTCACTTCTTGTGCCAAGGAATGAGCCGATAGGTTTTCCTGTAGTAGGATCAACAAAAGAGTTCCCAACGTTTAGAGCGTTACCTACCGCATACGGATCGAAATTATCACTTTCTCTGAAATATGCAGCTGAAATTAACCAGCAGCCATCGTCTGCAAGCAATTGTGAATTAACCGTAATATTACCTGCGGTAAGTGTAGAACCGCCGCCGTCTGCGATTGAGAATATATCAACTTTATTGGTATCGGATAGCATAGAGGTGTCATTAGGATTGATATGGTATGCACCTTCACGTTTGTTTAATGTGTTAAACATATCTGCAAGTTCAGATGCTATTAAATTTAGTGCCTCCTGCGCTTTACCAGGGTTCATTCCGTCTGCGGATAAATCTGTGGAATGCAGCAATCCTCCCAATGCACCGCCTGTAATTTTGTCGTTTGCATCATCAACTATAACCGTCCCATTTGGATCTACAATATTTATGACTGCTAAATCACTTCTTGGATGCCCTTCATCATCCTTCCAATCGTCAGGATATTTCATATGGTGATCTACGCAGTATTGTTTTGCTGTTTCAATATCAAATTTACCTGTTACTACAGCACCTTTAACAAGAGCTGTTCCGCCAGCGTAAAGAGTCACAGAACCGTTAGGTGCTTCTTTGGTTTCTATATCAATATATTCGGATAATTCATTAAGAATCATATCTCTTCTGTCAAGCAGGTTATTTGCTGTTAATGTGCCTGTTTGTGTGGTTTGAAGAGCTTTATTAACTTCTGCGAGTTCGTCTAATTTATCGTTGAATGATATAATTTTTGTGTAAATTTCAGAGGTCTTTAGTAAATCTTCACTTTTACCGTCACCTAAAGCTTTAGAATTTAGCTGGTCCAGCTGAATACTTTTTGCATTAAGTACAGAAGTAAGTGTCCTTGCGCATTCAATAAAGTTTGTTCTGGCGGTTGCGCTTGCCGGATATTCATTAAGATTATTAACTGCTTCATAGAATTTAGATAAAGCGCCATCAATACCTTCGCCTTCCAAGTCATCAAAAATTCCAGCTAAATCTTTCAAGTTTCCTAACTGTTGTTCAAATTTATTTAAATCAGAAAGTTGTGAACGATAATAAGTATTGAGATATTCATTATTGTATCTCATAATATTAGCTATCATTACACCGCCATTGGAACGAACTTGTGCTTCAACATTATTGCCGATTGCACCGGCAATGTTGCGGGTCGCTAAGTTAGCTCTTTGTTTAGAGTAACCTTCAGTGTTCATATTTGCAACGTTGTGTGACACAACACTGATTGCGGATTGATTTACCGAAAGTGCATTTGATGCAATGTTTAATGAATTGAATAAACTAACCATTTTTTACCTCTGTTTGTAGTCCGTTACATTTAAATTTGTTATTATAGCGGTTTGTACCACTATATTTCTTCATTTACAGTCCACATGTCTAAATCATGCGTATCTGTTTTTCCTGTCTCATTGTAGTTACTTCCTTGTGGAGCAAACGCATCAACAATCGTATCCAGCATCTTGCCGGCAATTGTCATGCCATGTTTGAGTAATTCCACATTTTGATTATTTAATAACGTCAATTCGTCTAAAATGTTACAAATCTTAACCTTTCTTAACATTAGCTGTTCTTTATAAGCCTCGTTATCTTTGCCTAAAAACTCGATATAGTCTGACATTGAGCAGTCTTTGTTAAAGTGTTCTATAGACATTTGTTGACGTGTGCTATTCAGCTTAACAATTAGCTCATTTTGAGCAATTATTCTGTTATCTACTTCAACCAAATCTCCGGATTTTGATTTTTTAAGTAATTCTTTTTTTTCTTCAAATAAAGGTTTCAAATCTTCATATGCAGCAATTTCTTCATCTATTGCTTTGAGAAGTTTTTTAAATTCTATTTTATCCATATATTTTTAAACTCCGGTTTTTTAAATTTATAGTTTTATTTATACATAAAGTATATTTACCCCAACCTAGAACAGATATCTGATAAATCTGTTGAAGATACCTTCGTTCTGGCTTCTGGAGATTGAGCCTCTGCCTGAGAGTGCGAATTGAAGATTAGCTACACGGTATGAATATATTTCACCATTATCGTTAAGCCATCTCGGATCAACCACTCCTGTTATTATGAAATCCATTCTTTCATTGCCGTTAACAATAGTTTTTTTACCTTGAACATTGAGATTGCCGTTTGGTAATTGCTGTATAACTTGAACTGCGACTCTGTCACCTAATGTCATAGCTCTGGAACCGGTTGCGGAATTAGTAACTTCATTTGAACCGCCGTATCCGTCAGTACTTTTAAGGGGTGTCAGGTGGAACCAGTTTTTCAAATAGGAAGTAAAACTATCCGTTGTAGTTGATTCTTTCTGAGAAGAATAAGATAAATTATCATTTAATGAAATATTTTCACTCATTATTATAGATATTAAATCACCGATTTGTCTGGCTTGAACCCCGCCGAATAATGAACGGGGAACGCCTTGATAATGCTGAGTTGCACCCAGTGTAAATAACGATTCGGCATTAACACTTATAGTTGTTAATGCAAGTATCGCAATTATTGTTGTTAGTAATCTCTTCATTTTGTTGTCCCCCTTGGTTATTTTATAAACTTTTTAGCACAGCCATTCTGCTATAACGCTTCTGCCATACATAAGTCCATATTTTATGTCATCATCTGTTATGTTATATTCGCCGGCATATTCTGCGAATTTTCTTATATCCGCTGTATCAACTCTTTCGAGCAGAGTTTTAGGCGCGGATTTAGTTCCGTCACTTGTATTTTCTATAATGCTGTCAATGTCTTTAGTTTCAGGCTTTGCCAGTTGGGCTCCTGTTCTTAAAGCATTTACTGCCGAAAATCTTTGTACATTGTTATTTTGCTCTATTCTCATTGAACATATTTCTCCATTTGTTTATAAATTTGGTCAGCAAGTCCGATTGAAGTTCTTGGATTGCTTGCCATATCGTGAGCCATCTGTTGAAAAACTATTGATTTAAAAGTATCAACATAAGGCGATTTTTCTCCGAAAATACTTCCTGAACGGTCAACAGTTTTATCCATTTGAGAAAGCATTTTGGTTATAAAAATTGATTCAAATTCTTCGCCTGCTTTGCGCAATTGAGCTTTAGAGTTGCCTGCTTCTTTGATTCGGTTATACAAAACCTGATCCGAGTTAACAACTCTTGCGTTATTTAAATTATGTTTTATTAAATCTAATGTTGGTGTCGAAAAATCCATTTTTACCTCTCTGCACTCTAAATTACTATCAATTCTGCTTGCAAACTCCCGGACTTTTTAAGTGCTTGAAGAATTGATATTAAGTCAATCGGTGCGACTCCGATTGCATTCAATGCTGATACTAAATCATTAAGATTGCTGTTTGCCGGCATGTGAATAAGACTGCCTGGCGCTTTGTTAATTTCTATTTCTGAATTTTCAAACCCTACGGTTGCGCCGTTTGCGAAACTGTTTGGCTGTGAAACGTCATTTGTTGTTGAAACTGTAACGGTAATGTTGCCATGAGCAACTGCAGCCGGCAGAAGTTTGACATCAGCGCCTATTACAACGGTTCCGGTGCGTTCATTTACTACTACTTTTGCTTTTTCAAGAGTTGGTGACACTTCAAGATTTTCCAGAAGAGATACAAAAGTTACTCTGTCATTCATAAATCTTTGAGGAATTTTGACTCTAACAGAACTTCCGTCAATTGCTTGAGCAGGTGCGAGCGGAGTTATCGCATTTGCTATTCTTGAAACGAGAGTATAATCAGATTTATCAAGCGATAAAGTTATTGAATCTTCATCACCGATTTCTGTATAAATGTCACGTTCGATTATTGCACCGCCGGGGATTCTTCCTGAGGTTGTAATAGCAGTTCTCGCTGAAGAGCCTCCTGCAATTTTATTGATACCACCTACGGTCAAAGGGCCTTGGGCTACTGCGACAGCTTCCCCGTTAGGAGCTCTCAAAATTGTTTGAACTAAAACACCGCCTTCTAAGCTTTTTGCATCGGCAATGGCAGAACAAGTTACATCAATTTTATCTCCGTTTTTAGAGAAAGGAGGAACTGTTGCGGTTACTATTACCGCAGCTGCCGCACCTTTTTGGATGTAGTTTTCTTGCTCAATTACAGTTCCCAAATTTCTTAACATCATTTTATTTGTAATCTGAGTAGAACGTGAGTTGTCACCTGTGCCGGGGAGACCTACAACAATACCGTAGCCTACAATCTGGTTCTCTCTAACACCTTTTATGTGAGTTATATCCATAATACGAACTTTAGCTTCTATAGCATTAACAGGGATTGTCCATGTTATGAAGCTCATTAGTATCAATAATGTTGTAAGTACCCTTTTCATCTCTATATCCTCTTAATCAAATATTTACTAAAACTCTGTTTTCTCCGATTACTTTTCCGGTATAAACTTTTTTATAGTTTTTATTTTCAACGTTTATGTAATCGCCGTACATTCCGTCTGCCATTGCGGTTCCGTCTATTGTAATCATTACTGCACCGTTTGCAACAAAGAATATTCTTACATCTCCGTTTCTTGCGACATCAGGACGCATTTTTACAAATCTTTTATCGATAACTTCGCCCTTTTGGAATGCTTTTTTGGCCGACATTTCTTTTTCCAGAACTCTGTCTGTTAAAACGTAGTCCATTTTCATAGAAACGTCGATTCTTTTAACTTCGGTGGATTCTTTTGTTATTGCTTGTTCTCTGTTAATGTAATCTGATGCAACGAGCACCTCTTTATAAACGGAGGTTTGTGCAGGAAGGTTCAGCGTTCTTATGAAAGCGTCGTTAACATACACATCAACCCTTTTTATATCTCTCGGTATAATTTTATCAGCCCCTTGAGTTATTTTATAGGTGACTTTACCGTCAGGAAGTTGAATTTCTGCAAATGGTGTTGCCATAATTTTTACCTGAACATCTGCATCAGTAACTTGTTTTTTGTAAGCTTCGCAAAGCTGGTTTGCAATCTGAGATTTAACCTGAGCAGAAGTAACTGTCTGGGCGTTAACAGATACACCTGTTGCTAACAGTATAAGTGTTACTATTAAGTTTTTAAATATGACTTTGCTCACTTTACTAAATTACCCCTTTATCCATTTATCCCTAAACCATCTGATTAGTTTGTTGAAGTATGTTATTAGATGCGTTGATTAATCTTGAATTTGATTCAAACGCACGTTCTGCTTTAATCAAACCGACAAGCTCATCAACTATTTGTATATTTGAGCCTTCAAGCATGCCTTGTTGAATAAGACCTAAGCCGTTTTGTCCCGGTGTATCTTGAACTGGGTTTCCTGATGCTTGGGTTTCTTTATATAAATTGTGGCCTATTGATAATAAACCTGAAGGGTTTTGGAATTTAACCAACTGTAAAGAACCTACAATTGATTGTTGAGTCTGTCCCGGAAGTGTTACCGAAATATTACCGTCTTGAGTAATGGTAATTTCTGTAGCGTCACGCGGGATTGAAACAGAAGGTTGAATTAAAAGTCCGTCATTTGTACAAAGCTGACCTAATGAATCCACTTGTAAACAACCGTCACGAGTATATGCCAAAGAACCGTCTTCTTTCATAACCTGTAAAAACCCTTCACCTTCGATTTCTATATCAAGCTGCCTGCCCGTGGAAATTGCGACACCTTGAGTAAATACTCTTGTTGTTGCAGCCGTTTTAACACCTAATCCGATTTCAATACCGACAGGCTGGTATGTACCTTGGTTCATCAATGCACCAGGAGTTCTTTGTGCTTGTGATAACAAATCCTGAAACTCAATTCTAACTTTTTTAAACCCTGTTGTGTTAACGTTGGCAACGTTGTGTGCGATAACATCAAGGTAATTTTGCTGTGCTATCATACCTGTAGCTGCTGTTGTTAATGATCTTAACATTTTATTTTCTCCTAAAGTCTGGTAACTTTTATTTTATTAGCTTCTCAGCCTCCCAACCGAGACAGCCGTTCTAAGCATATCGTTGTTTGTACTAACTGTTTTTGTAAGTGATTCATAATTCCTTGTTGTGCTTATAGTGTTAAGCATTTCTCTTATTACGTTTGAATTTGAACATTCAAGCATTCCCTGTTGAACGCTGAATTTTTTTGAACGAAGTTCGGGATTGTTCTGAATATCACGCGGAACAAATCTCGCATCCCCAATTTCAAATAAATCTTCTTTATCTGAAAAATCAAAAATACCTATTGTCTGCATAGGAATTTTTTGTGTATAAGAGTTCATTTCAATATTTCCGCTCTCTCCTATAACAATTTCCATCTTGTCTCTCATAATCTCAGGATCAAAGTCTTCCGGAATCATACGAATTCTGCGGTTATTGACATCAAGAACATATTCGCCCTGCTTTGTAACCAAATATTCATCGCTATTTACCGCAAAAGAACCGTTTCTTGTGTAAGATTCTTTTCCATCCAAATCACGAATTTTGAAAAATCCGTCTCCTTCGATTGCGACATCAAATTTATTGCCGGTTTTTTCCAATGCACCTTGTGAAAAATCATGAGTATAAGTAAGTGAAACCGAACCCATACTTAAATCACCTATGTATCTGCTTGCATCGTTTCTCAAAATTGAACCTTGTTGAGAATATACAGCAGATTCCATAATATCTTTAAACCTTAGTTGACCTCTCTTATAACCGGTTGTGTTAACATTTGAAAGGTTGTTTGCAATATTATCCTGCGCTTCCATAAGAGCGAGCATACCTTTTGCGGCTGATTCAAGTCCTCTTACTATCATTAGCTCTCTCCTTTCATACGGTCATATTTACTTAAAACGCTTTTGACATAATTTTGAGTTTCGGCATAAGGAGGGATACCACCGTATTTTTTAACTGCGTTTGGTCCTGCGTTGTATGCCGCAAGCGCTAATGACTTGTCGTTATTAAACCTGTCCATCAAGCCTTTTAAGTATTTTGTTCCGCCTTCAATATTCTGTTCGGCATCGTATGCATTTTTAACACCTAATCCTTGTGCAGTGGATGGCATTAACTGCATTAAACCCATAGCTCCGCAATGCGAAGTCGCATTGGGGTTAAAGCCGGATTCTTGATTGATAACAGCTTTTACAAAATCTTCATCCAGACCGTTTTTATCAGAATATTTTGTTATTAAATCGTTTATTTCGCTTCTTGAAATTGATGTCGGATTCTTTTTGTTGTCGACTTTGGTATCTAAAATCTTTTGGAAATCGGTATCGGGTTTTTGAGCATAGGTTTCCAGTGATTGAAATTGTTTTTCAATCGTACTGATCCTATGTAAAGTAATGTCCAGGCTCGAAAGCTGCACCTTCCGCTCTCCTCAATTTTTATATAATCTTACCAAGTCTGTTTGGGGATATATTTTCCCCCATAATCTACACTAACAGTTTATTATATATATCTACCCCTAACATCAATCAAACGGTTGAAATTTAAAAACAAATATAGACCATGTGGTCAATATTTTTTAATAGAACAAACAATTTTGTACAAACCTAAGATGATGGGAAATTAAATGGTTACGAATTAAAAATATCTCCGTCAAAATTTAAGCTTTTTGCCTCTTTTAAAAGCGGAAAATCATCTATATTATAATTTTTTGCGAAATTAATTGCTTCACTTCTGGCCAGTTCAAGTATTTTCGAATCGTTTACAATGTCCCCTATAATCATATCAGGGAGTCCGCTCTGACGAGTTCCTAAAAATTCCCCCGGACCTCTTATTTGTAAATCTTTTTCTGCAATTACGAACCCATCATTAGTTTGTGTCATAATATCAAGCCTTGCGAGGGTTTCTTGTGACTTCGTTGAAGAAGATAATATGCAATAGGACTGCAAATCACTCCTTCCGACTCTCCCCCTCAACTGATGCAGCTGTGAAAGCCCAAATCTCTCAGCGTTTTCTATTACAATAACCGTTGCATTCGGAACATCAACTCCGACTTCTACTACCGTTGTGGAAACCAAAATATCATATTCTTTGTTTTTGAATTTTTGCATCACATCTTCTTTTTCATCATTCTTTAATTTTCCATGCAGAAGTCCTACTTTAAACTCTGGAAAGATTTCATTTTGCCAGACTTCTCTTTCTTTTGTGGCGGCTTTAGCAGAAAGAGTTTCGCTTTCATCAATTAGGGGGTAAACTATATATGCTTGTCTGCCTGCATTTACTTCTCTTCTTATTAGATTTGCGATTTGTTTTTTGGAATTTGTCATTGAAGTTAGAATCGGTTTCCTGCCTGCGGGCATTTCATCAATGATGGTCAAATCTAAATCGCCGTTCATGGTTATAGCAAGGGTTCTTGGAATCGGAGTCGCAGTCATTGTCAGAATTTGCGGGTTTTGAGATTTTTTTCTTAGCGCAAGCCTTTGTTTTACACCGAATCGGTGCTGTTCATCTATAACAATTGCGCCTAAATTTGCGAAATCAATATTATCTTGTATCAAAGCGTGAGTTCCGATTGCAATATTAACTTGACCGTTTCTTAAATTAGTTTCAGTTATAGAGCGTTTTTTCTTTCCGATACTTCCCAAAAACAGTTCAACCCTTAGTCCCATTGGTTCAAGCCATTTTGCCATATTATTGTAGTGCTGCTGTGCAAGAATTTCTGTCGGTGCCATAATGGCTGCTTGGTATCCGTTTTCTACTGCGGCAAGAAGCATTATTGTTGCAACAACTGTTTTCCCGCTGCCAACATCTCCTTGGAGGAGTCTCTGCATTGGTTTGGTTGAATTTAAGTCGTTCAAAATCTCATTTACGGCTCTATTTTGTGCCCCTGTTAGTTTGAAAGGCAAAGAATCTATGAACCTCATTACAAGTCCGTCTTTTTTGATATTAAGAGGTATTGATTGAAGATTTTTGTTGTTTTCTTCTCTCAATAAAGCGAGCCTTAATTGAATAAGGAAAAATTCTTCAAATACAAGCGTGTACCTTGCAATATCAAGTTTTTCTTTGTCATCCGGGAAATGAATTTGTTTCAATGCTTCGGATTTTTCCATTAAGTGATATTTTTCAATCAAAAATTTAGGCAGAATTGTTTCAATTTCGGAACCGTAATTTTCGAGAACGTTATAAATAGCTTTACGCAATGTCTTTATATTTAAGTTTTCGCTTACGGTATAAATTGGTACAATTCTTGCCAGATTAAGATTTGATG
>Ga0310786_10007901_pt1 | contig 13766 bp, 20 predicted proteins | sample AusTroGonzalo_MG_FD_203881 | JGI IMG/M metagenome (GOLD analysis project Ga0310786, IMG submission 203881) | Bovine rumen microbial communities from tropical cattle in Woodstock, Queensland, Australia - Gonzalo_03 (v2) (version 2) | ecosystem: Host-associated > Mammals > Digestive system >... | reverse complement strand
CAGATCTCCCAGTCATCTCTATACCTATAATCTCATTATTAGAATCATATAAAACAGATATTTCGGTATTATTAGATTTACACCTATAGATTTCTGTCTTTCTTTCTTCTTTAATGATATTATCAGGAATCCTCATCATACAAACCTCCAATAAGTATATATTCTTTCTAATTATATTATATATAATTATTCTTAATCTTGATAATGATAGTCTAATATAAGAATATTATTATGATACTCTTTTAATAGTCTAAACTTCTTATCATACATTATCCATGAAGCATTCTGATTTAATCCAGTTTTATTTCTTAGACATATATTAATATGGTCTCCTATAGAATATAGGAGATCTATCTTATCATCATACTTCTCTAACTTAAGAGGATTATATAAAAAATAATCCCCACTTCCCTCAATCTTAACCACTTCATTTTTCTCATTCTGGTATATAGTAATAGTACTATTATTATATGGATTAGACAATGTAATAGCTAACTCATACACCTATATAGCAACCCCTTATATCACATTCATTACTAAAAAGTTGTAGATCATATAAAAACACACTAAAAAGAATCCGAGGGGAGGTTTTTAAGCCTCCCCATATTATTACGCCACTTTTACTTCCTTTATCTGGCACACAATTTCGTGTGTCGAATCAAATCCTTTCGGATTATAGTATATATCTCTCACAGAGATATATACTACAGAATCAGTACCGAAACTGATTCTGTAAGTATCCTGAACCCCATTCAGGGGATATTCAGGATACTTATTGGAGAAATCGACTCTTATAGAGTCGATAAAGTTTTTCATGTCGGCAGGCTCATACCCGCCGACGCAATTCGCTGCCCAGAAACTGTTCCTGGTCAGAAACTTCTTGATTCCATCCTCCAATTTTTCTTCGGAGTCAAAACCGAAGAATATTACGGAAGCTTTCATAGCTTCCGTAATAACTTCATGGAACTCCTTATTGCGAATGACCTTTTTATAATCAAATTTTTCCATGATTGTCATCCTTTCTGGTTTTTAGAAGTTTTCCATCTTCTTATTACTGATATTATATATAACTTAAAATAGTGAGTTTTACAAATCTTATATATAAAGAGAGAAGGAGATTCTTACTCCTTCTCTATATTCAATGTTATTGATACTCTCCTATTGGAGTAGCTTACCATTGTTAGTAACCATCATTAAATTAAAACTCTTATCATAAGTGAATATCATAGTATCCTTGCTATGAGCAACTATATGATAAAATCTAAATATTTCAATAATATCTTCTCCTATAATATACATAAAAGCAATACTATCATTATATTTAATAAGCTCTATATCTCCTCTATGTGAAGGAATAATCATTCTAATAATAGTACCTGTTTTATCATACTCTATAATGATCTTCTTATCATTATGAGGATTGGTAAGAGTCATAATATTCTCAGTATTCTTTAAAGGTTTTGTATCAACTTTAATATCACTTAGATCTTGATAACCAAACTCAGTCATAGTTAGTAAACCTCCATAATAATCTTTTATATTAGAGAGTTAAAAATCATATAAAACTATAAAAAGAAGAGAGAAGGAGATTCTTACTCCTTCTCTCTATAGTATTATTAATAACTTCTTGCAGCTATTGTATCAGATACAGGAATTACTCTCTGGCCAGATACTTTCATACCATATTCTATTCTCTGTTTATCTCTCTCCAGAGATCTCTTGATAGTAATTAGTTGTTTATAAGCAACTAGATCTTCTTTTCTCTCTGCTAGTTCTAGATACTTATCTACCATCTGCAGCTCTATATCTATTTCATCTAGTACCATTCTTCTCTCTTTATTTCTGAACTTCTTAGAGCAAATGATAAAGGTCAATATAGATATAATAGCTAAGACAGGGAATTTCAATGCACCTAGAACTTTAGCAGCACTACTTAGAGCAGCAGCGGCTTTACCACCAGCAGCCATACCAGCTGCAGCTTTGGTAGCAGCACCAGCAGCTGCTTTGGTACCAATAGAACCAACAGCAGATAGACCGGTGGCTCCCAATAGAATCTTTAATGCTTGGGAAGCAGAGGGACAGATAGTACCCTTGATAACTGCTTCTCTTTGGTTAGTAGTGAATAGTCTTCTTAGTCCTTCAACAAATCTATTTGTTGTAGAGTCTATAGCTTTAGAAGCTTCTTTCTCTTTATCTCCTAAGTTAGCAACAGCATGTGCCATTCTCTCTTTAGCCATCTTTAGAGTATTACCAAAAGATATCTCCAGAATAGATCCATATGTGCTGTAAGAAGATTCAATAAGAGATAGAGTATTATTGATAGTATTATAAGCTTTAATATATGCATAAGCTTCTTCTACCGTCATTACAGGATTCTTTTGCTCTTCTTTAAGAATATTAATACAATCTTTATAAGTACTAATAGTACTGTATTTATCTGTAATGCTACCAGATGGAATCTTACCCATCTTAATAGCTGTTAGTCTATTCTCCAATAGATTAGTAACATGATTTACATCTACCAGAGGAGCATAGTCTCTATTAAACTTACAGATCTCTATTAGAATATCATTGGGAATAATAGAGATATTTCTATCCAGATAAGAGTCTATATCTATATACTCATCTACTCTTAACTCATTAAGAATAGCAGGGATATAGGCCAGCATCTGTATATCTTGTTCTGTTAGTTCTTCTTCATTATCATTCTCAGTCTTGTCTATACTGATAATATCATCATCAGACTTACCAGTTACATTGGATAGATAAGTCTCTAGATCATCAATGAAGTTCTCTATATACTTTACATATATAGATAGTCTCTCTTTGATCTCACTATCTTCTTCATCTTCTATCTTTTCATAGACCTTCTCTTTCTCTTCATGAAGAGATAGATTTAATTCTTCTGCTAGCTTAGTTGGATAATCCATCTCCATAAATCTAGAAGACAGGAAGTATATCCACTCTTTAACCTTGGATAGATCAGTTAGAGAATACTCTACCAGATAAGTTCTAATATACTCTATTACAGTCATTATATTGGGAACAATATCAGACTCTTTATTCTTAAATAGAATATCCAGCATCTTTATATAACCATCATCTTTATCTTCACTCTTCTTAAAGTCATTAAAAGAGTCAATAAAGAGTACAGGCTTTTTAGTATTATCTGTAATCATTACAGATTCTTTAGTAATGAAATTAAAGATAGAGTCTTCCATGGTCTTACCAGTAATAGTATTGGTAAACTTATCTTTAACCTCAGGATCTTCCATTATATATGAAAGACCTAGCTTGTAAGGATCTGTTATAACTGTAGCATCCAGTACAATCTTACAAGTATTAGCACCATCATGCTTTAGCATAAAGTAATTACAAGCAGATTCAAACATAGTAGGAAGATCTATAGAATAACCAAACTTACTGAGTCCATACCACACAGTCTCTAGTGTAGTATTCAGTTTAAGAGTATTAGAAGCATTATATGTATCAATAAGATTACATACAGTCAGTACAGTATCTTGAATATTATCATCCTTATAGGTTTCAATTAGTACTTTATCCATATTAAATCTCTTAGAGATCTCATTATAATTCTTCAAAATTCTATCTATATGAACCATCTTAGTAGTCTGCTCAAGAATGCTTAAATAAGCAGATTCCATATTAACGAAATCTGCACCTATATCTTCAATCTCACCAGTATCAGGAGCTACAGTCTGAGTAGCAGCAGAACTACCACCATTATCTGCTTGAGCATTACTCTCTATATCGTTTACTTTATTGATAATATTCTGAATAGAATCATCTACACCTGATGTTCCATATGTTTTTCCAATCTCTATCTTCAGCTTTCTGTTAAACCATCCTAGTTTGGATGATAGAGATTTTTGGAGTTGTTCAGGTGTTCTGAACTTGAGTACAATACCTTCATTGATAAGATCAGCACATCTATCAATCTGATATTTAGATGCTTTAGATTCTGATAGTCTATCTAGAAGATTAATGGCTTTATAAGCTCTATCTTCTAGAGTCTTACCAGGGAGTCTATACCATTGTTCCAAACAGGTAGTAATAGCAGAATACTTACCTGTTTTAACTGCTAAATTATATATAGAGTCTATAGTATTATTAGTCATACTAACAGACTCAGATAATGCTTTAAGACGCTTATTTATGTCAATGAGTTTAATAATCACTATTAAAACCCCCATTTAGCACAGTAAAGTTTATTTATTAATTAGTTATGATTTATATTCATTCAAATAGATTGATACAGGACCAATTAGGAGTGATAAAATAGGGTATACTCATATAGAGTATACCCTAGTATTATTTTTAATCGTTTAGGATATCATAAAGAGCCTCTGTGAGGATCATTGCTGCTTCATGCTGTGTTTTTCCCTTAAAGAGATTCTTTAGTTTCTCAATGAAGTTAATATCCTTAACACCTTTGAACTTACTCTTAAGTTTCTCAAACCAATTCTGAGGAACTTCTTTTCCAAGACCCTGCTTAATCTCTTTAGTAATATTCTTCTTTTCTTTTTTATCATTCACATTAACAAAAGAACCAGGATTCTTGGTATTCTTATTGATCTGATAATTAAGATCTTTCTTTTTATTTGCTTCTTTAGCATTTTTATTAAGTTTACCCATAGGAGTATAATCTTTGCCACCAGCAATAAAAGAACCATCAAAATTCTTTCCAGCTACTCCAGACTGATTATTATTTAGAATCTTTCTATATTCTTTCTGAAGGCCTTTATCCTTAGTGCCCTGACTCATAGCATCAAGACCATAAGTGCCATCAGGATTGTATTTATTTACAGGAAGCTCTTGAAGCTGGGAGATTAATTGAGACTGCCTAATAAGCTTTTTCTGATATTCTTTTTCATCAACATCAATGCTAGGATCTTTCTTCATTTTTTCGATATCTTTAGCCATCTGATCTGTTTCTTTCTTTAAAGTAGAAAGTTCATTAGAAATGGCTTTACGTTTATCCTGAATTATTTTATTATATCTATACTGCCATCTTTCAGATTCATCAAGTAGTACCATTTCTAGTAATTCTAGTGCTTCTTTACTAGCCATATATAATAAATCTCCTTTTCGTGAATGATATAATCTTGATTTATTATTATGTGTAAATCTATAAATAAAAAGAGGTGGTACTACTTGAGTACCACCTCTGAAAATTACTTATTGATAAGCGTTCTGAAGGACGATATTAGTGAGCTGCTGATAGCGAGCCATCTCATCCTTGCTCAGCCCAGTGATCTTACCATCAGAGCCTACACGAACCTTCTTATTCAGCTTTTCGTACTCTTTAATAGCATCCTTGGCTTCACCAGCATGTCTATTAATGTTCTTATGAAGATTTTTGTCAGTATCCTTCTTTTCCTTGTCAGTAATAACACGGTCAAGAACATCGCCAACCTTGTTACGAGCAGGCACTACTACCTTCTCATAAACCTTGTCCTTGGTCTTACCAAGAAGACTCTCATTAAGAGCTACCTCAATAGCAGCTTCAGCAAGGCTAATAGCCTTATCGCTATATACAGGCTGCTGAACAGCCTCTTCCTTTACGAAAGTGTAAACTGGCATATCTTTATTCTCCTTCTGAAAGATTTTTGATGACTTAAATTAGTCTTCAAAGATAGCGGAAAGAGCTTCGATGAGAATCTCAGCAGCTTCCAGCTTTACGTTTGCAAAAGAACCAGGATTGGCTTGATTACGGTTGACCTGAGCATTGATACGAGCATTAGCAGGCTTCTTGCTCTGAGCATCAATATACTTCTTACCAACTTCCTTCTTCCAACCCTTGAGGTTTTCAGCACGAAGATCATCTACTAGAAGAGTCTCAGCAAAATCGCTGTTGGTGTCTTCAATCTTTTTGAGATCCTTATTGATCTTGATTGCCTTCATGCGAAGCTCTTTGGCCTTTTCCTTATCACCACTGGCTTCATACCGATGAGCCTGAGCAAGAGCATCCTGACGCTCTTTGAACTTCTCACGATAAGCAGCCTTGATCTTACCATGGGCTTCCTCAGCCTTCTTCTTCTGAATTTCATAGGCACGTGTATAAGCGTTGCCTTTACTTTCATTAAGAACAGACTCTAGCAGTTCCATAGCTTCCTGACTTGCCATTATTGATATTCTCCTTTACAAGATTGTATTTTTAAAACTTAATAATGCTTATTATTAATTAAGCTTTTTATTATTATGTAATGAAATTAAAACCAAATATATCAGATAAATGGGTTTTCATTATTATCATTATCCTTAGAAGAATATACCAGTTGTTCAATTACCTGATGTACACCTGTAGATGCTAGACCAGATAATAGACCACTAGTAAGAGCAGATAGATAATGAGCATCAGCTGTTAGATAGTCTGGTTCTATAATATAAATAATAGTAGCAATAATACCACCTAATAGAGAACAGAATACAGGTAGTAGCTTTCTACCCATACTATTCTTAGTCTTACAAATAAAAGCTTTATATACTTCAGCTAGAATATAGCATAGTATTACAATAAGTATAGAACTACTCTCAAAAGGTAGACTAGTCATTATAATACCTCCTTCTTATAATAGATTATATTTACTATATAGTTAAGCTTATGAACTTATAGTGAACAAAATAATAAGTATACTTTCAAAGGAGAAAATTAAAAATGATTCAAGTAGATGCATCAAAAAATCCTATTATAATAAAAGAATCAGATAGAGCAATATACAGATTGGCTGAAATTCGTAAAAAGCAAGGTATCAATAATATGGTACCAACGATAGAATATGATGAAGAGCAAGATCAAAAATTTACACCTAATACTTTTATCTCACAGAATTATATTCCTAAATTAAAAGAAGAAGGAAAGAAAAATATAACTTCTAAAAACCATAGAAATCTTGTTAGAGCATTATCTGCTAATTTAAATAAAGGAATTGAAAGTAAGAAAGATTTAGATATTAAATTGATGAATAAAAATAAATGAATAATGAAGAGGTGAAACCTATTGGCTTCACCTCTTTAAAGATTTACTTCTTGAGCATCTGACGGAGAAGAGCTACAGCAGCAGACTCCTTGAGCTCACCCTCACCATTGTCAGCAGCAACATCTACATCAGTAGGATTGCGCTCGCCGGTCTCAGGGCAAATCTCCTGTTCAGCTTCGTTCTCAGGAGCTTCCTCAGGAAGACCACCATCGGTCTCCTCAAGATCAGCCTCTTCCATAACCATATGTAGTGCATTGTTTAGAATAGTAACAGCTTCGAGCTTAGCATCATCATCAGCAGCACTTTCCATTACACTCTTCATAGAATTAACAAGATACTGAGCAGACTCCTTGCAAGTCTCAGCATCAATCTCGATAGCCTCATCCTCTTCCTCGTCATCAGGAGTAGTTTCGGCATCTTCGAGCTTCTCTAGAAGATCCTTAACTAGATCAATAGCAGCCTGCTTGGTATCAGCATCAGCCACTACTTCTTCTTCAACTTCAGCTTCTTCATTGATATTACGATAACTGTAAACCATTTTTAGGCCTCCTAATTATGATTGCTTTAATTTATTAAAATAACCTGATTACTTCAAGTCTTTTATTAAAGAGTTAGGTATAATACTCTTTAATTTGGTAAAAAATATGTTAATTGATTTAATTTAGTTATTATTGTTTGGGTTATAGCTATTATTAATGGTATCTTCCACTTCTTCCATTAGTTTAGAGTATTTCTCTCTAACTTCCTTATTCTTAATCTTATTGATATTTACTTTACTTAATTCTCTATGTACCTTCTTAACAGCAGATGTAGCTTCACTAATATCCACTGTTGCATCAGATGTTTTAATAAGAACCAAAATAGAATGAAGAAGAGTTATAAGAGACATAATAAAGCCTGCTGTTCCAGCAGCTGGAAGCAGTATAATACTTACTATAATTAAAGCCATAGTTGTAAAGAAACTATATAGAGCAGTCTTCTTTTTGTATAGCTCATCTACATCAACATCTAGAGCTTTATTAAGCTTCTTTAGTGAATCCTCATTCTTTAAGATCCATTCCTTTAGTTCTTCTTCATCCTGAGGATTCTTAATTTTCAGTTTACCATTCAGAATATCCTGAACTTTATCCTTTGCTTTCTTCACATTATTTTTCAGAAGCAGAATAGATGCTGCTTCATTAATTACGATAGGATTATTATAAGCTTCTGTAATAACCATTATTTCTTATTCTCCTTTTTATCTTTTTCAGCAAGTGCTTTTTCTGTACTATCAAGATGTGTTTTTAGATTAGTAATATTTCTTTTCACTCTATCATTCTTAATAGAGTTTACATTGATCTTTTTAATATTATCATTTATTTTATTAACCAGCTCTCCTGCTTTCTTTACATCTTCTCTATTTTTAAATAGTTTAGAAAGTCCAAGAGCAAGAATAATTAGTCTAATAATAATGGTACAAATTAGGAAAATAGGAGCAAGAGCTGGAGCAGCAGCACTGGTTCCTAGAATTAGGAATACAACACCTACAGGTAGATCAGATGCAGCAAATCTAAGAACCTCCATAACAATAGCTTTAGGATTATTAGCTTTGCTACTATCTTCTGGAATAGCTTTAGATAGCTTCTCTAGAGAATCACCATATTTGTATACAAACTCAGTAATTTCTTTCTCAGATGTAGGATCTACATTTAGTTCTCCATTTTCAATCTTATCTAGAACACTTTTTAATTCTTCATTTGTATTGATAAGAAGATCAAAACGCTTCTGTACGTATGCTTCTTCATTTAATACAATAGGATTATTGACAGCTTCTGTAATAATCATTATTTATTGCCCTTTCTAACAACACCATAATTATCTCTTAAATGTTTTTCAATAACAAACATATCTTTATCAGAGATAGGCATATTAAGAATGGTGTTTATTTTTTCTGTAACCTCAGGTCTTAAAGGTTTACCTGTAACACTAACAAAATCACTAGCAGAATACTTTTTACCAGCATCTGTTTTCTGATTTTTCTTAGTTTCAGGAATCTGTCCCTTACTAGTTCTATCAAGAATATAGTTTACTTTATTAACTTTATTTGTAATATGACTATTAAGTTTATCCATTAATGATTCATCAATTAAAATAGGATTCTCTGATGCACGTGTAATCATATATTTTAATACTCTCCTTGTATATTAAGATATTAATACTATGTCAATATAGAAAATCTTTATTCATTCTAAAATGATAAGAGTAGTACTTAATGTACTACTCTTATTTAGATATTTACTCTTCGTCACTCAGGAGAATATCAAGAGCTTCGATTAGAATCTGAGCAGCTTCCATCATCTCAGTTCTTGCATTGATATTAGAATGACCAACAAGATTCTTAGAAGGTCTTGCAGAACCTGTGTTCATCTTGAAAGCCTTATCTCTTTCTTTGTACTTATCTCCTGCAAGATTTGCCATATCCTTATCATAGATTTCTGCAGCTTTGCCACCAAAGATATTCTTAGTAGGATAAGGTAATCCGTATTTTGCAAGAGTTTTATTATACTCATTTAGATCCTTTAGAGCTTTTCTAGCACCCTCTTTATCACCAGATGCTTTAGCCTTTTCCCATTCAGCTTCTAGTTTGCTTACCTTAGCAGCAGCCTGATCAGAGTACTTTCTAAAAGCTTTGCTTTCAGAAAGAACCTGTTCTAGCAGTTCCATAGTCTCTTTACTAGCCATATTAATTTACTCTCCTTAATTTAGTGAATTAGTATTCTAGATACCTTATTTATATGTAGTATAGACAAAAAAAAAACGATTTATATAAAAGGTAAGGTATTAAACCTTACCTTTATTAATTTATTTACGTTTCATCATTTTATCAAAATCTTTAAATTTCTCTTCTGTACTCTTCTGATATTTTCTTGCTTCTTCGAGATCTGCTTTAGTTTTATCAATATTATCATTTACTCTTCTTACTATCTCAGGGCCATTCTTTTCAAAGTCATCCCAAATTTTCTTATCCATTTTTTCATCAAATGTTGTTTTTACCTTTTTCTTAAATAATCCTTCATTTAATATGATAGGATTCTTAGCAGCTTCTACAATATACATAATATATTCTCCTTTAAACAGTTCTTATTTTAATAGTAGCTCCACATAATTCATCATAATCATCATCACTTACAAAACCAGATTTAAATTCTTCTTTATTTTCTAAAACAATATCAGTCTCTAGAGTATATTTAATTTTATTATTAGAAAGAGTATTAAGAATATTTCTAATCTTATTGAACTCAGAATTGATCTTATCTACATCATTATAAACAGTCTTTAGTTTAATATCAAAATCAGCAAAATTAGTATATCCGTTAATAAAACTATATACACAATATCTCCATCCTTGAGCTATAGGAGCATTCTTTCTACCAACTGCATCTTCATAAACATTCTTATCAGCATCTATAGATAGTTTATAATAATCATCATCTATATATGGTTTAATCTTACTAATCATTTTATCAAAGCTATCTTTTCTATATTTTAATTCTTTAGAATCTTCAATTATAGGTTTTAAAGGCTCTTTCTTAAATCCAAATAATCCTTCATTAAGAATTATAGGATTTTTAGAACTATGGACAATCATTTATATATTCTCCTTAATTTTAGAATGTTTTATTATACCAAGTCTGGAAATCTTTATTTCCACCCTTTTTCATTCTCTTTTCAACATTAGCTTTTAATTCTAGTTCTGCATCTTTATTATTTTCTTTCTTAGCTCCTTTAATTGCATAAAGGAGATCTCCACATTTACCGCAAATATAGAAATGATTCTTATTGATTTTATATTCAGAGAAAGATTCTAAAGGATTCTGTTTCTTTCCACAACAAGAACAACTAACTCTATCAACCTTAATAGGATTCTTAGAAGCTTCTGTAATATACATTATATATACTCTCCTTAGCTTTATAGTCTTTATTACTATGTGAATAAATTACCCATATACCTAAAGAGGTATATGGGTTTATATTTATACTTTATTGAAGGATACTGTGATTCTGTTTTTTCTCATCATCATCTGTAGAGCAAATTTACAATCATAGGCATTTATTACTGTACCATTTAGAAGATTATACAATTTAGATGCATCTTCTTGAGTCTCTAATAGAAGACCAAACTGTATCTTATCTCCCTTATCGTCCAGTACTAATACATCTATATCGTCTCTTCTACCAATGATATTATATAGTGTCATAACCTGATCAAAATGCTTCTTCAATACATTGATCAGGTTATTAGTATCTATATTCTTTGCAAACTCTGGAGCTGAAATCAATATTCATCAACCTCCTTCTTCGATCATTTCCATAAGATCTTCCATATTAGTAGAAGGGGATTGAATTGGTGGTCGTTGTGGTTGCTGCTGCCTACTGTTATTATTCTTTTTTCTATTAGCTTCTTCTTGTTCCTTCTTTTTGTTTTCTTCATCAGCTTGGATTTGAAGGAGATTCTGATTATATGCGCTCCTAACAAATTCTTGGAAGAGTTCTACAGGGGCATTGAATAGATCCATTATGTTTATTCTACCCCTGTAGAAACTTACTATAGATTCACATATGTTCAGGTAGCTGCGATAGCTCCGAGCTGATGCCGTGTAAAAAGCAACTGATCTGCTGTAGCAGGAGTAGCTTCGATCTTAGTTCCACACTTGGGACAAGTGCACTCAGGAATCTGATAGCTGATAGTACTATTATCATTATTCATCTTCCTGGTGTAGCCAAGTAGAGTAATATACTGATCAGAAGATAGGGAGTTGATTACATTATAGCATACTCTGATCTTATTGGCAATAGTCTTAGTCTGATCGTTAGCCACAGGCTTAAAGTCAATAGGAATCAGTTCATCATTCTCAGCATCAATGAAGTAAATATCATCAATGTAAGAATAGATATCAATCATATCAGCATACTTCTGCAAGAACTGAGCACTTAGAGATGCAGTCTCAATAGTAGCTGACCAGATAGTAGGCATAGATAGACTTACAGCATAATTGTCAGAGATCTGTACTAGAGTATTCTCCATCTCATGATCCTTGGTAGTAGTATCATGATTGAAGATTCTCTGAACTAGCTCTTTAGCATCATCATTTTCATAATTAATCATATCATCAATCTCAAAGTCTGCAATGAAGGTATGCTTGCACTTGGGATTAGAGCACTCTCTGTTCATGAAGTTACTCTTACCAAAAGTAGCCTTATAGATACAGAAGTAATAATGCTCCAGGTCATGGAATGCAGTAGTCTTCAGCCAAGTCTCAAAGTCTGGCTTATTACTATCTACAATATGACTGTAGATGATATTATAAATATCTTTAAAAGTATTTAGTCTATTACGATTGCTGTTGCTGGGATCTAGCTTAATAATCTCAGTACCACTAATAGCACTACAGGATACAGACCTCTTAGCAGTGGGTAGTACCCAATCTGCCACATTAGTCTCAGCCTTAGTAATCTTCATAATAGTACTGATACTGACAGGCTTCTTCTTGATCTTAAAGCTACCAAGATCTACCTTCCTGATAGGAGTAATATTATCTTTAACCTGCTTCTTGATATCATTAAGGATCTCTTGCTGTTCCTCTTCACTCATGTCCTGGAAGTCAGGTGCATCAGGAGTATCCTCTTCCTCTTCATCAGATTCATCATCTGTATCTTTTACATCATCATCGAAGATGTCATCATCTTCTTCATCATCAAGATCATCTAGAATACTATTACTGGTATTCTTATAATCTTCATACTCATCTTTTTCTTCTACAACAGGTTCTTCCTCTACTACTTTCTTAGGAGTAGCAGTCTTTTTCTTATTAGACTTACTGTGAGCTCTTACAAAAGCTTCATCTACTTCTTCCTCGTCTTCATCAGTATTCTCTTCTTCAGGGATATCTTCTTCATCCTCATCATCAAAGAGATCATCAAACTCAGAGGAAGTTACTCCTTCTGGAGCATCAGGTACTTGGCTAGCAGCATCTACAGGATCAATACCCATCTCAAATGCTTCTTCCTGGGCTTCTTCAATAATAGACTCATGAAGTTCTTGAGTCTGTCTCTTAGTTCTCTCCATAGCTTCATCAAGCTGATCAAATAGAGCACTACCAACAGTGGGAGTCTCCACTTCAGTACCCTTGGGGAGAACTGCTGCAGGATTTACAGGATTTAGATCAGATAGACTGATAGGTTTCTGTGTAGGACCATTAGTACTGACAGGGACATAAGTCTTAAACTCATTAGCCCTCTGCTCAGCAGCCTCTTCTACCTTCTTATCAAGATCCAGCTTAGGAATATCTTCTACACTATCATAGGTAGGAGTCCTACGAGGGCCCTTGTATTCTTTGGCCTTCTGAGGCCTATTATCAGCTTCATCGGTGTAAATATTCTTCTTTGTTGCCATGTTTTATTATCCTCCCATTATCTCATTCAAACTCTTTACGTCTGTATTGATTCTAAAGTTCTCATCTACAGAGATTACATATACTGTCTTATTAAAAGTAGCAGTGATGTAATACATTCTCTGTATCTCTTTTACATTGATTACTACACCAGATAGCACTGGTAAATATTTAGTGATCTGATTCTGGAAGTCTCTTTGGAGTTCATCTGCATGTCCTAAGAAACTATATCTATATCTAGAGACTATACCAACACCCATATCAGGATGAGTATCAAAAGTATTAGGCTCCAGTAATAGCAACTGTACCAACAGTTTACACACTGCTTCAGGACC
>Ga0310786_10007900_pt1 | contig 13768 bp, 16 predicted proteins | sample AusTroGonzalo_MG_FD_203881 | JGI IMG/M metagenome (GOLD analysis project Ga0310786, IMG submission 203881) | Bovine rumen microbial communities from tropical cattle in Woodstock, Queensland, Australia - Gonzalo_03 (v2) (version 2) | ecosystem: Host-associated > Mammals > Digestive system >... | reverse complement strand
GACCTTGAGGTGGATGGTGATGTGAACGATGCCGATCTGCTGATTGTGGGCTTCGGCTCTACCTACGGACACCTGCGCTCTGCTATGGATGAGCTCCGCGCTAAGGGTTACAAGGTGGCTCAGACCCACTTCAAGTATCTGAATCCGCTGCCGAAGAACACCGCTGCCGTGCTCTCTAAATATAAGAAAGTGGTAGTGGCTGAGCAGAACATGGGTCAGCTCGCTGGTTATCTGCGCATGAAGGTCGATAACTTCGTACCCTTCCAGTTCAATCAGGTGAAGGGACAGCCCTTCGTCGTAGAAGAGTTAGTCAACGCATTCGAGGACATTTTAAAGAAGTAAGCTATTATGAGTTATACAGCACAAGATTTTAAGAAAGGCCAGCCCCGTTGGTGCCCTGGTTGTGGCGACCACTTCTTCCTGGCTTCACTCCATAAAGCTATGGCCGAGATCGGCGTAGCTCCTGAGAACGTCGCAGTCATCTCTGGTATCGGCTGCTCCAGCCGTCTGCCCCACTATATGGCAACCTACGGCATGAACACCATCCACGGACGTGCTGCTGCCATCGCTACAGGCGCCAAGGTCGCTAACCCCAACCTGACCGTCTGGCAGGTATCAGGTGATGGTGACGGACTGGCTATCGGTGGTAACCACTTCATCCATGCCAACCGTCGTAACATCGACCTCAATATGATCCTGCTCAACAACCGTATCTACGGTCTGACAAAGGGTCAGTACTCACCCACCTCGCCCCGTGGCTTCGTCTCTAAGTCGAGCCCTTACGGAACCGTTGAGGATCCTTTCCGCCCTGCAGAACTCTGTTTCGGTGCACGCGGACATTTCTTCGCACGTTGCGTGGCTACCGATGCCAAAGGAACTGTTGAGGTATTGAAGGCTGCCTATGAGCACAAAGGCGCCAGCGTCACTGAGGTGCTTCAGAACTGCGTCATCTTCAATGATCACTGCCACGATGTGGTTTATAACAATGAAGGTCGTAAGAAGAATGCCATCTACGTACGTCATGGTGAGAAACTCGTGTTCGGTGAGAACAATGAGTTCGGACTCGTTCAGCAGGGCTTCGGTCTGAAGGTCGTAGAGATCGGCAAGGATGGTTATACCCTCGACGATGTTCTGGTACACGATGCTCACTGCGAGGACAACACTCTGCAGCTGAAGCTCGCTCTGATGGGCAATAACGATGGTTTCCCCATCGCCCTCGGTGTGATCCGCGACGTAGATGCGCCTACCTACAACGACGCTGTCTATGCACAGGTAGAAGAGGTTTCTGGCATGAAGAAGTACCACAACTTCTCCGAGCTCCTGGAGACCAACGACATTTGGGAAGTGAAATAACAAATACATAAGGTTATGGCAACAATCATCCTTATCATCGTTATAGTCCTTGCCGTTCTGGTAATTGGCTATATCATCACGACGCAGCGTGAACTCGTTCATCTGGATGAGCTCTGCAAAAATGCTACGAGTCAGATTTCCGTACAACTGAACTCCCGTTGGGATGCCATTACAGCACTGGCCAAAGCCGCTGCCCAATATGCCAAGCATGAGTCAGAGACACTGATTAACACCATTAGTGAGCGTCGCATAGGCAATGTCACCACAGCTGAACAGATCAATGAGCAGCAGGGGGCTATCTCACAGTTGCTGGGCCGACTGATTGCTATCGGCGAGGCTTACCCCGAGCTGAAGGCTGATTCGCTTTACAAAGAGGCAATGGATGGCATGCGTGACTATGAAGAGAAAGTACGCATAAGCCGTATGGTTTACAACGATACCGCCACGAAGATGAACCGGATGGTACGTCAGTGGCCCTCTTCATTCGTAGCAAACCTGTTGCACTTTACCGAGCGCGCTTATCTCGAACTCGATGATGCCAAGAAAGCCTCATATCCTGATCTGGACGAGGCCTTCAAGAAATAAGTCAGTTGCTTATTCCCAATACATTATAAAGACTACGCCCCACTGGTGGCGTAGTCTTTCTATTATTATGACTTTGCAAAGTCCACATAACAATCGATGATCAGTAGATAGCATAGAAGCATAATTTTGGATTTTATACGTATTTTATACACCAAATAATTCGCGCTTCTGAAGGAGATATCAGAAAAACTTCGTAACTTTGCACGCGGTTTTCCTAATAAACTCAATAAAAATCTAAATAATTATATGTTTCATATTTACGAAGGCTTTAATCTGGTAGAAACGTATCATAAGATGCGTCACCAGAGGAAGTATCATCCAGAAGACAGCTCAAAGCGTGTCATCAAAATCGCCCTAGTGGCTATCGTTACTCTACTACTTTGGAACATGCCTACCGAATGGTTTGGCATTCAGAACCTTACCGTTGTCCAGCAGCGTGTTATCGCCATCTTTGCTTTTGCCACACTGATGTGGATACTCGAGATTGTTTCATCATGGGCTACTTCTATTGCCATCATGGTACTGATGCTACTTTTCTGTACGGATAGTGGTATCGCACCAATGGTTAATGAAGAGGAGGTAGGTAAGCTATTATCTTATAAAGGCGTAATGGCCTGCTTTGCCGACCCTGTTATCATGCTGTTTATCGGTGGATTCGTACTGGCTATCGCTGCAACGAAGACGGGTCTCGATGCCCAGTTGGCAAAAGTGCTGCTTCGTCCCTTTGGTACAAAGAGTGAAATGGTACTCCTGGGCTTCCTGCTGGTAACGGGTCTGTTCTCGATGTTCGTGTCAAATACTGCTACCGCCGCTATGATGCTGACATTCCTCACGCCTGTGTTCCGTCAGTTACCGCCCGAGGGCAAAGGCCGTATCGCCCTGGCTATGTCGATTCCCGTTGCTGCCAATCTCGGTGGTATGGGTACGCCTATCGGTACGCCGCCAAACAATATCGCTCTGAAGTATCTGAACGATCCTGAGGGTCTGAACATGGGACTTGGCTTCGGTCAGTGGATGATGTTCATGTTCCCGCTGGTTGTTGTGTTGCTGTTCATCAGCTGGCGCATTCTGCTGAAGTTCTTCCCATTCTCACAGAAGACGGTGGAACTGAACATTGATGGTGGTATGCAGAAGGGTTTCCACTCCAAGGTGGTCATCTTCACCTTCATCCTTACCGTGGCACTCTGGCTTTCTGACCGTTTTACCGGTATCAACGCCAACACGGTGGCTATGGTTCCATTCTGTATCTTCGCCCTAACGGGTGTTATCAATAAGCGTGACCTAGAGCAGATCAACTGGAGTGTGATCTGGATGGTAGCCGGTGGTTTCGCCCTCGGTTATGGTCTGAATGCTTCTGGTCTGGCTGCGAATGCTGTGGAGAGCATCCCCTTCGGCGAGTTCTCGCCACTGCTCATCTTGATATTGGGTGGTGCCATCTGCTATGTGTTGTCGAACTTCATTTCGAACTCCGCTACCGCTGCGCTGCTGATGCCTATCCTGGCTGTGGTCTGCGGTGCTATGGGCGACAAGCTTGCTCCTATCGGTGGCACAGGAACTGTACTGATTGGTGTGGCCATCGCTGCTTCGTCAGCCATGATCCTGCCTATCTCTACCCCGCCGAATGCACTGGCCTTCGCTACTGGTTATGTCCAGCAGAAGGACATGTCGAAGATCGGTATCATCATGGGTATCCTCTCAATGGTATTAGGTTTCGGCCTGGTTTACCTGATGGGAACACTCAAGTTAATATAAAAATATGCAGATAAAAATCCCCGCCTGCCCTTCCAGCGGGGATTTTTTTATTAGGCCAAAAGCCGACGGGCAAAATAGCGAACGGGATACCAGACAGCGAGGAATCCGACAATGAGGACAGTCAGGAAAATCAGTAGGATATCCTCTGGATGGACACTGACGGGATATTCATCAATGACGAAGTTACCAGTGGTGGAGCCAAGCCCCACCAGTCCGTATTGCTGCTGGATCCAGCAGAGCACCAGACCAATGATAATGCCTATCACAGCGCCGATAGCAGAGATGAGACGCCCTTCGAATAAGAAGATACGGATGATCTGACGGTCACTGGCACCGAGGTTACGTAAGGTGACGACATCGTCTTTCTTGTCGATAATCAACATAGAGAGTGAGCCGATGATGTTGAAACAGGCCACCATGAGGATGAAGGTGAGGAAGATATAGGCAATGAACTTCTCGATCTTCATGATCTTAAAGGTGTCGTCCTGTTGTTCAAAACGATCACGCACAACAAACTGCTCACCACAAAGTCGCTGGATCTCTGACTTGACGGCATCAAAGTTACTGCCAGGCTTGAGACGTAACTCTAATGAGGAAAGCATACCCTGCTGGCCGAAGATACGACGGGCAAAGGCTATGTTGGTGATAATATAGTTCTTGTCGTATTTTGCTTGTTTCACATTGAAAAGTACACCTGGCGAGTAAAGTTCGTCTTCCTCGAAAGCCTCTTCGGGGTTGGTGATATCGAACTGTCCTTCACGGCGTGGTGCATAGATCTTCAGCGGGTGATCAAAAGCGTAACCCGTATGAAGCTGCTCAGCCAATTGGATGCCCAGAATGCCATAGTCCATACCTGCGGCATGAAGACTGAACTCACCATCACCCACTAAGATTTCATTGATACGCGTGAGATGATCGAAGTTATCATCGACGCCCTTCACCATGACTGTGGCCTGATGGCCGTTATAAATGGCAAGTGCCTGATCTTCCACACACTCGGTGGCCACTTCTATCTGAGGGAGTTGGCGGATCTGCGTCAGCACAGGGTCATCGGCTGCAACAGTCTTTCCTTTTACAGGCACCACTTTCAACTGTGGATCGAAGGAGGTAAAGAAGGTGGCCACAAGGTCGTGAAAACCATTGAAGACACTGAGGGTAACCACAAGAGCCATCGTGGCGACAGCGACACCTACGACGGAGATGGCGCTGATGATATTAATGGCATTAGTGGATTTCTTCGAGAAGAGATACCGACGTGCTATGAAAAACGGGAAATTCACCTTATTCTATTTTTTCAAAAGTTCGTCGATACGTTCGATGTAATCGAGGCTGTCGTCAATGAAGAAACGCAGCTCAGGGATAATACGCAGTTGATTACGTACGCGCGTACCTAATTCATATCTTATACCCTTGGTGTTGGCATTGACGTTAGCCAGGATCTCCTCACCCTTTTCACTGGGGAATATACTGAGATAGGCAGTGCAGATACTCAGGTCGGGGGAGATCTTCACACGGGTTACACTGACCATCGTGCCATGTGTGGCGCGGGTCTGTTGTTGGAATATCAGTGAGAGCTCCTTCTGGAGCAGTCGTGCGATCTTGTTTTGTCTTGTCTCTTGCATAATTACTTCTTTCTTATTAATGTGAGGCCGTCGCGGAGGGGCAGGATAACCTGCTCAACCCTATCGTCGGCAGCGATATAGTCATTGAATGTCTCTATGCCCTGTGTCTGACGATCGTGGTCATAAGCATGATCAACCACATGACCATCCCAGAGCGTATTGTCGGCGAGGATGAAACCACCGGGACGGAGAATGGAGAGAACCATCTCATAGCATTCGCGGTAGGTGCGCTTATCACCATCTATGAAGGCCATGTCGAACTGGATGCCGAGCTTCGGTGCCTCAATGAGGGCATCACCGATGATGAACTCAATCTTATCAGCCACAGGAGAGCCTTCAATCCAGGGACGAGTGAAATCCTCCATCTCGTCGTTAATCTCAAAGGTGTAGAGGTGTCCGCCTTCATCTAGGCCCTCAGCCATGGAGATGGCACTATAACCGCTAAACGTACCGACCTCGAGGATCGCAGCAGGACGTATCATCCTCACGAGCATCTTCAGCAGACGACCCTGCAGATGTCCGCTAGCCATGCGGCCGTGGATAGTGTGGATGTTCGTGGCACGCCAGAGACGGTAGAGATAGTCGGGCTCAGGCTCCGTATGGCGCAGGATATATTCTTCTATTTCTGACAATGGGCTATCAATCCTTCTATGGCCAGACGATAACTGTCGAGACCAAAGCCGCAAATCACTCCGAGACAGGCTGCGGAGATGAGTGACTGGTGACGGAACGCCTCGCGCTTATGCACGTTGGAGATATGAACTTCGATGACAGGGCACTTTAGTGAGCGAATGCAGTCGTGCAAAGCCACACTGGTATGGGTATAAGCACCCGCATTGAGCACAATGCCGTCATAGCTATCAAAGAAACCTGCCTGTTGCATCTTGTCGATCAGTTCACCCTCGACATTGCTCTGGAAATAGGCTATTTCGACATCAGGGAATGCAGCCCGCAACTTCGGCAGGTAGCTGTCGAATGACTCGTCGCCATAGATACCAGGTTCGCGCTGTCCTAACAGATTGAGATTGGGGCCATTGATAATCTGAATCTTCATACACCTTGAAATTACATGTAACGGCTGCAAAGTTACTAAAAAATTAAGAATTAAGAATGAAGAATTTAGAATTATTTCGTACCTTTGCCGAAAATATGGAAAAGGACATCGTAAAAAGCTATGTGCGCTACCTGAAGTTGCAGCGCAATATGTCGCCTAACACGCTTGATGCTTACCAGCGCGACCTGCAGAAATTGCTCGACTATCTGGATCATGAAGAGAAGGATGCCAGAGACGTGACGCTGGAGGATCTGGAGGCTTTCTCGGCAGGTCTGCATGACATCGGCATCCACCCACGTTCACAATGCAGGATACTAAGTGGCGTGAGGTCGTTCTTCCGTTTCCTGCAGCTCGACGGATACCGCGACGATGACCCTACAGAATTGCTGGAGTCGCCTCAGATCGGGGAACATCTGCCTGAGGTGCTGACGCCTCAGGAGGTAGACCAGTTGGAGGCGAGCATCGACCTCTCAAAATGGGAAGGGCACCGCAATCGCGCCATCATCGAGGTGCTGTTCTCCTGTGGACTGCGTGTGAGTGAGCTGGTAAACCTGAAGCTGTCGAACCTGTATCTTGAGGAGGAGTATGTGAGGGTGATGGGAAAAGGCTCAAAAGAGCGTTTGGTGCCCATCTCCCAGAGCGCCATCCACGAGTTGAAGTTCTGGTTTGACGATCGTTGCCATATGACCATAAAACCTGGCGAGGAAGACTACGTGTTCCTGAACCGCTACGGAAAGCATCTGACACGTGTGATGATCCTGATTATGATCAAACGGCAAGCCGAGGCAGCAGGTATCGAGAAGACCATCTCACCCCACACGTTGCGTCACTCGTTTGCCACAGCCCTGTTGGAAGGTGGTGCCGACCTGCGTTTTATTCAAGCACTGCTGGGTCATGAAAGTATTGGTACGACGGAAATCTATACCCATATCGACACATCAACGCTTAGGCGAGAAATTTTAGAGCATCATCCGCGTAATATCAAAAAAAAGTAGTACCTTTGCACCCAAATTTCAAAGATATGTCATACTTATTTTCATCAGAATCAGTATCTGAGGGGCATCCTGATAAGGTGGCCGACCAGATTTCAGACGCCATTCTCGACCAGTTCCTGGCTTATGACGAGAAGGCACGCGTGGCCTGTGAGACATTTGTAACCACCGGACAAGTAGTGATTATGGGTGAGGTAAGCAGCGAGGTATATATCGACCTGCAGACCATTGCCCGCAATACAATTAAACGTATCGGTTATACCAAGGCAGAGTACCAGTTCGACGGTGACTCTTGCGGTATTCTGAGTGCCATCCATGAACAGAGTGCCGACATTAACCGCGGTGTGGATAACGGCAACGAGGACGAGCAGGGTGCCGGCGACCAGGGCATGATGTTCGGCTATGCCACCAACGAGACGGAGAGCTTTATGCCTGTAAGTCTCGACTTGGCCCACTTGATTATGCGCACCTTGGCAGATATCCGCAAGGAAGGCAAGGAGATGACCTACCTGCGTCCAGACTCCAAGAGTCAGGTAACCATCCAGTATAGCGACGACGGTATTCCCGAGCGCATCGACACCATCGTCGTTTCAACGCAGCACGACGAGTTCGATAGCGATGACGAGAAGATGCTGAATAGAATCAAGAGCGATGTCATCAACATCCTAATTCCACGTGTGAAGCAACAGATTCACTCCAAGAAGGTACTTGACCTCTTCGGCGATGACATCAAATATTATGTGAACCCCACAGGTAAATTCGTGATTGGTGGCCCTCACGGCGACACAGGTTTGACAGGTCGAAAGATTATCGTGGATACCTATGGTGGCAAGGGCGCCCATGGCGGCGGTGCTTTCTCTGGCAAAGATTCTTCAAAGGTGGACCGCTCTGCAGCCTATGCTGCCCGCCATATTGCAAAGAATATGGTGGCTGCTGGTGTGGCCGAAGAGATGCTCGTGCAGATCAGCTATGCCATCGGCGTGGCAAAGCCCATGAACATCTACGTGAACACCTATGGTCGCAGCAAGGTGCAAATGAGCGATAGTGAGATTGCCAAGAAGATCGAGCAATTGTTCGATCTGCGTCCAAAAGCCATTGAACGTACGTTGAAATTACGTCAACCCATGTACAGCGAGACAGCTGCCTACGGACATATGGGACGCCAGTCGGAGATCAAAAAGAAGACATTCACCAGTCACTACCACGAGACAAAAGTCATGGATGTGGAGCTCTTCACTTGGGAGAAACTGGATCGCGTAGAAGATATCCGCCAGGCTTTCGGACTGGCTTAAGCCATGATCATAGGAGACAGCATCCAAACGACAATTGACGCCACGGTGCCTGAAGCCATCGTGGAGGTTCATCCGACAAAACCGCAGACGCCTTATCAGGTGCTGCGGTTATTGCCTAAGGATGCTACACCCGCTCAGCAGGACTCCGCCATACAAGCCTGGCTGGAGCCCAGAGAAATCAGGTATAGTGAGCGACCTGACACACTGCATCTGCCAGGCGAGAGCATCCCCAAGGACCTGAAGGCTGTGAGCTTACCCCAGCAGTATTATCGTGAGAACTTTTTCTCGAACGATAGCCTCTACCACGAAGAGCTCAGTGCACAGGACTATTACGGAATGGCAGGCGATCCCATGCCCTATTCCTATGCCAATGACAATCTTGTCACCAGCCTGTTAATCCTCGGTTTCATACTTATTGCCTTCGCGTTTTCGAGGATGTCAAACTTCATTGTGGGGCAGGCCAAGAATTTCATCCATCCCTCACAGAACAGTCTGTCACTGTCCGAGACCAGTGGTGAGATCTACATGCAAATCGTGCTGACTGGACTCACTTGCATCGTCTATGCCTTGCTTTATTATCTCTATGCCACAGAATTTCTGGCCACAACTTATGTAACATCGTCAGAATATGCGTTATTGGGCATCTTCTTAGGAGTATTTGTAGGTTACTATCTATTGCGCTTCGGACTCTATTCGATGGTGAATAATCTGTTCTTCGACAGCGGCAGAAATAAAAAATTCTTGACATCACTCCTATACCTATCCTCTTTGGAGGGGTTATTACTATACCCTGCATTAGCATTACTGGCTTTTATGCATCTTCCAGCACAAAATGCCATTTGGTACTGCATCTTTGTGCTCATTTTGGTTAAAATATTAACCTTTTACAAGAGTTTTACCATCTTTTTTAAGCAAAATGATTTATTTCTGCAGATTATTTTGTACTTTTGTGCCCTCGAAATGGTACCTTTAATATCGCTTTGGGGCGGATTATCGGTAATCGTGGATATTTTGAAAATAAATTTTTAGGACACAATGATCAAGAAGATTCTGGTTTCACAGCCTAAGCCAAGCAGTGAGAAGTCGCCGTATTTCGATATTGCGAACAGATTTGGCGTTGAATTAGTATTCCGACCCTTTATTAAGGTAGAGGCTATCACCTCTAAGGAATTCCGTGCACAAAAGGTGAGCATCCTGGATTATACAGCCATCGTTTTCACCTCACGTCATGCCATCGACCACTTTTTCAATATGGCCAAGGAACTGAGAGTGACCATCCCAGAGGACATGAAGTACTTCTGCGTGACAGAAACCATTGCCCTCTATATCCAAAAGTATGTGCAGTACCGTAAGCGTAAGGTGTTCTTTGGAGAAACAGGACGTATAGATGACCTCGTTCCTACGATGGTGAAACACAAGACAGAAAAGTATCTGGTGCCAATGAGCGACGTACATAACGACAGCCTGGCTAACCTGCTTGACTCAAAGAAGTTGACTCACAGGGAGTGCGTGATGTACAAGACCGTCAGCAATGACTTCTCAGAAGAAGAGGTGAAGAACTTCGACTATGACATGCTGATATTCTTCAGTCCTGCAGGAATTGAGTCGCTGACAAAGAACTTCCCCAACTTCAAACAGGGAAAGATCGCTATCGCCACTTTTGGTCCTACCACAGCGAAGGCAGCCAAGGAAGCAGGATTGAGACTCGACATTGAAGCGCCTTCAGAGAAATATCCTTCTATGACGGGTGCCCTGCAACACTACCTGATCGAGAAGCAAGGCTAAACAGCAAGTACAAGATGGTGGCTCCTACGTTTAGCAAGAAGGAGCGCATCGTCAGCAAGAAGCTGATGGAAACGCTCTTTGAGAAGGGTGACAGTCAGGCGGTGACGGCATTCCCTCTCAAAGCAGTATATCTGCCCACCGATAGGCCACAAGGTGGTGCCTCAGTCCAGGTGCTCATCAGTGTTCCTAAAAAACGATTCAAACATGCCGTTGACAGGAATCGGGTGAAACGCCAAGTCCGCGAGTCATTCAGACGCCATAAAGAGACCATCTACGAGCATTTAATAGCCGACAGGCAATTACTTGTAGCATTCATCTGGTTATCCGACAGGCACTATGTCTCTGCAGAGGTAGAACGACGAGTGAGCAAACTCCTACAGAAAATCGCCCAGCAGTTATGAGATGGTTATCGCACTTTATCGCCAAGCTTCTGATTCTGCCGATCCGCTTCTACCAATTGGCGATCTCTCCGCTTTTAGGGCCCTCATGCCGCTTTACGCCGACATGTAGCGAATATGCCAAGCAGGCCATCTTGAAACACGGCCCCATCAAAGGACTCGGACTGGCTATCTGGCGGATATTAAGATGTAACCCCTGGGGCGGTAGTGGCTACGACCCCGTTCCTTAAAAATATAAGAATTAAGATTTAAGAGATAAAGATGAAGAACTTTGTTGAAGAACTGAAATGGCGCGGCATGCTGGCACAGATGATGCCTGGCACAGAAGAGCTGCTCCAAAAAGAAATGGTAACAGCCTATCTGGGTACCGACCCTACGGCTGATTCATTGCATATCGGCCACCTGTGTGGTATCATGATGCTACGCCACTTGCAACGTTGTGGTCATCGCCCAGTGATTCTCGTAGGTGGTGCCACAGGTATGATTGGTGACCCCTCAGGAAAGAGCCAGGAGCGCAATCTGCTCAACGACGAGACCCTGCGTCACAATCAGGAATGCATCAAGAAACAGGTAGCCAAGTTCCTCGACTTCGAGTCGAAAGATGCCAATGCAGCCCTGATGGTGAACAACTACGACTGGATGAAAGATTTCACCTTCCTTGACTTCGCACGAGAGGTTGGTAAGCATATCACCGTCAACTATATGATGGCTAAGGAGAGTGTGCAGCAACGTCTGAACGGTACGGCTCGCGACGGTCTCTCATTCACAGAGTTCACCTACCAGCTGTTGCAGGGTTACGACTTCTTGTATCTCTACCAGCACAATGGTGTGAAACTGCAGTTGGGTGGTAACGACCAGTGGGGTAACATGACTACAGGTACGGAGCTGATTCGTCGCACCCTTGGCAACGAAGTGGAGACTTTCGCTCTGACTTGTCCGCTTATCACGAAGAGCGACGGTAAGAAGTTCGGTAAGACCGAGAGCGGAAACATCTGGCTCGACCCTGCCCGTACCACACCGTATAAGTTCTATCAGTTCTGGCTGAATGTGAGCGATGACGATGCAGAACGCTATATCAAGATCTTCACCTCATTGGAGAAGGATGTGATCGATGCGCTCATTGAAGAGCACAAGCAGGATCCAGGTCGTCGTGTACTGCAGAAGCGCTTGGCAGAAGAGGTAACCGTATTGGTTCACTCCCGTGAGGCCCTCGATGCTGCTATCGAAGCTTCTAACCTGCTCTTTGGTAAGGCTACCAAGGAGGGACTGGAGAAGCTGGATGAGCAGACGTTCCTCGACGTATTCGACGGTGTGCCCCAGTTCGAAATCTCAAAGGACCAGTTAGGTCAGCCCGCTATTGAACTGTTTACCACTGTAGCTCCCGTGTTCCCTTCAAAGGGTGAAATGCGTAAGATGGTACAGGGTGGCGGTGTCTCTCTGAACAAGGAGAAGATTGCCGACCAAAACCGTCCCATCACTGCTGAGGATCTGATCGACGGCAAGTATTTGTTGGCCCAAAAAGGCAAGAAGAACTATTACTTGCTGATTGTAAAGTAAGATAAATGGGTGAAAATTTGGCGAATTGCCAAATTTTCACTACCTTTGCAACCGCATTTATTGATTATTGGACGATGGTGTAATGGTAACACTACAGGTTTTGGTTCTGTCATTCCCGGTTCGAATCCGAGTCGTCCAACACGAAAAAAGACTGAACAAACTATAATATAAAGACTAGTAATAAAACAAATTAGGTTATGAAGGATTTATTTTCATTAGAAGGAAAGGTGGCTCTTGTAACAGGTGCTGCCTATGGTATTGGCTTTGCAATGGCAGAAGCCTTGGCTAATGCAGGTGCAGAAATTGCTTTTAACTGTCGCGGACAGGAACACATGGACAAAGCGTTGGCTGAATACGAGGCCAAGGGCATCAAGGCACATGGTTACATCTGTGATGTGACTAACGAGGCCGATGTGCAGAAGATGGTGTCTGATATCCGTAAGGAGTTAGGCCATATCGACATTTTGGTAAACAATGCCGGCATCATCAAGCGCATCCCCATGCATGAAATGTCACGTGAAGAGTTCCAACAAGTGATTGATATCGACCTGGTAGGTCCGTTCATCATGACAAAGGCAGTTATCCCTGAGATGATAGAGCGTCGTGAAGGCAAGATCATCAACATCTGTTCCATGATGTCAGAGCTGGGTCGTGAGACTGTATCTGCTTACGCAGCCGCCAAAGGTGGTCTGAAGATGCTCACCCGTAACATCTGTTCTGAATATGGTGAGTATAACATCCAGTGTAACGCTATTGGCCCAGGTTACATCGCCACTCCACAGACCGCTCCGCTCCGTGAACGTCAGCCAGACGGTAGCCGTCATCCGTTTGATTCATTCATCTGCGCCAAGACACCCGCAGGCCGTTGGCTCGATCCTGCAGAACTCGGTGGTCCCGCTGTGTTCCTGGCTTCTCATGCTTCCGACGCTGTGAATGGTCATATACTCTATGTCGATGGAGGTATCTTAGCTTATATCGGCAAGCAGCCCAAATAAACCAGAGGGCAGACAATGAAAAAGGGGTTCCGATTGGAACCCCTAAATTTTTATTTACAAAATAAGGTTTAGAGAGCATCAGCGAGCTCAGCGCCAGCCTTGAACTTAGCAACCTTCTTAGCAGCGATCTTAATCTTCTGCTTTGTAGCGGGATTGATACCCTCACGAGCGGGGCGCTCGTTTACGCTGAATGTACCGAAACCGATGAGAGCCACCTTGTCACCCTTTACGAGAGCGTCCTTAATAGCTGCAACTGTTGCGTCAAGAGCCTTTTTGGCATCTGCCTTTGAGAGACCAGCACCTGCTGCGATCTTCTCTACCAATTCTGTTTTGTTCATAATGCTTTTAATTTTAATGAATATTTAATAGTAATAACTACGGTT
>Ga0310786_10007899_pt1 | contig 13769 bp, 12 predicted proteins | sample AusTroGonzalo_MG_FD_203881 | JGI IMG/M metagenome (GOLD analysis project Ga0310786, IMG submission 203881) | Bovine rumen microbial communities from tropical cattle in Woodstock, Queensland, Australia - Gonzalo_03 (v2) (version 2) | ecosystem: Host-associated > Mammals > Digestive system >... | reverse complement strand
ATATTGTTGCAGTTTGCCATATTGCAGGGCTTTGGACAGGCTTACCACGTGGGTGACCTTTACACGGCGGAGGACGGTTCGCAGGGGATTGTCTTCTTCGTGCGTGCGGACGGCAGCGGTTGGGCGGTGGCTCTCCACGATGAAGTGGACAAACTACCTTGGTCGCCCACGGAAGCTGACATACCCGCACTTCCCAACTATAGTTCCACCTTTGCACAAGCCTTGCTGGCGGACACATCGGGTTACACGAACACGCAACAGATTCGGAATTTCTATGGACCGGGCAGCCATTATGCCGCTGGCGCTGTGGATTTTGAACACGGTTGGTATCTGCCTGCCATAGGTCAACTTGCCATGATATACGCACAATTGCCGCTTATTCAACCCGCATTGCTCTCCTCGGGAGGGACGCCTTTAGCTACGGATAATCCGACTTTCGAATTTTACGGTCTCAGCTATTGGAGCAGCACTGAAGTGTCCGCCCAATATGCGGGGAGTTTGTCTTTTGTCAATGATCCTGTCAATAATATATCATTAACAAACGCTACGGGAACTCCTAACCCCGATGTAAAATATAACCTCATTCGGGTACGTGCGGTATGCAATTTTCCTCCAAGGGAGAATGTTTATGACTCCACACTTACCTACGTCTGGAATACGGGTTCCACCGAACCGCACTTCTTCGACGTTCCGCTCCAGACCACGACTTACATTGTGACGGTGAGCAATGCGTACGGCTGCACAAACTCCGCTTCTGCCGAAGTGACGGTTATCGACAACAACCCGCAGACGATTTACGATACCGTCTGTCAGGGTTCGGCGTATAATAATAACGGTTTTACCGTAAGTGCGCAGGAAACGGCAGAAGCAGGGGAGATTGTCCGCACGCACACGCTTGTGGCCGCCGACTGCCAAAGCGAAATCACGCTGCTCCTCACGGTGGTGCCGCACGATACGGTCCATGTTGAGCAGACCGCCAGCGATTCTTTTGAGTGGAACGGCGTAACATACACAGAAGAAGGTACTTACACCCAGCATTTCAACAACCAGAATGGATGTGACAGTACGGTAGTCATGACCCTAACGCTTGATGGCGGAGTTGGTCCTGGACCTGGTCCCGGTTCTGATCCCGATTCTACCTTTTTCGGTGAAGGAGACACCCTGATGATATACCTCCCCAACGCTATCACGCCTACCCGCAACGACGGTCTCAACGACTATTTCTGTCTCCCCGAAGGGTGCAAATCCCTGATTAGCCTTTTTGAGATTAAAATCTATAACCGTTGGGGCACGATGGTTTATCATGCTACCGACAAAAATTTCCGGTGGGACGGCAGGATCAATGGTAAGATATATTTCAACGTGGTATATAAGTACATCATATTCTGTGAGGATATAATCGGAAGGCCATACATCCTCAATGGAATCATTACCGTTCTATGATAACCTTTTGATTATGAGTTCGATAAAGCAACAACATCCCAATGAAATCCTGTTTTCGTTTTTGAAACAGCTGATTCACAACAACAACCGTGAGTGGTTTAAGGCACACCGCGAGCTGTATGATGCTGCTTGGGAGCAGTTCAACGTGTTGGTGGAGAATGTGATTGCGGCCATAAGCGAGTTCGATGAGTCCATTTCCGGACTTACGCCTAAGGATTGTACTTATCGCATCTATCGCGACATCCGTTTTTCGCCCGACAAAACGCCCTACAAAGGGCATCTTGGCGCGTATATGAACTACTACGGCAAGAAGGCCTATTGGGGCGGTTATTATCTGCAGATCGAACCCGAGCAGGTGATGTTGGCCTCTGGCGTGTGGTGGCTTCCCACGAAAGAGATGCAGCATCTGCGGCAGTCGGTTTGCGACCAAATGGCTGATTTCGTGAAACTTGTGGAGGAACCGGAACTCAAAAAGTTGGTACCGCAAATCGGACAGGAACATTACAAACGCATTCCCAACGGGCTGCCGAAAGACTCTCCGCATCCCGAATACCTCACCTGCAAGGACTACGCCATGTCGTGCATGTTGAATCCCGAGGAACTCTGCCGCGATGACTACGCGCAGCGCATCGCGCACGTCTTCCGCGTGATGAAACCCCTCAACGACTTCCTCAGCGAGAACATCCTCATCAATATGGAGGAGATGGAGACGATGAAGAATGTGGTGAAGTTTGTGTAAGCAAAAATATTACCTTTGCCGCGAAGAATGTTTTTAAAATTTATATCAATATGAAAAGAATTATTCCAATCCTGATTTTCTGCTGTTTCTCAGTGTTGAGCGTTTTTGCGCAGTCAGCGATTGTGCCAGTGGGCGGTGATGCACAGGGCAACGGCGGTAGCGTGAGTTACACCGTGGGACAGATTGCCGTGCAGAATGTCGCAAATGCTGACGGCTCTGTTTCCATTGCGGAAGGTGTGCAGCAGCCCTACGAGATTATGACCGTGGGTGTGGACGAATACCCTCAAATTGCTCTTGATGCAGTAGTTTATCCTAACCCGACGGAGAACCTTGCTCAGCTGCGGCTGAACGGTTTCGAAATTCCCGCCAACGGCCTCCGCGCCATCCTTTACGACGGCAACGGCAAACAGTTGCAGTCGGTTATCGTCACCGACGACCTCACGTCGTTCCAAATCGGGCAATACGCCACGGGAACATATTTTCTGGAACTGCGTGACGGAAAACGTGTGCTGAAGACGTTCAAAGTCATTCGTAAATAGACGTGTGTCGTTGTAGAGACGCGAATAATCGCGCCTCTACAAATAAAAATACTATCTTTGCCGCCGTAATTTTTCGGAAAAAATGTCACAGTATTTATCCACGGATGTCACGAAAGTGACGACCAACACTTTGTTAAAGATGCGCCAGCAAGGTGAGCGCATTGCCATGTTGACTGCCTACGACTATTCAACAGCTAAGTTGTTGGATATGGCTAATATAGATGTAGTTTTGGTGGGCGATTCCGCCGCCAATGTGATGGCGGGTTATAAGACTACGTTGCCTATCACGCTCAATGAAATGATTTACCACGCCTCTTCGGTGGTGCGTGCCGTGAAGCGCGCGCTCGTGGTGGTGGATATGCCGTTCGGTACCTATCAGGGCAACTGGAAAGAGGCGCTCAGCTCGGCTATCCGCATCATGAAGGAGTCGGGCGCGGATGCCATCAAGCTGGAGGGCGGCGCAGAGGTTATAGAGTCCATCGACCGCATCCTCAGTGCCGGTATTCCCGTGATGGGTCACCTCGGTCTGACCCCGCAATCTATCAATAAATTCGGTACTTACGCTGTTCGTGCCACCTCGGAAGAAGAGGCCGACCAACTCCGCAAAAATGCTTTGCTCTTGCAAGAACACGGCTGCTTCAGTCTGGTGTTGGAGAAAATTCCGGCAACGTTGGCAAAGGAGGTGACTGAGAGTTTGGAAATTCCGACCATCGGCATCGGTGCAGGTCGCCATACTTCCGGTCAGGTGCTCGTTTTCCACGACATGATGGGCATTACCCAACAGTTTACCCCGCGCTTCTTGCGCCGCTATCTCAATCTGAGTGAGGAAATTGTGGGTGCCATCGAACATTATATCTCTGATGTGAAAGAGAATACATTCCCCAATGAGTCAGAAGAATACTGATACTTACGAGGATATAGCAAAAAGAATACTCTTTGAGGACAATCACATCATTGTCGTCAATAAGATCGCGGGCGAGCTTTCCCAAGGAGACGACACGGGCGACGAGCCTTTGTTGGAGAAAGTGCGCACGTATATCCGTGTGCAGAAGGAGAAAACGGGCAATGTTTTCTGCGGGTTGCTGCATCGTCTCGACCGCCCGGTGAGCGGTGCGATCATTTACGCCCGCACCTCCAAGGCGTTGACGCGCCTCAGTGATATGCTCAAGCAACATCGCATCCATAAGTATTATTGGGCTATCGTGGAGGGCTGCCCTGAAGTCCCTCAGCAGAAATTGGTGAATTGGCTGTATAAAAATCGCGAGAAAAACAGGACCTATGTTTCTGATACAGAGCAAGAAAACTGGCAACTTTCGGAGTTGGATTACAAAGTGCTGGCTCATTCGGAAAGATACGCGTTGTTGGAAGTAGAACTGCACACCGGCCGTCATCATCAAATCCGCGCACAATTGTCGCACATCGGTCATACGATTAAAGGCGATTTGAAATACGGCGCAAAACGCTCAGAACCAGATGCTTCCATTTGCCTTCATGCCAGAAGACTGGAATTTGAGCATCCCGTTACCCATGAACATATTTGCCTTGAGGCAGAACCGTACAATCCGTTGTTTAGAAAGATTTTAGAAGGAGAAGAGTCTTTGTAGAGACGTACCGTGCTACATCTCAAAGGTCGTGGAGACGAAACGCTCCTTTTTTTTATACGGAATTATGAAATTTTAACATTTCTTTATCCTTGATTTTCAGTTGTTTATATTAAAAATTTGGTATTTTCAATTATATTTTGCACTTTTGCGCCCGATTTTTAAAATGGGTTAAAATATGCTTTTCAACCTCAAGAAGAAACTGATGTGCAGGGCGATAGACAAAAGGAATCAGCAACATCCTTTTGATTATCGGTATGCCGAGAATTTTTCGCTCGAAGGGATAAATGACCCTTGGATTAACAATTCCTACTATTTTTCAGCTCATGATGACACGATGTCTATCTTTTTGCGGTTGGGTAGGAGAGTGAACGCGGAAGAAACTTGGTTTGCAGTCTATTGGGAGGATAAACTTTATTCCTTAAAACAGGAAACTTTCCCGCAGGGCAATTCGCCTATTTTGATTGAAAAAGTCAATGATAATTGGACCATCTTTTATCAAGGTAAATTGAATGAAAACGACGATGTAGTCTTTCAGGCAAAATTTATTGCCAAGCTGAAGCCCATTGATTTCACTTGCAACATGCCGGCGGCGCGAATGGCTACGGGAATGGCCAACGAAAAGTGGAGCAAGCCGTTTTTCGAAGAACTGCAAAACATTAGCGGTCAGTGTCATTATGAGCAAGAAGGACTCTTGGAAGGGCAATTGACATTGAATGGAAAAAGAGTAGATTTTCAGTTGCCTTGCGTGCGCGACCACTCTTTCGGGAAGCGGGATTGGAATTACATGAACAATCATCTCTGGCTGATGGCGGTTTCTCCCTCGAATCAGTTTAATTACTCGCTAGTTTCCTATCCAGTGATGAGCGTGCTAGAGGTGGGACACTATCGCGATGAGGCGGGAATGCATTACATGATGCATGCGGATTTGGACTTCCGGAAAATCGGTCAGGGTGTAGTGCCTCATGAGCTGTCGTTCCATGTGAAATTAGACAACGGGAAAACCCTCCCGGTTGCCGCGAAAGTGGTGGCTGGGGTGACCTACCATTTCCAGAATGGACAATACATTTTGCATGAGAATATCGCGGAATTCACCATGGACGGGAAAAGATGCCGCGGGATTTTCGAAATCGGCTTTAATGGCGATAGCCGTCGTTATTTTAATCAACGGAATTTGGATAACATTCGAAGATGAAAATATATCAGTTAGGGGCGTTGCCCGAGGAGTTTTATCCTAAGGTGGGAGGAAAAGCGAAGGGATTGGATTTGTTAATCAGACATCATTTCACAGTTCCTAAAGGTTTTGTGATTACCGAAATTGACCAAATTGATGAAGATGCTCTCTATCAAGCTTTTGATGCTTTGGAAGAGGAGCAGGTGTCTGTGCGCTCGTCGGCCTCCAATGAGGACCAGTCGGGGGCTTCCAATGCCGGTCAGTACGAAACCTGCCTGTTTGTGGATCGCCAACATCTGTTGGAAAGCGTCCAGAAGTGTTTGGATTCGTTGGATTCCCATCGTGTGAAGGATTATGCTGAGCATTTTGAGCTGGGCAAAGGCACGATGAACATCGTCGTTCAGGAGATGATTAACAGCGACAAGGCGGGCGTGCTGTTCACTGCCAGTCCGAACAAAGGTTCCGACATCTTGATTGAGGCGGTGGATGGACAAGGGGAGAACTTGGTTTCTGGGCAGGTGACCGCCCATCGTTACGAGATTTCCCGCAAGTGCTATCGTCCGTGCGCTGACGATTTGCTCAACGAAGCCGAAATCAAGCAACTTTACGAGATTGGGAAGCAAATCAGGACCACTTTTGGCGAAGAAAAAGACATTGAATGGGCTATCAAAGATGGAGTCTTGTATCTTTTGCAGATGCGTCCCATTACGACGGAAATTATTGACATTGAGGAGTTTGATAGAGATGACGAATTGAACGGACATCTTTTCACCAAGCGAAATGTGGGGGAAATGATGCCTGGGGCTGTCACTCCGTTGACCTTAACCACATCTGCGAAGGCCATAGACTACGGTATGCGCTATATGTTGGCCAAAGCGGGAGCATATAAAACGCCGGACGACGAGATGCCGTTGCGGTTAATCTCTTCTATATCAGGACATCTGTTTTTCGACATGAACCTGCTCTACAACATGCACGCACGGGTCGGAGTTGCTGATCCGCAATCGATGAACTTGTCCATTATGGGGGAATATCACGATTATCCGCCTATCACCGCAGAAGTGGCAAATCCTTTGGTTCGTGCCGTCAATTCCGTGAAATTTTTGAAGTTCGTGTTTTCGGGACATCGCGCGATGAAGAAATTCGATGCGTTGCTGACCCGGGTACACTTTGCGGAGACCGATTCCTATAGCGAATTATACAAAAGCATTGATGCCAATATCGCTCTCTTGGATGAAAGTCTGATTTATCATTATGCCTCTTCCGCCTATTCCGGCAGCGCCACCAGCACTTTGTATATGATGGTGGACAAATATTTCCCGGACAAAAAGGAGTATCAGTCGTTTTTGTCGCACCTGCTGACCAATATCCCGAACATCGAAAGTGCGGATATTTTGTCGCGTTTGCAGGATTTGGCGATGATGATAAAGCAGCAAGAACCGAAAGCTGTGGATTTCAGCGCCGAGGAATTGTTGCAATTTATCAAAAACCGTGCGGAAATCAATGCGAAATACCAGGATTTCTTATCGCATCATGGTCATCGTTGCATCAAAGAGGCGGAAATGCGCAATAAACCGTGGCGGGAAAATGAGATTCCGTTGATGAACTATCTGCAGAGCATTATCAAGTCGCCGATGAATTTAGCACACGGTGACGAGAAGATTGACTATCGGAAAGAATTCGCCTTTATCAAGAATCCGCTGCTGAAGGCGGCCTCTATCTCCTATGCCAAGAAGGCCCGCCAGGCCGTCGTGGACCGCGAATATACCAAATCGCGGTTGATTGAGATTATTGATTTATTCAAGACGCAGTACGCCCGACTGGCTAGTATGCTGGTGTCGGAGCATTTGCTTACGGATGCGGATTTGATTTACTTCTTAACTCATGAAGAAATTGGCAAATTGATTAATGGTGATACTGCGCTTTTGCCGCTATCCATAAGAAGGCGGAAAGCGCACTCCATTCAGGAAGAACTCTCGTTTGACGACATTTACATCGGTAAACCGATTGCTGATGTGTTTGATGTGGAGCAAACGGACGGCGTGATCAAGGGTGTTCCGGTCTCCAATGGGGAGTGTGAAGGCGTGGTGCACATTGTTCATTCTGTGGAAGATGCCAATCAATTGCAAAAAGGGGAAATCATGGTGGTGCGGTTTACGGACATCGGTTGGTCTCCTTACTATTCCATCGTCAACGGATTGATTACCGAGATAGGTTCTTCGTTGTCGCACGGTGCGGTGGTGGCTCGCGAATACGGTCTGCCCACCATCGTCAACGTGAAGGGCGCCACGAAGTTGCTGAAAAACGGCGACCGCATCAAGATGAACGCCAGCAAGGGCACGATTGTCATTGAAAAAAAATAATACTTTTGCGCCGTTATTCAAATTTGAACAAGATGAAGAAAGTTTTATCAGTATTGTTCTTGTTTTGCGCTCTATGTAGCTGGGCGCAAGGTCCGTTGTTGACCACGCAGTGGAATCAGGAATATCCGTACAATATACTGTGTCCGGCGGATCCGTTTGAGAATTACGACCGTTGTTATACGGGATGTCCAGCCACGGCTGTGGGGCAGATTCTCAATCATTTGCGGACGACGCAAAACACGCGTTTTGATGACAGCGACGATTATAATGCTTATTACGCTGGTCGGCAATTCCACATTGATGACGATTGGGAAACGTATCAGTTCCCTTCTTTTCAGCAATTGAACGAGTTGTTGGATTCGGCGGATGCTGCATTTCAGCGCGGTGAGGAACTTTCCGATTCTTTGGTGGCTGCAGTGATTTTTGCCAGCGGTATAGCCTGCAAGCAAGTCTATACTGCCTCATCCTCTTATGGTTCAGGCACTTTTATGGTGGATCAAGCGTTCGCGGCTTACCAGCGCTTTGGTTTTACGGACTGTCAGCTCTTCCGGGAGCCCGATTCCACCATGTACGCCATCTTGATTTCCAATTTGCAGAACGGTTATCCTGCCCACTTGGCTGTTGAAAACAATGCCGGAACGTCTGGGCACAACGTGGTGGTTGACGGCTATCGCGAAAGCGACGGCAAATTCCATGTTAACTTCGGCTGGGGTGGTTACAAAGATAATTGGTACAATCTTCCCGATCCTGGTGGTTTTTCATACGGTTGGACAAAAATAGAGGGACTTATAGTGGATATCATTCCCACGACTTCGTCTGTGGTTGCTCACGATCCCTCCCGCCAACAGCCGCTGACGGTGTATCCCAACCCTGTTTCCGATGTTCTTTACCTCAAAGACCTCCCTTGCGAAGCCGTGGAATATGCCATTTTTGATGTTTCAGGCAGAATGGTATCCGCGGGCACTTCCACTGGAACCTTATCCGTCGCGGGGCTGGAAAAAGGGATTTATCTTCTGCACATTAAAGGCGAAAAACTCCTGAAAACGGCGAAATTCATGGTGAAGTAGATTTTCGCACATTCCTTTTTCCCAATCCTCTGATGGCTGACAAGCCTTTTTCGAGGGTGGAACGGAATATTTCTTCGGTGTTGGTTGCGTTGCTTTTGCGCTTCTTCTTGGGGAAGTGGATGACCTCCTTGGGCAAAACGCGCTGATAACCATTTTCTTCTAACACTTTTACCGTGCTTTCGTAGCCACGGAAAAACAGCTCCTCGATTCTTGAAAGGTCGTGGGCCATGCAGCCGTACGTGTCAAGATCGATGAAAAGGTCAGCTTGGGCGGAGTCGGCGGCCACGTTGGAAACCATCATCATCATGAACGCACGGTACGCCACTGCGATGATGTTGCTTTTGTGCTTTTCCGCTTCTAAATGGTTGAGGTTGAGGGCAATGACCTTTTCGCACTTTTGACGAATGGCTGAAACGGGCAGGTTTTGGAACGTGCCGCCATCGACGTAATGTATCCCGTTGATGCACATCGGCTGGAAGATGACAGGGATGGAACAAGAGGCCACCACGCGCGGAGCGATTTCCCCTTTGGTGAACACCTTCGACATGCCGCGTTCCATGTCGGAAGCCACGATGAGGGTGGGGATGGGCAGCTCCTCCAAACGGTTGTAAGGCAGCAGGTTTTTGACCAAAGTCAGCAGCGGTCGCGAGTCGAAAAGTCCCCCTTTCGGCAGACTTGGTGCGACGATGTCCTTGAAGAAGTTCAACCCCTGAAAGGTCTCGATCATCTGTTTCGGGGAAAAGCCTGCCGAGTAGAGCACCGCCACGAGGGCACCCACGCTGGTACCCGACACGATGTCCGGTTTAATGCCATATTCTTTCAACGCCTGAAGTGCGCCGCAGTGGGCCGCACCCTTGGCCCCGCCTCCACTGAAAGCGATGCCCAACGGATATTTCTTTGTTGCCATTTTGCTAAAACATTTAGACGGCAAAGGTACGAAAAAACACTTGACAAACCTCTCATAATTTTGTATCTTTGCAAAACGATTTGGCAAGTCTTTGGCAAGGAGATGAAAGCTACTTGAGAGCTACCAGAAAGCAAGATGCCATATCAGTTCTTCGATAGTTGTTCGATACTTCTTCGATAGTTCTTCGATAATTTTTCGAAGAACTATCGAAGAAATAACGAGGAAGTATGGAACAAATGTTGACCTTGCCCGCAGTCTGATACGGCTCAAGTATTTGCGTTTTCAAAAAAAATTATCGAACAATGTTCGGATAACAAAAAAAATGTATTTTTGCCGCTGGAAATCAATAGGGGAACAGTCCGTCTCAGACGTCCACAATTTGGCGATGACCCTTCGGAGAGCCAACCTGTCGATTTCTTTTTTTATTTTTGTATTGCGGTGATACAGTATTGGATTACCTCTCCCGTTCGTTTGATGCCCACCATCATTTTTACAGTGCCCAATCCTGCCAAATCATAATGCATTTCCTGCATCTGAGAAAATGATTCCTGATTCTTTACGCCTTTCTTGGGCGGTTTCGGTTTCCCGTATTTGACAGCATTTCGCAGAATGGTGTCAAGTTGCAACATCGCAAGTGTTGACTCATACGTTTTGGCAGCATGACGTATAGTCTCTGTAATAGAGAGGAAGCGGATTTTTATGTTGTCTTTTAATGAACGGTTGTAAACCTGTTTGGTCGGATTCTTCTCTGTCCATGTGCGATAGACTTGAGAAATAATAGCTTCACGTTGTTTGAGTGCCTCTTTGCTGTTTTCTTGTGGTATAATCATATCGATCAAACATTTTGAATTCAATTGGCAAAGATACAAATTGTTTTAATATCACGGTGCTTTCAGTTGTTGTTTATATGCAATATCTTCCACTAACTGCGGGACGCAGTTGCCCCCACAAAAAAAAGGACGCCCTTCCGAGCGCCCTTAACTTCTAACTACTAACTTCTAACTAGGTTAGATCTCCCACGTGTCTCCGCTGTTCAGCAGATCGTCCACGCATTTGTACTTGCCGTTGGCCATCTGTTCTTCCGTGGGTTAGGAGCGACCGCATCCTTGCGGTCGTCAATGCGAATCAAAAAAACTTGCACACCGTATTATTTTTTGTATCTTTGCACCGTCAACCCGAAGGTATGTTGTACCGGAATGTTGGCGGATTTTTATTGAATAAAACGAAGCGTTATGCTCGTCTTGCTGTCGGAAACGTGAGAAATTTCCTGAATTATAACGCAAGTGAGTGTAATAGTTCCGCGCATAAGCGTGGGCTGATTATTACATTCTCCGTTATAAGGTAATTCTCACGACCTCCGATAGAAGAAAGTGGTATATCAGTGCCACGCTTCTTTTGTGTGATATGCTCTTAGGGTGCTGGGGAGCGAGGAAAGCCTGATGAGCCGACAGGGAAACAAACGGCGAAGAAGAATGAAGAAGTTTTCTTTGGTGTTACTGACTTTGTTAACAATGTTGTGGGTTCCAACATGTTTCGCCCAATCTGCAGATGATGAGCCTCGCGATCCTAATGCTCCCTCAAACACTATTAAGATTCCAGGCAGAGACATATACGTTAATGGTATGGATGAGCCTTCTCGTATGCCATGGGATGTTGCCAATAGTGCATGTAACTGCAGAGGAAAAGGATGGAGACTTCCAACAATTGGAGAATTACAAACAATCTATCAATATAAGGATATGTTTGGCAATTTCTCCCGTGAGTACTATTGGGCTTTGGAAATGAACGTAAGATCTGGCAGATATTATAATTTGAAGTTCACCAACGGGAAAATTGCTGATGAAGAAGTGAAAGAAAGGAACAAGGTTCGTTGCGTGTGGGTGCCGAAAGATTAGTGAAAAGATTCAATTTCGATAACCGCATAAAATTATTATACAACAAGTTACATCAAGATGAAAAGAATCTTAATAGTATTGTCGTTCCTTTCTATAATGGCTTGCCAAAACCAAGTCAACAAAGTCCCAGACAATACAACGACAAAGGTTTCAAACAATAGTAGTAGTTGGACAGGAATATCTTATAAAACCTATTACAACGACCGTTTCGGATATCGGATAGACTATCCTTCGGTAATGAGCGTTTCGGATAAGTCAGACAATGATGATGGACGCACTTTCTCATACGGAGGGTTAACCATAACTGTTTTTGGAAGTTATAATGCATTATTTACAAATGTTCAAAAGCAATTCAAAGAGAATCGCAAACCTACGGACACGTATAAAGTGTTGAAAAACAATTGGTACGTTCGTTCAGGGGTAGATTCAAAAGGGTTCGTATATTATGAGAAATCCATTTTGAAAAACGACATTTGGTACACTGTAATTCTTGAATATCCAAAATCAATGAAAGAGGATTTAGATGAAGTGGTGACGAGAGTAGTGAATAGTTTTAAAATTACATAAATCAACATTTTGCGCTGTTATTCGATTGGTTACATCAAAAAAGGAGGAACATGAAAGAATACTATATCTCAGATGGTCAAAACACAATCGGACCATTATCAAAACTAAAATTATTAAGTCAAAACATCACTAAAGAAACATGGGTGTGGTATGAAGGGTTAAGTGAATGGAAAAGAGTTGGTGACATAGATGAGTTATCAGATCTGTTTTCAAGCAAACAGATTCCGCCACCACTACGTGGTCAACGACCTCAGATGCCGCCATTCTCCGAATCGGCATATCAACAATGTAATGTTTCGAAAGCTGCGGAACCAAAAGAGAAAAAGAAATCAAAAAAGAAGATTGTATTGTGGTGCTTCGGTATCTTTTTTTTATCATGTGTGTTCGCTGTGATCGGCTATGCAGTGTTTGAGCATGAACAATACAAATCTGAGCAAGAACTATACAACAGCACAATATCTAATGAATCCTTGCATCCTGAATCATACCTGTCTTTGGATATTGAAAATGCTGATTTCAACAATTTAACAGGAATTATTCGTAATTTCTCAAAACACACAACCTATGAACAAATCCAGATGAAATTTTCCTACTATGACAAGAACGGAAAAGTTTTACAATCTAACGTATATACTATAAAAGGAACTTTTCCTCCACAATCATCCTCCCCATGTAAAGTGAAGGTGAAACTCCCCAAAGGTCTAAAAAATCTTATTAATACTACAAATTATGATGTAGAAATAATAGGTGCAAAAGTATTAAACAATTAGAAGAAATGCCCATGAAAAAGTTAACAATAGCATTAACCTTTTTATTCTCTGCCAACTTGGCATTCTCAAATCCGATTGACACAACTACTGCAAGAATTGTTGCTGCGAATTTCTGGAAACAAAACACCGAACGAAACAGAGTCCTTGATTTCGTTTGTGAACCATTGGCTCCGTTTTCAGGCTTTTATATCATCAATTCAACTCAGGCGGAAGGAGGTTTTGTAATTGTTTCTGCGGATGACCGAGTTCAGCCCATACTTGGATATTCTGAGGAACGCACTTTTGATGTCACTAACATGGCACCAAATTTGAGAGAATGGCTGATGGGTTACGAGCAACAGATTCATTATGCAATAGACGAACATCTTGAGCCGACAGAAGAGATTATTGTTGAATGGAATATTTTGTTAGAGGGCAGCGCCATTGCACCAAAATCTACGACAGCGGTCAATCCATTGCTGACAACACAATGGGATCAATTAAACTACTATAACGAACTCTGTCCGTCAAATGTATTCGCACCGAGTGGACATACTGCAACAGGTTGTGCTGCTACTGCAATGGCACAAATTATGAAAAAATGGAATTATCCTTCGCATGGCAAAGGATACCATTCTTATAATTGTAGTTTTTATGGTACTCAATCCGCAAACTTTGCAAACACAACATATGATTGGTCTCATATGCCAAATCAACTTACACCG
>Ga0310786_10007898_pt1 | contig 13769 bp, 10 predicted proteins | sample AusTroGonzalo_MG_FD_203881 | JGI IMG/M metagenome (GOLD analysis project Ga0310786, IMG submission 203881) | Bovine rumen microbial communities from tropical cattle in Woodstock, Queensland, Australia - Gonzalo_03 (v2) (version 2) | ecosystem: Host-associated > Mammals > Digestive system >... | reverse complement strand
TTTTTTGAGAGCTTTCTGAAAGAGGGCGGAAGGTATCATGACCTTATACTGGATCTGTGGTTCCACTTTAATGATTCGAGCGAGAAAGTGACGAAGGATTATCAGATCTTTGCAGACAACACCGGAGTATTCAAGAATAAATACAGCCGGAGATTAAGGCTGATGCTGGAGAACGAGGAGAAGCCGCATCTTGTGCAGCTGACGGTCTATCCGTTTGAGGGAGAGGGGAAGTACCTGTTTGCGATGGACGAGTTTGACGACAATGAGTCGCTTCAGGAATCGCTGACGACGAAGAAGATCAATACGATCCAGAGTTCGTACCTGTTCTCGATGTATATCGATCTCGTGCAGAATACCACGAGCAGCATAAACGTTGCCGAGATCTCTGAGGATGTGGTCAATTACAACCTGTCTTATTCCGACTGGAGGATGATGATCGTCAATATGATCTGGCCGGAGGATCAGGAGCAGTTCCTTCACAGGACGGATCCGGAATATCTGAAGAAGCATTTCTCGCCGGGAAGAACATCCTCTTATGACTGCATGATGCAAAACCTCGAAGGTAAGTATATCTGGGTCAAGCTCATCTTCAGCCGCGCCCAAACGAGTAACGAGGACGACTACAGGTTTGTCTTTATGGTCCAGGATATCCACGAGAATTCGCTTGAGATATTGTCAACGCTCAAAAAGTATGAGGAGATGGCGGTGACGGATCCGCTGACAGGTGTCTTTAATCACGGCGAGATCGAGACGCAGCTTAATAATGCACTGATGCAGCGCCAGAAGAACGATGATCCGATCTCGCTCATGCTCCTGGATCTCGATCTTTTCAAGAACGTAAACGACAAATACGGTCACAGCGTGGGCGATACGACACTGAAGACCTTTGCGGGGATCATGATGGATCATGCCCTTACGGATAATTCGTCCGTGGGACGCTGGGGCGGAGAGGAATTCCTTATCATCTGCTACGGCAAGAACGCGATCGAGGCAAAGGCATCTGCTGAGGAACTAAGGAGAAAAGTCGATGATTACATGTTCCCTGAGATAGGGCATATCACGTGTTCGGTCGGCGTGACCGAGATACTCGGAGGCGATAGTCTCGCGGAGGCGTTCAACAGGATCGACAAGGCGATGTATGCTTCCAAGCACAACGGAAGGAACATGGTTACGGTAATGTAAAAATAAATAATAAGATATCTTAAAAAGGGCCGCGCGGAAGCTTTTCCGGCGGTCTTTTCATTTTGCGCGGAGGCTTTGAACAACCGCGTATAATCGTGCTACAATTAAACGTATTACACGACAAAGAGGGGCATATGCTTAAGGTTTTTTTGGTTGAGGACGAGTACGTAGTCCGCGAGGGAATAAAGAACAACATCGACTGGGAAGGGCACGGTTTTGTCTTCTGCGGCGAGGCGGCAGACGGCGAGCTGGCTTATTCCATGATCCTCAAAGAGCAGCCCGATATCGTTATCACAGACATCAAGATGCCGTTTATGGACGGCCTTACGCTGAGCCGCATGATCAAGGCGAAGTTCCCGTGGATCGAGATAATCATCCTGACGGGATATGAGGATTTCCAGTTCGCCAGGGAAGCGATCAAGATAGGCGTGTCCTGCTATCTCTTAAAGCCGGTCAACAGCGAGAGCATCATCAAGGAAGTCGAGTCCCTCTCGAAAAAGATCAGCGAGAAAAAAGCCGAGCGCGAAGCCGCAAAGAGATACGAAGAGGAGATGCGCGAGAGGACCGAGCTTGACAAGAGGGATTACTTTAACGACCTCATCAAGGGCATGAAGCCGACCTCCGAGCTTATCGAGGACGCGAAAAAGCTGTCGATCGACATCACGGCGATCCGCTATAACGTGATGCTCCTCAAGGTGTGGTCAACAAAGCATGATATAGGTGAATATTCGGGAAGTGCCCTCAAGGTCGAAAACAAGATGAGAAAGATCGCCGACGAGAACGGAGCGGTCTTTTTCGACTTCAAGGTCGAGGGCACGGCGTTCATATTTAAGGGAGACGACGACGAGAGCGTCAGAAGATCGGTCGATACGGCGATAAAAAAGATGAAGGAGCTGTTTGACAGCTACAGCAACATAAGATACTTCGGCGGCATCGGACAGACTGTCGGAAGGATCACCGAGATAAGGACTTCGTACGACTGGGCGAGCAGAGCTTTTGCGCATCTTTATCTGACCAACGAGAACGCATTCCTGGTCGGATCGCCGGAAGGGCTCCGTCCCGGCAACGATACTGACATCTTATCGGAGATAAATCCGCAGCATATCGACAGGAGGCTTGTAAAAAAATTCCTTCGCGGCGGCGAGACGAACGAGACCACTTTCTTCCTTGAAGAGTTCCTGAACGGCATAGGCAATAACGCGATCAAGTCGATGATGCTCCGCCAGTATATCGCGATGGACGTGTATTTCTGCGTGGCCGATTTTGCGGAGAACGAACTCGGGATCAGCAGAACGGAGATGGAGGGTCTTTTTGAGCTTCCGGGAAACGAGGTCCTTAAAGATGAGAAGAAGACTTATGATTATCTTGTAAGGCTCATCGACACCGCGCTCAACTTGAGGCAGGATCATGCTCTCGGCAGATATCATGATGTAGTAAACAGGGTAACGGCTTATATCGCAGAGCATTTTTCGGACGACGAATTGTCTTTGAACACGCTTGCGGCGCAGGTCAATTTCTCGCCGAATCACCTTAGCTCCATCTTTAAGCAGGAGACGGGTCAGCCGTTCATCAAGTACCTTACGGATTTCAGGATGAACGCGGCGAAGGATCTTTTGAGGAGGACCTCGAAAAAGAGCAACGAGATCGGCATCATGGTCGGCTACAAGGACCCGCATTATTTTTCTTATCTTTTCAAGAAGACGCAGGGGGTCACGCCGACGCAGTTCAGGAATTCCGGACGCGACGACGGGGAAGAGTAAATGTTCCGGTCAAAGGATAAGAAACAACGATCGCGCCTGGCGACGCAGATCCGAATATCGTATATCATCCTCCTTCTTCCGAGCGTGGCGTTCATGGTCTTTGCCTTCTATAACATGTGGCAGATCAACGAGAGGAACAACAGCATGCTCAATTCGGTCGTTAAGGCGAGCGAGTTCAGTCTGGAGTTCAAGGAGGACTTTGACTACGAGACTTATCTTCTTATCGTCGGAAACGTATCGCCCGATGAGACGAATCTTCCCCAAAGGCTCTCGGATGCACGGGGAGTCGTTGACAGCCTTAAGAATTATACGGATACGGAAGATAACCGGAAAAGGCTTCAGTATGCAGAGAAATACCTGAACAATCTCGAGACTTATATCAAGAAGATCGAAGACAATCTCGCGTATGAGGACAGATACGATGACAACATGATCATCTGGGAAAACGACGTGCAGATCGTGACGTCGCTCTTGCAGGAAACGATAAACGAATACATCTATTACGAAAACAGGCAGATACAGATAACGCAGGCCGAAAACAACGAGCTGTTTATCGACATCGTTGAGATGTCGGTGGGAATACTCGCGTTCAGTCTCGTCAGCATGACGATAGTATCTTATATCGGACCTATCTGGATCACGAGGCCGATCGAGGAGCAGGTAAAAAAGGAGCAGAAGATGCTCAGGAAATCCGAGTTCGATCTTTTGCAGTCGCAGATCAACCCGCACTTCTTGTATAACACGCTCGATGCGATCATATGGTCGGCCGAGGCGGGAAATCAGAAGCAGGTCGTAAACATGGTCGGTAACCTGTCGGACTTTTTCAGGCTGTCGCTCAATAAGGGAAAAGAGACGGTAACGGTGAGGGAAGAACTCCAGCACGTAAAGAGCTATCTCGAGATACAGCAGATCAGGTATCAGGACATACTGGATTTTGAGATCAGCGTCAACGAGGAATTGAACTCGTTCAAGATCCCGAAGCTGACAGTCCAGCCTGTTGTCGAAAATGCGCTTTACCACGGTATAAAGAACAAAAGAGGCGGAGGCAAGATAACGGTCTCCGGGAAAGCCAATGAAGAGGACTTTGTTATAATCGTCGAGGATAACGGCAAGGGCATGACGGAAGAGCGTCTCGCGGAAGTAAAGCGCGGGATCGAAGAAGGAAGCACCGACAGGAATGTCGTATACGGACTTTATAACGTCAACGAGAGGATCAAGCTCAATTACGGCGAGGAATACGGGATAACCGTTAAGAGCATTTTCGATAAGGGGACAAGAGTCGAGATCAAGTTGCCGAAAAAATCAACCTGATTCGTAAAAAAATCAAACAGGCGGGCAACAGGATAAAAAAATCAACCCGGTTCCGTTTTTTTATCAATTTTCATTTTCAACGCTGCTCCTAGAATGGAGTTGTAAGAAGGGGAAGACCCTTGACAACTGTTATTAACGGGAGGTTAAAAATGAAAAAAGTATTGGCACTTTTATTGGCATCCGTAATGGCTTTCAGCCTTTTTGCATGCGCGAAAAAGGATGGCGACGGCCTTATCAAGGTCGGTATCATCAACAACGATCCTAACGAGTCAGGTTATCGTACGGCAAACGTAGCAGACATCAAGGCTATGTTCACGAAAGAGAACGGATATGACGCTCAGTTCTTCTACAGCACAAAAAATGACGAGCAGATCCAGCAGGCTCAGACCTACATCCAAAACGACGTAGACTATCTCCTCCTTTCCGCAGCTGACACTGCAGGTTGGGATTCCGTTCTCAAGGATGCGCAGAAGGCAGGCGTAAAGGTTATCCTTTTCGACAGAACGATCGATGCAGATCCCAGTCTTTACGAAGCTTCCATCGTTTCCGACATGGACAAGGAAGGTCAGACGGCAGTAGACTGGCTCGCTACACAGGGACTTTCAGAATATAAGATCATCCACATCCAGGGCATCATGGGTACGGCAGCTCAGAGAGGCAGAAGCGGCGCTCTCGAGGCAAAGGTCGGACAGGAAGGAAGCTGGACTATCGTTAAGCAGCAGACAGCAGAGTGGAACGCAGAGAAGGCTCAGCAGATCGTTCAGTCCGTAATCGACTCGGGCGAGTCATTTAACGTAATCTACGCAGAGAACGACGACATGGCAAAGGGCGCAGTTGCAGCTCTTGACGCAGCAGGTATCTCTCACGGCGTAGGCAAGGACGTTATCGTTATGGGCTTTGACTGCAACAAGTGGGCTCTCGAGGAACTCCTGAACGGCAACTGGAACTATGACGGACAGTGCAATCCTTTCCAGGCAAGCTACCTTGACACGATCATCAAGGATCTCGAGGCAGGCAAGGCTCCTTCCGAGAAGATCGTAATCATGGACGAGAAGGGTTTTGACGCTTCTACGATCACTGAAGATGATGTAAACAAATACGGAATTTAAAGACCAAATCATTTACGGGAACGCGGTGCGGAATATCCAAGCGGACTTTCCGCACCGTGTTTTTAAAAATCACGAAGAGGTAAGGAACGTGGAAAACAACAGAGTTCTTGAGATGAGGGATATAGATAAATCGTTTCCCGGCGTACGTGCTTTGCAAAACGTTGACTTCTCGCTCAATAAAGGTGAGATCCACGCACTCATGGGCGAGAACGGTGCCGGCAAATCGACACTTATAAAGGTTCTCACGGGAGTCTATCCCAAGGACAACGGAACGATCAGGATAGAGGGGAAAAATGTTCATATACATTCTCCTCAAAGTGCACAGAAACTCGGTATCAGTACCGTATATCAGGAGATCACTTTGTGTCCTAACCTTACTGTTGCCGAAAACATATACATAGGACGCGGCAAACAGTACATAACAAACTGGAGAAAGATGTTTTCGGATGCGGATATCCTTTTGAAGAAGCTGGATATTCCCGCGAAAGCAAACCAACAGCTCGCTAACTGCTCCATCGCCGTTCAGCAGATGGTGGCGATAGCCAGGGCCGTTGACATGGAATGCAAGATATTGATCCTGGATGAGCCGACTTCTTCTCTTGACGAGCAGGAAGTCAAAAAGCTTTTCAGCCTCATGAGGGATCTTAAAAATACCGGAGTCGGTATCATATTTGTAACTCACTTCCTGGACCAGGTCTATGAAGTATGCGATAAGATCACGGTCCTCCGTGACGGCCAGCTGGTCGGCGAATACGAGATCAGCGACCTTCCGAGGATAAAGCTCGTGGCTAAGATGCTCGGTAAGGAAATGGATGACTTGTCCGACATCAAGGGAGAAAAGGGAAGCTATAAGGGGATCGATAAGGAAGAGAAGATCTTTGAAGCGGAAAACCTTCATAGCATAAGCGGCATAAAGCCGTTCGATTTCTATATAAAGAAGGGCGAAGTCAACGGATTTACGGGACTTCTGGGCTCCGGCAGAAGCGAGAGCGTAAGAGCCATATTCGGCGCGGACAGGATACTTGGCGGCAAGGTCAGGATGCACGGAAAGGATATAAAGATCAAGACTCCTCTGGATGCTATGAAAAACGGTATCGCATATCTTCCGGAAGACCGTAAGATCGACGGCATCATAGGAGACCTGTCGGTACGCGACAACATCATACTCGCGCTTCAGGTCCTTAAGGGATTCTTCCGTCCTTTTTCGAGAGCGCAGGCGAATGCGTTTGCGGATCAGTATATCGAGAAGCTCAACATAAAGACCGCTTCGGCCGACACGCCGATCAAGTCTTTGTCGGGCGGAAACCAGCAGAAGGTCATCCTTGCAAGATGGCTCCTGATGCATCCCGAATATCTGATACTCGACGAACCTACGAGAGGTATCGACGTGGGAACCAAAGTAGATATCCAGAAACTCGTGCTCGAGCTCGCTTCCGAAGGAATGAGCGTAACATTCATCTCTTCGGAGACCGACGAGATGCTCAGAACATGTTCCAGGCTTATCGTCATGCGTGATCGAAAAGCAGTCGGCGAGCTTTCAGGTGACGATCTCACACAAAGCAAGATCATGAGCACAATCGCGGGAGGAGAATAACAGATGAAGAGCTTTCTTAAAAAGATAACGGGAAATCAGTTGTTCATCCCGGTCATCGCGCTTTTGGTCCTGGCGATAATCAACCTCATCGCGGATCCCTCGTTCTTTGTCGTCTCGCTCGGAAAGAACAATGCGGGATATAACATACTGTCGGGACCTCTCATAACCATACTGGACTACGGTTCCGAACTTGCGATCCTCGCGATCGGAATGACGCTCGTAACGGCGGCTTCGGGCGGACAGGATATCTCTGTCGGCGCTACGATCGCCATTGCGGGATCTGCCATGCTCCGCGTTCTTTGCGGAACGAATACGAGACCTGAGACGATACAGGCTCCGATCATCGTGGCGTTCCTCGTTGCATGTGTAGTAGGCATGCTCTGCGGCGCTTTTAACGGAGCTCTGGTATCGGTCTTCAAGATACAGCCGATGATCGCGACTCTCATCTTGTTTACCGCGGGAAGATCCATAGCCGCGTGGATAAACAACAACGAACTTCCGATCGTTCCCGATCCGAAATTCATGTACTTCGGTGGCTTTATCCCGGGTATTCCGATCCCCACGACGGTCTTCATAGTCATGATATGCGTGATCGTAACTTTCCTGGTACTTAAGTTTACGAACCTGGGGCTTTATACACAATCTGTCGGTATCAACGACAAGTCATCCAGGCTTAACGGTATAAATCCGACGTTTATCAAGTTTCTGTCATTCGTAATCCTCGGTCTTTGCGTTGCGGTCGCTTCTTTGATCAAGGTCAGCAGGATCGGAACGATCAACTACTCCGTCATCGCAAAAGACATCGAGATGGATGCGATCCTTGCGGTCGCTCTCGGCGGAAACGCACTGTCGGGCGGCAAGTTTAATATCTGGGCATCCGTCCTGGGCGCATACGTAATACAGTGCCTTACGACGACACTTTATAAGTTCAATGTCCAGTCGGAAGCTCTGGCTGCCTATAAGGCCGTTGTCGTAATAATCCTTGTCGTTTCCTCGGCACCTAAGGTCAGAGAGATCCTTCGAAAAGTCTTTAACAGGAAGAATCTCGATGCCCTGACGGGAAAGGCAAAGAAGGAGGCTGCAAAATGAAAAAGAACAGCGCAAAGAAAAGTATCTTTTACAAGGTCAGCGATACCAATCTTCTTCTTGTCATCACGATCGGTATTTTCCTTCTGATGTATATCGGAGCGATAGTATTTCTGGGAGGAGGATTTACCAAGCCTCAGATGATATTCAACATACTTAACACGAATTCGGCTCTCATCATCACGGCATGCGGAATGAGTCTCGTCATGATAAGCGGCGGTATCGATATCTCCGTCGGAGGAGTCGTGGCTCTCGTATCGATGTCGTGTGCGGTCTATCTGGATTTTGTCAGGAACAGCAGCGTCCTGATCGCTCTTCTCATGGCTTTGGGTATCGGACTTATCTACGGGATAATACAGGGATTTCTTGTCGCTTATCTCGACATCCAGCCGTTCATCGTATCGCTTGCCGGAATGTTCTTTGCAAGAGGGATGACAACGATCGTTCATACTGATCCGTTCGATGTTAAGAACGAGACTTTTGTGAAGCTCAAGGACACAAGGATCACCGTTCCTTTCATGGGTTCATATAACAAGAGGGGAGTATACTTCCCGGCCTATATCGAGATCGGTGTGGTAGTTGCTCTTGCGGTTGTGGTAGTATTGTTCTTGGTACTACGCTACACAAAACTCGGTAGATCCTTTTACGCCGTCGGCGGTAATAAGCAGAGCGCACTTATGCTCGGCGTAAACGTCAGGCTTACAAAGTTTTTGTCGCACGTGATCTGCAGTCTTCTGGCCGGTATCGGAGGATTCGTATATTTCCTCCATGTCGGTTCGGGCTCCGCAAGTCACGCCATGGGAATGGAGATGAATGCGATCGCTTCATCGATCATCGGAGGCACGATGCTGTCGGGAGGTGTCGGCAACATAATCGGCACGTTCTTCGGTGTGCTGTCGCTCAGCACGATACAGAATGTCGTGGCTTCGGCAGGTCTCGACCAGGCATGGTGGACCGGCATCACCATCGCGGCTATGCTTTGCATATTCCTTTTGATCCAGAGTGTTGTCATGTGGCAGAAGAAAAAAGCGCTCAATTCTTGAGGATCTGACTGAATGAAAAAAACAGCAGCACTGGCACTTATACTTTCACTGTTCCTTCAGGCAGTCGGATTGACTGCCTGCGGGAGTAGTGCCACCGATGAGAGCCAGCAATCTTCGGAAACTACGAACAAGACGATCACGGTAGGATTTTCGCAGCTCGGTGCGGAGTCGGACTGGAGAAGTGCAAATACGGAATCGATGCTCTCTGCTCTTTCGGAAGAGAACGGATATACGATGATCTACAAGAACGGCCAGCAAAAGCAGGCCAATCAGGTAACGGCTCTCCGTATGTTCATCCAGCAGGGCGTCGATTATATAATCCTTGCACCCGAGACCGAGACAGGCTGGGAGTTTGTCTTAGGCGAGGCCAAGGAAGCGGGGATCCCCGTCATAATAGTTGACAGGAAGGTCGATGTTAACGATACATCGCTTTATACATGCTGGGTCGGATCAGACTTCGAACTCGAGGGCCGCAAGATGGCGGCGTGGATCCGTGAATATACGACCCTGAAGGGCATGTCTCCCGAAGACATACATATCGTGAATATACAGGGGACGATAGGATCGACGGCGCAGCTCGGAAGAACAGCGGGGCTCGAGAGCGCCGCAAAGGAATACGGATGGAATATCCTCGCATCGGAAAGCGGCGATTTTACCGAAGCCAAGGGCCGCGAAGTAATGGCTTCGTTCCTGAAGAAATACGACAATATCAATATCGTTTACTGTGAGAACGACAACGAGGCAATAGGCGCGATAGATGCGATCGAAGCGGCAGGAAAGAAAGCGGGCCCGAACATAGACGAAGGCGAGATCCTGGTCGTGTCGTTCGACGGCATCAATCAGAAGGCGCTCGAGTATCTCGAGGAAGGAAAGATATCCTGCATCGCGGAATGTAATCCGCTTCACGGACCTCGTGTACAGGCTCTGATCGAGACATTGGAATCGGGCGAGACGCCTGAAAAGCTCAACTATGTTCCCGAAAACCTCTTCAGTTCGATAACGGAGATAAAGACCGTAACCGTTGACGGCATTTCCTATGATATACAGATGCCGGAGATCGATGACACTTCGGAAGGAGCGGAGACGGAAGAGACCGGAACATAAAAAAACCAAGATCTTCATATCCTCTTAAATTGACCGCGGAAAGATATTCTTGATATAATGTCTTCACCGTTTTTATTTAAACAGAAAGGATAAATGACTATGAAGATCGGTTGTGTAAAAGAAATCAAGAACAATGAATTCCGTGTCGGGTTGACCCCTGATAATGTAAAGGCCTACGTTGCCGCAGGGCACCATGTATATATCGAAAAAGGTGCCGGTATCGGTTCGGGATTCTCGGATAACGAATATGTGGATGCGGGCGCGTCCCTTATCGATAACGCAGCCGACGTGTGGAACCTCGTCGAGATGATGGTAAAGGTAAAAGAGCCGCTTCCGTGCGAGTATCCGCTGTTCCGTGAAGGACTTATCCTCTATACATATCTCCATCTCGCTGCTGACAGGGAGCAGGCAGACGCCCTCCTTAAGGGTAAGGTCAAGGCTGTAGCATACGAGACGCTCCAGGAAAAGGACAGATCGCTTCCCTGTCTTGCTCCGATGTCTCAGATCGCGGGCCGTCTCTCCATTCAGGAAGGCGCTAAGTACCTCGAGAAGAAATTCGGCGGCGAGGGTATCCTCCTTGCAGGCGTTCCGGGAACTCCCAAGGCAAACGTCGTTATCCTGGGCGGCGGTACGGTCGGCATGAATGCCTGCAAGATCGCAGTCGGCATGGGCGCCAACGTCACGATCCTTGATGTAAATCTTAAAAGACTTGAAGAGCTCGACAACATGTTCGGAGCTCATATCCAGACACTCGTAAGTAACGACTCGAACGTAGAGCGCGTAGTAAAGGACGCCGATCTCGTGATCGGTTCGGTCCTCATTCCCGGCGGATCGACGCCTAAGCTCTTCAAGAAGAAGTATCTGCCTGAGATGAAGGACGGCGCTGTCTTTGTAGACGTCGCTATCGACCAGGGCGGCTGCGGCGAATCTTCTCATGTAACGACACACGACGACCCTGTATTTATCGAAGACGGCGTTGTTCATTACTGCGTAGGAAATATGCCGGGCGCTGTCCCGAGAACGAGTACGATCGCTCTTACGAACGCAACTCTCAAGTACGGTCTTCAGATCGCGGCAGCAGGTCTCGAGGATGCATGCAGGATGAGCGAAGTCATCGCGTCGGGCGTTAACTGCTACGGCGGCAAGGTAACGAACAAGAATGTCGCCATCGCTTTGGGATACGAGTACGAGGAACTCGGTTCATTGATCTGATAAGAAGACAAAAAGTCCGATATGAGTCCCCGGTGCATGTGATATGTGCACCGGGGTTTCTTTTTTTCGAAAAGGATGAGAAACGCGCGTCGCACGGCTTTTTGTAACAGTGTTACCCGGCTTTATTACGGAGGGCGGATGAATTATAATACCGGATATAAGGGAAAGGAGAAGGGAAATGAAGAAGACTATAGCATTACTTATGGTGATGATGATGCTCGTGATCCCTGCCGGATGCGGATCAAAAGATAAGCTCTCGGAAAAGGAAGTGGCCGGGATCTTAAGCGAGGATCTCGATGCCGAAAAGGAAGACGCGGAGGACATTATCGAAGCGCTGAAGGAAAGGGACCTGAGGTTTTTTGAAGACGGCGTGTGGTCGTCATTCGACAGGAAGCAGACAAAGAGATTCTATCAGAGATTCGAGTTAAGACGGTATCTCGGCAGCGTCAGCGACTGTAAGAGCTCGATCTGCTATGCCAGAGGCGAAGGTCTTAAGACGCGAAGGACCGTGATCGTCATGGTCCTGACCTTTGAGAATGAAAAGGACGCCGAAGCTTTCGTCGATGACACTTCTGACACATGGGATGACGAGAAGGCACTTTATCCCGAGAATGATTCGTCAGACGAAAAAGACGAGTTCATGGCATGGGGATGTGACTATGACTGCGACGTCTATATCGGTGCTTATAAGAGCGGAAACAAGGTCGTCGCGGTGATCGATGTCAATGCCGAGGATTTCCTGGAAGAAGTCTGCGACGCGTTCGGCCTGACGGATCCCGCAACTCTCAGGGAAGGATGAAACAAGTCAAAGGACAGTACATTTCTCTGTTTTGTGCTAAAATGTTTGTTGATAAACGGGGGAGAAGAGCAGATGAAATACGACTGTCTGATCATAGATGACGAGAAGGTCCTCGCAGACAACACATGCGAATATTTCAACATGTTTGACGTCAAGACCAGGGCTCTCTACAGCGTAGCTGAGGCGACGGAGTTCCTCAGGGAGAACGAGGTGTCGCTGATCCTTCTGGACATCAATCTGGAGGACGGGAGCGGGTTCGAGCTGTGCAGGCACATCAGAACGACGATGAATGTCCCCATCCTCTTCATATCGGCAAGGAACACCGATGACGACAAGATAATCGCGCTCAATATCGGCGGCGACGATTACATCGAGAAGCCGTATTCGCTGGGCGTCATCCTGGCCAAGGTGAAGGTCGTCCTCAAGAGGTACGGCAAGGACGATGGCGCCCCGAAGCAGGATGTTTTCGAGGACGGGAAGCTTAAGGTCGACATAAAAAACAGGACAGTTTTTGTGGACGGGACCGAGAAGAAGCTGACGAGCATGGAGTTCTCTCTCCTTTGTTACCTTATCGAAAACAAAAACCGGCTGATAACCAAATCCGAGCTCTTTGACAACGTGTGGAAGGACAGGTTCACGTCCGACGGCACGCTCAATGTTCACATAAGAAAGCTCCGCGAAGCCGTCGAGGACGACCCGAAAAATCCGGTGCGCATCGTGACGGTCTGGAAAGAGGGCTACAAATACATAAAAGGTGACGCGTGATGAGAGGCCGGGTCTTCGTCATCTTCATCGTCATACTGCTCCTTATGGAGGCGTCGCTGACCGTGCTGTTCCTCAAAAAGGCTCAGACGGAGGAGCAGGACAATGTCGCGGTCAACGACTGTCACAAGACCGTCGAGGAGAACTTCGGCGAGACTTCTTCATATCCGTCCGGTCTTTCATATTCCGTGATCGGGCTGAACGGCGACGTCCTTTTCGCGAACGGGGAGGGCGTATCCCTTTCCATGAGCGAAGCGGTCAAGAAGAATGACACGATCCTGGACATCATCAATGACGGCGAGCTCAAAGGGCATATCATCTTCAGAAACGACACGGCCGACCGTATCAACGGATGGCGGAAAAGGATCGCGGTCACGGTTACGGTAAGTGCCGTTTTGCAGGCGGCCCTTATCGTTGCCTATTATCTCTATATCAGGAAGACCGTAACGAAGCCGTTTGACGAGCTGAACGCTTTTGCCTCGCGTGTGGCGGGCGGCGATCTCGATGTGCCGCTCGAGGTCGATAAAAAGCATATTTTCGGAAGCTTCACGGAAGCGTTCGATCTTATGCGGGCGGAACTTAAAAGATCGAGAGCTGCCGAAAAAGCCGCGAACGATGCAAAAAAAGAGATGGTCGCCAAACTCTCTCACGACATAAAGACGCCGGTCGCCTCGATAAAAACTTCCTCGGAGATGGGCTATGAGATCACCTCCGACCCGAAGGCAAAGGAGAGGTTCAACGCGATCAACGTCAAGGCCGATGAGCTGACCGTGCTCGTGGAAAACCTCTTTAATTCAAGTGTCAACG
>Ga0310786_10007896_pt1 | contig 13772 bp, 20 predicted proteins | sample AusTroGonzalo_MG_FD_203881 | JGI IMG/M metagenome (GOLD analysis project Ga0310786, IMG submission 203881) | Bovine rumen microbial communities from tropical cattle in Woodstock, Queensland, Australia - Gonzalo_03 (v2) (version 2) | ecosystem: Host-associated > Mammals > Digestive system >... | reverse complement strand
CTTCCGCATTCCACGAATCCCCTGGGCTTAACACACCAACGAAAACCGCCTTGTATTTGCCTTTCCATTTGTCCGTCTTTATGTTTCTGTTAAATTGCGATAAGCTCATGCCAAGGAAGTCTGCCGTGGCTTGCCTGCCTTTTATGTCACAAACGTACGGCAGCTCATATTTATCGTTTGTAACAATCGTATACAGATTTACTGACGGCATTTCTCGTTTCCTTTCCGCGCTGCGCCATTCCAAAGCTCATCCATTACTTATCATCCATGTAATCAAAAATTGTGTATTGGGCCTTTTCGTCTTCCAATCGCTTTTTCGCCAGATCGTAATACGGTCTTTCAATTTCAAATCCGACATATCCGTGACGCGTCCTGTGACACGCAATCAAACTGCTTGCTGAGCCTGCGTGCGTATCCAATATCGAGTCTCCCGGCTTTGCATATTTATTCAAGATCCATTCGTACAAAGCGACCGGCTTTTGCGTGGGATGGATTCTTTTTTCGTTTAGCTGCTTATTGCCTTGCATTATCCATCCGCTTTCAATGGATTTTCCCTGCATCATTCCGTTCCACATGTACCGGAACAACCTTACTGAATCGTGCAAACTGCAAAATGCGATTTCGCAGTCAGAGAAAGAGCTGTTCCCGTTGCACTTGTCCCAAACTATTCGCCCAGGTCCCGTTGGATAATCAAAATAATTGATTCCCCATATGATTTGTTCTTTGCTGACCCGGAACAACTCGTCAAAGTATTCCTTCCCCGGAACGGACCAGTGGTTTAATGACGGATTGTATGTTCTTTTAACGCCTATCGGGCTCACTTTTCGTCCATAATACTGCCGCCTCTCTGGTCCCGTGAAATACGGAGGATCGACAATGGCAAGATCGAAGAATTTGTCCGGGAAAGACTTCATTCCTGCCACGCAATCCGCATTTATGAAGTACCCCCCCCCACGAACAATGGAGGACTGATCAACCTCGGTACCGCATATGTTCATTGATTACCTCCAAAGAATGTCTCTCTCACGTCTATCGTCCTCATTCCGTCATCGTCCTTAAAATGCTTCCTTCGCTTCGGATCGCATATGAATAATTGGCATATGCGCGGCCGCACTTTGTATATGTCGCACTTTTCCTCTTTGCCGCCATCCATGAACGGACACACCCAATCAACAGATTTCTTGGCGAACGGTATCGAGTGATCGTGCGGCTTAATGCCGTTCCTTTTGACGTAGGCCTTGATGATCCTGATCTCGCGTTCCGTCATGGGAAGGAAGTTGGTGCAACACGCGCCACATTTGACGCAAACTCCATCTTTTGTGAAGTCATAGGTTCCATTCCTAAATTCTTCCAATGCTTGTTCCAAATTAACCATTTTCATTTCTTCCTGCTCCAATATGTTTTTTCCATCTTATCCGCATTGTTCTTTTCCAGCGTGGCCACAAGGTCCTTCTCCCATCCGTCCATCAGATACACCTCGCTGCTAATTCGGATCAGTTCGAACGCAATCACGGCGAAGTCTGCATTCGTTATCTCTTCCGGTAATGCGTATAGCACCTTGACGGGGTTTATTGGTATGCCGCCGCCCCTCCTGATTTCTTCTTCCGCTTTTGAGAAATCGTCTTCCCTTTCGATTGGTCCCAAGATAAAAACCATTATTCTCCTCCGTTCATCATGTCAAATAACGACATCTGGCGCGCCTCTTCCTGTTTTGGCTTCTCCTTATGGTTTCTTTTTGCTCGCTGGATCTCCTCGCTGGTTAAGCACTTGTAAATTCTCCTGACTTCTGATTCCGTCATTCCGTCAAGCGTTCCGGCTTTTTCTATTTTCCTGATAAGCTTCTGTCTTTCATCTTCCTTCCGCTTTAACTTCGCGTCCTTTTTCGTCTGTTTTTTCGCTTTGTCATTGTCGGAAGCGTGGGTCACGGATATACCGTTCTTAATGTCCTCGAGATCCTGCATAAGATTCCGCGTCTCTTTCCGTTCGGCCCGAATGTTCAGGATTTCGTATTTCATTGTTTTATTCCAAAACTTTTCATAGCTGTGATTCATCTCATAAAGCCACAATATGTCTTTTTTGCCGATCCTGGCATATGCCTCGCAGATCTCCATCGGCACTGGAGACTTGAAAACCTGCAGTCCTTTCTCGATCCGCACGCCCTGATCCGCGTCGAATAATCCGATCTGCTCGCCCTCCCGCTTAATGTTCTGCCAAGTAGCCTTAATGTCGTAAAACACATTCCCTTTTTTGCCGGAGAATGACTTCCTAAGGATGTTGCAATACTGATAATGATTCGGACAACCATTGGTGCATGCTTTCGGGTCATAGTTCAGAAACCATTCGTCCGTGCTGTCGTTGTATCGCATGTGCTGGATACAAACCTGACCGTTTCTCTTTTTTGAGAATTCCTCGTACTTTTCGCGCTTACGATGTTCAGTCTTTGATTTTTCAAACTCTACGCTTTTTGAGTAATCATACGGTTTATCCGTCCTGTGACATTCGCAGTATACGCAAAAGCAGAATTCCGTTCCGCTTCGTCTTTCTGCCAATTCTGGCGCGAAGTTTTCCTTACAGCCTATTCTCTTGAACGGACAGACTGCAACTGGATTATTGTTTTCATGGCTGTGCGTTATTCCTCCACAAGTCATATCATCAATAACGTTCCTCCCCATCACCATAAGTCCGCAACCAGTCGCGTATACAAATTGATCTGCGTACATTCTGACGAACTCAAAGCCGCCATATATGTTCCTCAGGCTCCTCCCTCCGCCGTTTGCCACCCTAACATAATCAGGATGATGGTTTTCGTCAAATCCCTGCGCTAATAATTCTTTTGTCAGCTCGTTATACTCAAACATGATCAAATCCCCTGGCAAGGCAACAATCCGTATAGCTCCTGCATTGTGCTTCGAAGAGTCTCCTTCGTCATGCCGTATTCATCCGCAATGCACTTTTCGCACTTCTTGTTCTTGTACTGAAGCGTCTTTGATAATTTCTCGTCCCAGCTGTTCAGCTGATTTCCGCACGCGATACAGTTCTCGTCAATCCATCTGACTTTCATTTTGGTCTGCCTCCCGCTGCTCTTTCTCTTTTGCCGCCATTGCCCTCTTGATTGTGAGCGCGATGGCCTCTTCTCCAATGTCGCTGTTGGATTCCTTCTCACTCTTCTTCAGGCACTCTTTCCTTTTCTTCTCGTAATCGTAGTCTATCTGCTTCTGGATCCGCTCCGAAATCGCGTGAAACTTACTGTGGTAATACGCGCTCCATTGAATGTCTCCGGCCTTGATCACATCTAAGCCGCGCACGTAGTCCTCTATCATTGCCACGATCAGGACAAGATCTCCATAAGTAAGCAAAACTTTGTATTGCCGTATTGGCATTTGTTTTAGGCTGTACGCGCCCTCAATTTCAACATCCTGTTTTGGTGCATTCTCCGAAAGGAAATCCCATATGTCGATTTGTTTGTATTCATCCATAACCTTTTATTATTCCTTTTCGAATCGTAATTTCATTTGTGCGGGATATAAGTCAACCTCTGGCTTCCTGACACCCGTCCACCGTTTGCCGCCAGCTTGCCCTACACACTTCCAGCCGCTTCCCTTTAGACTAGCTCCGTTTTCTGTGTCTAAGATGTAAGTAATAACTTTTTTATATCCCATATTCTTTGCTGCCCTCCAACATGCTGCGTACAGAAAAGAGCAGGCATTTTTCGTTCCATCCGTGCAAAGCCTATTTACTTCTAGCGTCCACCCATCATCAAGATGGCGGCTCACAGGTCTACCAACGATTGCAACGCCAACTATCTTACCATTAACGGCACAACCTACAGAAAACTTATGACCCGTGACAGGCTTGTGGTGTCTGTGGTATCTTTCAACAAACGCATTTGCCTCTTTCAGAGACACAGGTACTAACTCCATAAACTACTCCTTTTTTCCAAATAATCTTCAAAAGTAGGACAACTCCAAAAAATAAAATTGCTACACCATCTCTGTAATTTTCTGTAGATCGGATCACAATGTTCTTTGTCATAAATCATAGGATATGGGCTAAAATTCAATTCACGGCAAAGCTGGATTCTGTATAAATCCTGTTCAAGCGTGGTATCAAAGTTTGTCAGAATGTAAACCATCACTTTCCCTTTGTTTCTGTGGAATCCTGTCTTTTCTGCAAACTGTCTTAGTTTTGGTTCTATAATGTCCTTGTCCTGCCATCGATCAAAAGCAAAGTGTGTCGAATCCAACTTTATCTGCTTTAACAGTTCCAAATTTCTGTCATTTACAAGCCGTATGTCCAATCCCTGATTGAAATTAACTTTCGCACCGCTATCCCGTAATTGTTCCAAAAGTTCCATGTGATCCTTGCAAGCCAGTATGTTAGGATCGCACAAGACTATGTTCTTTTGTCCTCTCCAAAACTCTGACAGATCGGCAACCTTGTGGCTGCACATTCCCTCTTTTGCTTCAACATGACAGAATCCGCAACCTCTAGGACATCCCCTTGTCAAGAATCCGTATGCTGTGTCCTTCGTCAGATCACCATAGATGGAATAATCAGGATAAATATGTTCGATTTCTGGTGGAAGATCTTTGTCTTTGGACTTGTCATATACCTCTTTCCCGTCAACCAACGATATGCAATATCCGCTACCACCCTTAACAACCTCGTCTGCATCAATAAAGTATTCATAATCCGGCGTAAAACTGAAAACCTTACTCATGTATACTTTGTCCATGTGACCGCTAAACATTGGCTGATACCACTCAACGTGATCCCCTTGCGCTTTATGCCAGGCTGATATTTTCATGAGCGGCAAATTAGGATAATTATGACCATCAACATCAATCAAACCTATATTCATCATCCTAACCTTTGCAATGGACGGCTCGCACAAATCTCACTTTCAGACAGCTCCACTCCGTCATGCTCATCCTGATCCCATTCATAAGGATATTTGCAATACTTGTTACACATATCATCACATACCTCTTGAATGATGGCCGTCACGCTCTTCTTTTCCCTTTTGTAATCGCATTTCTTCATCTTTTCCTCCGTGCCTTTCGTATTCAAAAACCATGTCCGGCATTCGCCCGAGGATCTTTCCAGCGATGACCAGCCGTTTTCTAAAGTTCTCTGCGTTAAGGTCGCCCTTAATTTCCCTGCATTCAGGACAAATCGGATAGTCCGTCTCCCGATCTACAAAGAAACGCCTAAAGAATACCTCGCGGCCGCAGAAGGCGCACCGCCCGTCAAACGCCTTATAGTATTCATTTCTTTTCACAGTTGACATTCTCATCGGCCTTGTACCTCCCTCCCAACTCTTCCGCAAGCGCTCCTCCAAGTTTTCTGGCAAACCCGTGCAGGCCATATTTCTTTTGGAAAGCTCCTATGTCCCTAATCGCGCTTTCCCAATACTCGTCAGATTCTTCCGGTATCCAATATTTTTGACACAAACTCCAAAACTCGGAAAACATCTCAAATTCCCTGGAGCCTTTTTGAAATCTCTGACTTGCCATGACCCTCCTTTACGTGAACGGAAGCTCCTCCTGATTGCTCACGTCTATCCATTGCTGTTTTTCCTCGAACCTCATGAGATCTCCGTTGAATATAAGTTCATATTTTCCAGTCTTGCCTTGGCGCTGTTTTTCAACGTTGCACCCTTTTAGCGACCTGTCGTTGGGATTCTTGTTCCATAGCAGTATGACGTTGCTCGCGTCCTGCTCTATGTCTCCGGACTCCCTAAGCTCTGCCATGGTGGGCTCTTTAATGTCCTTGGACTCCGACAGTCGGTTAAGTTGCGACAAGACTATGATCGGGATGTTAAACTCCATCGCCATTCCCTTAATCGCCTTGCTTATCGCTCCAACCTCCGCATATCTGTTCCCGCGGTATTGCGAATCAGTCCGAAGCAACTGCAGGTAATCAATTATTATGACGTCGTATCCCATGTGCCTGCTCTCGTTCCTGATCTCGCTTACGAGTTTACTTCCGGTCGTTATAAACAGGTTTGTTTGTTTCTCCAGTTCCTCGTTTGCCCTGTCGAACTTTTCCTTCTCCATCACGGGGAGACTCTTGGACTTTCTGAGTCTTGTAAGTCCGATCCCGCTTTTTGCGACCACAAACCTTTCATATATCTGTTTTTCCCTCATCTCAAGATTGTAGAAGCCTACCTTGTGTCCTTCTTTTGCCATGTGAGCCGCAATCTGCGTCACCAACGCGGACTTTCCGACTCCTGGTCTTGCTCCTATGATCGTCACGTCTCCGCCTTCAAGCCCTCCCAAAATGTCATCCAACTCCAAAAATCCAATCGTCAGTTTTTTCGCGGCGTCTTCCCTGAAGTACTTGTTCTTGTTCTCTTTTGCGATTTCCGCAATCGTCTTTGTTTCCGATCCTTTTGCCTCGATCAAGCCCTCTAGTTTTGTGATAACTATTCCGATCTGATTATCTATGTCCCCCGCATTAGGCCGTATTTCGCTCAATATGCGGTCAAATTGGCGCGCTTTGTATTCATTGCGTATTACCTTGGCATATTCCTTGGAATTGGCTAAAATCGGGTCACACGCGTTCACGCAGTCCAGTATTTCCTGTCTTACAACTGACTCTGGGAATGTGTCACCGGCGATTGCCTGGACGATTACTTCGACATTAACCTGCCTGTGATTGTCGTACGCCCTGAGCGCTTCGAGATATATTCTTCCGGCAAGTTCCATCACGAACATTTCCGGTTGGATCATGTCACACACGTTCCCAACCTCCTCGCCTCCACTAACAAGTATCGTGCCAATTAAGCATTCCTCGGCAATGTATCCCATGCCATCACCCCTTTTTCAAGTAAACATTCAAGCTCTGTTTTTTTAATTCCAAAGTCCGTGGAGTGCGCGTATTTCGCCACGTATCTGCGAAGGAATCTCGACAGTTCATCATTGCCCCTGCAGATTTCCGCAAACCTTGTAGCGGTTATCGTGTCCGTTGACGCGCAATACCCAATCATGATTTGGTAGGAATTATTGATCTCTTCCGTGCGCCTCTGTTCATCCTCCTTGATCTTGCGCAGAATGTCCGCTATGGTCGGTGGAGTTGTATGGGTCTCAACATATTCCCTGACCTCATCTTTCACGGTTTTGTAGTCGCAAGAGCCAATGTAGGCATTCCACACGCTCATAACCTTTGGAGAAACGGGAAACTTGAAATCACCGTAAGCGGCATTTAATTCTCCCATGATTTCCTTAAACTCTTCCTTATCCATTCCAATCCTCCGCCGTGAATTTCTCCCCTTGTTTATATCCGCCGGACCTGTCCTGTGCTTTTGACAGCCAAGAGTTTACAAATCGCTTAATGCCTGCCTTTGTTTTTCTCCTCGCCGGATTCGCGTCGAGCCAACCCACCATCTTTTTGAATTGCTGAAGGATGTCTATGCCTGGGTAAAGCTCTGCGTATTTGTCTAAGTCTGACTGATAAAACGGATATTCGCTTTTGTCGTTAAGAGTGAGTGTTACAACCGGCTGCTCGGAAGGCAGATTTTCTGACTCCGAGCATAAGTATTTATCTTCTCTACTCTTCTCTTCTCTACTCTTCTCTTCTCTACTCTGTGCATTTCTGCATACATTTTCCTCATTTCTGCATACAGAAATCGCTTTTATGTTTACATTAGAGCTAATTTTGTCAACAGAAATCAAAAGGTATTCTTTTATCAGCTCTACGGATTCTCGCCTGGACACGGCTTTCAAGTATCTTTTTTGCACACCGACCGAAGTCAACACACCATACTTTTTATAGACATCCGCTGAAAAAATTTCCCTCCTGATACAAGCGTCAATTATCTCCCGTATTAAGTTGTAGTCGCCGCTCGCCACACCGTGTTCCGACATAAACAATAGCAACCGATCTTCATCCAGGCGTATGTACCAACCCTCGTTGCCGTAAATCTCTTGCAGCAGGAGAACGAATACCGCCACGCCCTTAAGTCCAAATTCCGCTTGTATCAACCTTACTTTTTGATCCCATTGGCAATCCAGCTCAAAGTAGTCAAGTCCTGCTTTGTTCTGCCTGCCCATCCGAGCCCTCCTTGTGGAACTCTAAAAATTCTTGGAACTTCTTTAGTGCATTTATCTGATTTTTTGTTGGAACGCTGCTTTTTGTGGATACAGACAGGTGTTTTTCGAATAATCCGGAGATTTCCCTTGAAGCATTTTTCCTGCCTTGGATAAGACCATCCCTGTATCCCCTTGCGGGCCTAAAATCATCGATCTGCTTTTTTCCCTCTCCCTGCCCGCCCGAGGTTTTGTTCCTCATCTGGTATCCTTTAAGAGCGTATGCCTTTGTGTATCTCTGCTCCTGCGCGTCTAATTGCTCAATGGGGAAATTGAGAAAGTTTACCTTCCAGCCAAACACGTTTTCCTTGGAATAAAGACCGTGTTTCTTTATGCTGAGATCAATGTGTTGGAATCCGGTTAGATGTTGCGCAAGTCTGGTTAGTATCTTTTTTGCCTGACCGACATATGCAAACATAAATCCCTCCTCGTCCGTCCTCGTCAAAATGTAAATTCCGCTTTCCTCATTCAATGCAGGATTAACGCTCAGCATTATGTTTTTGTTCTCTCTCTCAATGGCTTTGGCTTTCGCAATTCCTTCCCAATTTCCCATGATCACTTCTCCTTAATTAAACGGCAATTCTTCGTCGATTCCATCCGGAATGTTCATAAATCCGTCGCCAGCTCCGCTGGGGGTTGAATTCGACGCGGATGTCGGAGAATGATCTCCTGACTGATTGGATCCCTTATTCTCGCAGAACTCATGCTCTTCGACAACCACGTCCGTCGTATATATCTTTACTCCTTCATTATTCGTGTAACTTCCCGTCTGGATCCTGCCGGTAACAGCAATTTTTGTCCCTTTGTGCAGATACTTCTCTGCGAATTCACCCGTTTTCCCGAACGCAACGCAGTTAATGAAATCGCAATCAGGTTCTCCCTCTCTCTTAAACTTCCTTTGAACGGCAAGGGAATACTTTGCGACGGCCGACGGATTTGCTCCCGTACTGTACCTTACCTCCGGATCGCGCGTTAAGCGGCCCATAAGAATAACTTTGTTCATTGCCAGCTCCTTTACGAGATGATGATAAATCTGTCTGCAAGGTTGCTCAGTTCATACTCGAGATAGTCTTTAATCTTTTTCATTGCCTGAATCTTCCACGCCCCGCCATCAGCTTCATACAGGGCACAGTCAACTCCGCCATACCGCTCATTATCCCTCATTCGAAAAATAAACTGGCTTTCGGGCTGCTCCACGTCGAGGAAAGTCCTGAACGGGCGAAGCTTAACCGGATTGGGCACAAGAGCGTCTCCCTTGGACGCAATTCCCGTCTTAATGGTCGCCTTTTGGGACACCCCATCGTCACCGTACTGCGTAACCGTTCCGTTTTCCACCGTTCCCGAAAATCTTAATAGTAAGTCTCGATCGTCACCATCTTGAAATACGGACTGAAGCATAATAACAAACTCCTCATGTCCGACCCATGATCCTATTTTGATTTCCGGCAACGCCGCATTAACTACAACCATACTCTCGCGGATTCGTTCGTTATCAAGTTGCGAACAAAGGGCAACCCTTGTTGGGCTAATGACGTGAATGATCATCTTGTCCGCCATGGTGTCGATCCCAGCTTTCACGTAATCAACAAGGCTTGTCAGCGTACTCATTTCCAATGCCCTTGCTTTAGGATTGAATGAAATTCTTTCAAGATCCTTGTCAGAGTATTTCTGACCATTTACGTCCAGAATTTCAGGCTTGTTGAGCCCGACAATGTACTGTAATGCTTCCTTGATCATAGCTTGCCTCCTATGCCTTTTTCTGCTTCATATCAACAACCTTGCCCTCGATGATCTCGCCGGTTTCCGTGTCAACGGTCTTATTGTCGATCACGACAATTCCTTCAGGGAAGTCATCGAGAGACATCTGCCCGCGCACCTGCTTGCCGTATTCTTGGCAAAATACTTTTCCCGTCTTAAGATCCTTGCCGATGGCCATCATGGTCTCGATCGGCTTGACGGGCGCCAGCTTAGTGTTGACGGACACATTCACGGAAGTATTGTCGCGATCCTCGTTCTGCGTGATGGTTATTTCCATCTGGATCTTTCTTTTGGTTTTCCATGGAGTGTTGGGATCCATAAGATTTTCCAGCACCTTTTCCATGGCGTCCTGAAATTTTTCCTGCAAAGCACCGTTTGCAAATTCTTCGAGCTTAATATTGCTCATGTCAGTCTCCTTTCTGTAACTCAAATTCCATCCCCTTGTCAGCCGCCCTCACGATTGCGCCGTACTTGGTTGCCTCTTTTGTGATTTCCAGGAACTCCTTCTCATTAGAATTGCCGTCGGACAGGTGTATCAGCGTGACCGTCTTAAGGTTGGGCCCGTCGTTTGACTCCACAAACCCTTTCGCCGTCTGAATGCTCATGTGCCCGCGGATTATGTGTTCACGGTTTGGCAAGTCGTCATCAATGCGTCCCACATCGTAATTTGCCTCGATCATGACGTGGTTTACGCCGCTGAATCGGTACTTCACGTATTCCGTATCACTCGCGTACACAAGGCTGCCAAAATCAGGATGTTGCACATAGAACCCATAGCACGGAACATCGTGCGCCAAAGGGAATACGCTAACGACAAATCGCCCGAATTTAGTCGTGTACTTAAGTTTGCCGTCATTTATGTACGGCATTAAAACGGGTATCCCGGCCCTTAAGTAATCGTTGACGTATGAGGCATGATCCGAATGACCGTGAGACACAAGGACGCCGGCAATCTTTCTTGTGTTGAACTTAAGCGCCACCTTAATGTCCTTGAAGCGAACACCGGCTTCGACGATCAATGCCTCTTCTTTGTTTTCAAGGAGGTAGCAGTTCCCTGAGCTTCCAGATCCCAATACCCTCAATCTCATAGGCTAATCCTCAAAAGGTGCCTTTGAGCCGTCTTCCGTGACCTCCTGCGCCGTTGTGTTGACCACAAATTCTTCCGAATTGGCGTTCTCTTCGATCTCCTGTTGCGCAGCCACGTATGTCTCGTCCAGCTGATTAAAGGAATTTCTGGCCATGTTATTGAAGTCCTTCCGGTACTTCTTGACGGCATTGTTCCTCATCTTGCGGACGATCATGCTTTCCGGAGTGTCAAGCCACGCAGGGCTCATGTACGGTCTCGCCACTTCGCAGGCAAGCATATCGTCAAGCGTCTCGCAGGCTCTAAGAGCATTGTAAATTTCTTCCTTTTTCTCCTCGATCTTCTTTTTTTCCTCCGGCGTGGCGTCATATCTCGTCCTGGGCTTGCCTTTGGGATTTGTTCCAGTCACAAGGCCAAATGTCTCGTTCATGAGATTGTTGCGAACGTGAGCAAACAGATTGACTTTAACGCCCTCCCTTTCCGAAATGAGGTACTGGAAAGATCCATCCTTCAGCTTCACCGGATACACGACCTTCACAACTTTGTTTGATAATCCCTTCTCGATCCATTCAGGAGGCGTCATCTCGATACCTTTGTGGCGAGGATAAATGAATTCATCGCCCTCCTTGACAATCCACACCGGATAAACGGTGTCAACGCCCTCCCCGAAGTTCCTGAGCATGGCGTCGTTTCCGTCGCCCTCAATTCCCATCTCAACGGTCGTCACCCAGGTACCGTTTACCTGCTTCTTCCTGAGCTGGAAGTAACATTCCCTTGGAACGGCATTTGCGTTAAGCTTAAGGCTTGCCGCCTGTCCCACAATCTCGCGGAGATTTGAAGTATCCAAATCTTTCATGTTGGCGGAATTGTCTTTGACCAGCTGATAGATACTCGTCATGGCTGCCATGGCGCATTTCTTTGAGTATTGATCAAACGAAACCCCGCAGGTTTCGAAGTCCCGTGTTACGAGATTTGTCAGCTCGTTCGACCACTCACTTACCGCAGTGGAAAATTCTTTCTTTGCAACTACTTCACCCATTCATTTCTCCTCCGTCTGTATCTTTTTCGAGCGTTACAAGATTGTCCGCGCCATACGTGTCGATCCAGCCCAAGTCTACCTTTTCGTCCACGGCTACCAGTTTACTTCCGTTTCTTGGATCCCTTAATTTGTCATTCGGGAGCGTGCCGTCGGGGCCATTGAAAGTATATGCCCTGCCTGCCGGGATTCCATTTTTAATGTATTTTGCTTTGATAAACATTAAGCCACCTCCACTTTCAAATTTTTGTCATCCGACACAGACAGTAATATCATCTGTGCGTCCATGTCCGGCACGTTGTACTCATTTAGCGATTCCGCGTTGTCCGTGAAGATAAAAGTCTCTATGCCGTACAGCTCGCTAAGCGATTTGATAATATCCATCCCGGCTATGATTCTGTGACCGGAATTGAGTGCTGAATAAGGAACGCCGTTTACGGTGCATTCACAGCACTCCTCTATGCCACCATTAAGCAGCATGCGGAACAACTTGAAATTCACGGTCTTAAAGTGTTTATTGATGTCACTGGATATCCGATCCATCTTGGCGCGAATAAATGACTCCAAAAGATAGATCATCTGTTCCTGATCAGCCACTTTTTGCGCCACGTCTCGTTGTTCTTCCTTAAGCTCTGCGATTCGATCCTGGATCTCCGCATTTCTGGCAGCACGGGAAAGCTCATCGTTGATCCGGCGCAACTCATCTTTCGCCGTTTCAGAGTTATCATTCGCCTCTTTCGCCATGGCTTTAAGTTCCTCAATTCTCGCAAGCACCTCCGTCCGTCTATTCGCGTAGCGAACGTAATTATCGTCCTGCGCGTAATCAGCTTCCTTGGGAATGGAATTAAGGTCATCAGTTAGCCTGCGCAAATCATCATCCATGGTTCTCAATTTCTCTTCGCGATCCAAAATGGAAGTTTCCATTTCTTCATTTCTAAGGATCACTTCTGATTCATGCTTCTTTAGATCATTTCCTTCGTCAATAATGCGCTTTATGTTTTCAGCCTTGGATTTTTCAAACGCCTCCATGGCAACCTTAATCTTTGCCGCCGATTCTTCCCGAGCTTTTTCCTTAAGGTTTTCAAAATTAGCCTTGATCTCGCCTATTCTGTCGGCGGGAAGTGGTTGTCCGCATGACTTGCAGATCGTTCTACTTTCGTCGAAATGCCAATCATCTTCACGGTACACTATGGAATCGTCCGGAACGAATTCCTTGTTTTTCCATGCCCGATAATCATCTCCAAGGCTCTTTCTCTTTTTCTGGCTTTCAGTGATCGCCTCCAAGTTCTTTTGATGATCATGTTTTGCTGTCTCAACATCAGTCCTGAGCTTTGATGACCTAATTGTCATGTCAGAGACTTGCGCCTCAATCTGCCTGCGCTTATCGGAAAGCTTGCGATTCATGTCCTGCATTATGCCAGACATTTCAAACTGTAACTTCATCTCCTCTGACATAAGTTCAGACAGCTCATCATTGCTTCCTGAAGCGGCTGCATTCATCTTTCGTTCCAAATCCTTTTTGGCAAGCTCCAGCTCAGCCACGTCTACGTCAACGATGGATTTTGACAACTCATCGATTCTTACGGGGATCTCTGCCTGCTTCTTTTTCCATTCAGCAAGGGCTTTCCCATATTTCTTTCCGATGTCATCCGTAGACGGAGCTTTCTCAAGCTCAGGGATCAACAAGGCGAACTCCTCTTCGTTGATCTGCCTTGCAAGCTGCGCGTCCGTAAGGTCCGTCGCGAACCTCATAAGGATATTGCGCTGATCCTTCCATTTCATTGCGGAGAAATACTGAGGATTA